>Ga0206682_10000914_pt1 | contig 30259 bp, 23 predicted proteins | sample M240m12015metaG_FD_155444 | JGI IMG/M metagenome (GOLD analysis project Ga0206682, IMG submission 155444) | Ammonia-oxidizing marine archaeal communities from Monterey Bay, California, United States - M2 40m 12015 | ecosystem: Environmental > Aquatic > Marine > Intertidal zone | place: USA...
TAGCAGAATCATCATATGATAATCCAATACCAGCACCAGCAGTTAGTAACGAAGCAACTCTATCGTCAATAGTCTCACTACCAATAGCAGCACCAGTAATAGAACCACTAGAGTCTATAACCTCTACACCACCAACGGATAGACCATTTTTAATATTAAAATTCTTTTCTCCAGCCATTATAATGTCCCTCCATCAATCTGAACATTTGCCAGAGTTTTAGATGTAGATGCATCTGAAAGATGCGTATCTACTAATGAGTTTGCGTAGTACTTAGCGGAACCTTCTGCAAGATTATCAGTAGTTAAATCTGATATTGCAGCTGCAACTATCTTACCTGATGAATTGATTACTTCGGTGGTTCCAACACTGACTCCGTATTCTACTACAAATTTGTTTTGTGTTGCCATTTTTTCGTGTGTCCTATTTGAAAAATTACTTTATCTACATACTATTTAGAAGATAGTGTTCTTCATAAAGTACGTTTTTTTACTAAACTTTTAATAAATTTCTACTTATTTTGAATGCAGTAGAGGATGCTGAAGCAGGAGTTACTCTTAGTCTAACATTTCCTGAATTTGTGTCAACCGACAAACTAAAAAGTGAATTGTTTGTATAGATATCCCCAAATTGAGAGAAGAAAGCATTAGTAGAATTGTGTATTACCATAACTTCTGTTGCATGGTAGTTAGTTCCTTGTGATGCTTGTATATGATACTTTGCACTTCTATAACTTAATAGTGGAAATGTATCTAAATTAACTTCCGTAGTTGCAGTTGTTGTTAAATTTTGGTCTGCGTCCATTCTCAAATTACTTAAAGAGAGTGGGCCTACTGCAGTTAACTGACCTGTTGCTTCTATATCACCAGCTTTAAAGTCTGCATATGCATAACCTGTTCCACTAATGTTTACTGTATTTCCTGGCTCGACTTCTAATCCATCAAAAAGTTTCCAAGTTGAATCACTTGCATCTCTGAAAAGACCTGTATATTCACTTGACCCGTCTGATAATCCATCATCATAGTTTCCATATACACCTATATCTAATAAATCACTTGTAGTGTTTCCACTTGCAAGTTCAAACATAGAATCAGTAACTGAAACTGTTGTTGAGTCGATTGTTAAACTACTTCCTTGAACCGTAAAGTTACCAGTGACTGTTAAGTCACCATCTACGGTACTGTTGTCTAAGGATTGAAACCCTAAATCTGTAAAGAACTTAGTTTTAGTTGCCATAATACTATTTATACAAAAAGAAAGGGGGACTTAATGTCCCCCTTAAAGATTTTTTTAAAATCCGTTCTAAGCGTCTACTGTAGTCCTATCGAACTTAATAACTGTAGATGATGTACTTTCGGGTGTAACTAATAATCTTAGGTTATCCCCTGAAATATCAGCATCAAATGAAGCCAGGTTACTAGATTTTAAAGTACCATATTGAGTTAACGTAACTGCAGAACCATCATGAACCACAACAACTTCAGTAGAGTGGAAATCACTTCCACTAGACATTGCAACTATGTATCTTGCAGCCCTATACGTTGCGTGAGCAAATGTATCGAGTGCAACTTCTGTAGTTGCAGTTGTTGTTGTATCATTGGACACTCTGTCAGCAGATTGAATTTTCTTTGTAGTAGTGATTTCATCATTTGCTACATCAAATTGGATTCCACGAATTAACTCAGCAATTTTAAATGCATTTGTTTTTGCCATGTTTTACTCCTATTGTAATCTGATTTGGAATGTCTTTAATGTTGTATTTGTATTAGAAGGTGTTACTAACAATCTCATATTTCCACTATCTATATCCGAAGATAAAGCAAATAATGAAGAACTTGAGAATGCATCACCATACTGTACAAAGTATGCATTAGTGCCATCGTTAATTAATAATACTTCAGCCGCATGTGTACCAGCAGTAGCGTGAGATGCCATTATGACATATTTCACAGCTTTATTGCCGACAGCATTAGAACTCAATACTTGGTCTGCTGTAGTAGCAGTTAGTGCAGAAGTTGTAAAGAACCCCTGAACTAAATTTGATATTGAAGTCTGAGCGACTATCTCTAGTACATCTCCTGAAACTGCAGTTGCCTGTAGTGTTATTGTAGAAGTGTTTGTTCTTGCATAGTCGTCTCCGACAACAAGTTTAACACCATTTAGGTATACCTGTTCTAATCCAAGTGTGTACGATAAGGATGCTCCATTATCGTCACTACCTGAAAAAGCAGTAGTATTACCTGTAACACTATAAGTAAATGTAGTAACACCAGTTGAAGGTGCATCAGTGAAACCTATGGTTCCACTTCCGTCTGTGGATAATAATTGTCCACTTGTACCATCACTAGTTGGAAATGTAACTGCATCATTTATGGTTAGTGTAGAAGGGTTTGACCCGACTTCTACTACAGCAGCAGACCCATCATTCTTTTCAGTGTAAAACCTACCGTGGTAAGTATTTACAGCAAGCTCCCCTAGTGATAAATCACTAGTCGCAGGAACTTGATTTTGAGTAGAACTTCTTTTAAATTGGATTACTGTTGCCATTTTACTCTCCTATTGAATTGGTTAATCGGACTATTAATTAAAATGTTCCACCGTCAATAGCAGTAACTGCTACAGCACCTGAAGTAACTGTAAAGTTATCTGAAGCAAAACTTGCAATACCTTTTACTGAAGTAGTAGCATCTTTAATAGATACAGCACCTGAAGATACGTCAAATATTGCAGAAGCAAAACTTGCGATACCTTTATTAGATGTTGTAGCGTCTTCTGCAGACAATGTGATTGCACCGTCAGCATTAGTTACGTCAAGACCTTCACCTGCAGTTAAAGTTGCAAGTTCCATATCTCCGTTAGTACCGTTTCCAATCATCAACTGACCAGCAGTTGGAGCAGAACCGTCTATAGATGTTATTGAACCACTTAAAGCAAGACCAGCACCTGATAAGTTACCAGCAGTTGATAGACTTCCTACTGTTAATGCACCAAATTCTGCATCACCAACACTTCCACTGAAGACTGAAGATGTATCTGTCGCATCTTGGATAAATTTGAATTTACCATCAGAGTCGTCCATACCAAAGAAACCAACTTTTGCAGCTGAACCATTGTGCCAGTTGAATTTGATACCTCTGTCTAAGTTATCGTCTGAAGTTCCTTCACCGATTTCAAATACAGGGTCATCAATTTCTACTGTTGTAGAGTTAACTGTTGTTGTTGTTCCGTTTACTGTCAAGTTTCCTGAAACTGTTAAGTTTCCTGTTGCAGCTATGTTTGTAGATGTGATGTCATCAGATGTAAGTGTTCCATCAACGTCTAAGTTGTTGAAAGTTACGTTATCTGTTGTACCTACTGCCTGACCAATAGCGAAAGTTGCCGCTTGTCCTGAAACAGAAGTTGTTACACCAGTTCCACCAGTAAATGTGATTGACTGTGAGTCTAAGTCGACTGCACCAGTTCCTGAATCACCAGCAAGGTCTAAGTCCTGTGCTGTTACTTGTGAATCTACATATGCTTTTACAGATTGCTGAGAAGGAACTTTAACTGCAGAGTCTGAAGCCATATTGTCTTCGTCTACTAAGAAGTCGATTTTTCCTACTGTTACATTACTGTCTGCAATCATTGCTGTTTCTACAGCGTCGTTTGCGATTGTTACAGCACCACTAGATGCCATAGTAACGTCACCACTCATTGATACGTTGTCAAAAGAATTACTTCCGTCATGAACAAGTAGTTGTCCACCTGTTGGAGAAGAGATATCTGAATCCGTTGCACCTGCTAGTGTTGATGTTGTTGATAAGAATGATAAGTTTCCACTACCGTCTGTACCAATTACTTGGTTAGCAGAACCGTCTGCAGTTGGAAGTACGAATGTTGTTGAAGCACCTAATGTATCAGCAGCTTTCAATGCAACGAAGTTTGTTCCGTTGTCTGAATCTTCTAATAATTGTACACTTGCACCAGCAGTTGAACCATTACCAACCTTAAGGTTAGCTGGAGTTGCTTTTGCACCGTCCAAGATGTCCGTGTAGTATTTACCACCGACTTCGTGAATAGCTGCAGCTCCTAATGAGTCTACTGATTCTATGTATAACTTAGCACTTGCACCGTCATTCGACCTATCCTGAACGTACGCCAATTCACCTTCTGATAAATCAGATACTGCAGGAGCAGCGGAACCCGTACTTCTTTTAATTTGAATTACTGTTGCCATTTTTTATTTTCCTATAAAAAAGTTATGTTATTTTAAATGACCCGTCACTATCTGGGCCGTGATTTCATAATATATTTCTGTCCACTCACAATGTGGGTCGTTGTCTCAATGTCGACAACCTTGATTTGTATTAGTATTTAGACAATTAAAATGTTCCACCATCTATAGAAGTGGTAGTTGTCCATTTATCAGAAGAGGCATCATATGAAAGAAGTCCGTCATCTGTTTCTGTTGCATTTACATCTGCAAGTTCGTTTAAATTTTTAGTTGATATATCTGTAGTAGTAGATGCATTTCCTATCGCAACCTGTTTTGCACGAAGGTTGCCTTGTCCTTGTATTCGTCCACCGATAGTTGCAACTCTACTTAATGTTCCTTTTATGTTGCTCATCTTGTCACTCCTGGCGTCACAATTGCCTGACCTTCAACAACTCTAGTTTTGTTTCCTCCACCACTGGTGACTGTCATATCATAGACATATCTACCAGCTTCTAATGCTGTTGTTTGTGTGTCTGTTAATGCCATGGTAACTTGCCCACTTGATTCTTGTACGGTGCATGTGAATGTTCCACTTGCAGTTGAAGAAGAATATGTTTTTCTTATTTGTGCAGCTGCAGAGTATCCTGACATGTTTAATACATCACCTGAAGAGTCTGTAACATCTACAGTGATTGAAAAGTCAGCACCTTGGTCGATAAATATGTTTGCAAGTATAGCCATATATACTATTTATACCTTTTTAAGTCTTGTTAAACTGGCCAGTAGGAACTGACTGGTGAATTTTCTCTACAGTTCCACTATCATTGACATATATCTCATCAACCTTTTCAACACTTCCATTATTGTTTCTGAATACACCTTTAACTTTTGCAATCGGGCCAACTGTTCTAGTTGTTGTATATGGTTGTTGGAACGTATACGATTGTTGGTATGAGTATGGCGCCTGATAAGGTTGTCTTGTAGTACTAGGTTGTCTAGCATTAGCAATATATGGAATCGTATATGTAAACGGATGACGGTAAATAGAAGGTTGTCTATTTTGATATATTACTGGTGTCCTTGCAGGAGTTGGAGTCGTATATGTCGCTGGATGTTGATATGTAAACGGTGTTCTACCTTGTGTAGCATATGTACTAGGTGACCTATTCTGATAAGTGAATGGACTTTGTGCATTTGCTTCATATGTAGCAGGTTGTTGTGCATTCGCAGTATATGGATAGGGTTGTTGATGGTCATAGTTTACTATAGATTGTCCATTCGCAATATACGGATAAGGTCTTTGTGCAGATGCAATAGGTCTTGTTGCTGGAGTTTGTCCAGCAAATGGATATGATACCGTTCCTTGATTTATAAATGGGTAGGGAGTTTGTGCATTCGCAGTATATGGGTAAGGCCTTTGTGCAGTTGCAATAGGTCTTGTTGCTGGAGTTTGCATATTAGCAGGATATGGAACCTGAGCAATAGCAGGGCCTCTAGCAGAGTATTGTGCATTTGCAATAAAAGGTACTTGATATTGTGCATTATTTTGTGCATTTGCAATAATGGGTACTTGATATTGTGCATTATTTTGTACATTTACCTGTCTTATTGCAGGAGCCTGATGAGAGTAAAATCTTGTTGCAGTATACTGAACATTGACTGGAGTTCTTGCAGGAGTTATGTAAGGTTGTTGTGTTTGTCCTATTGCCATTAGTACATCTCCACTTTTTGTGTTCCATACGCACTAGCAACATAATAACCTGCACCAAATACACTCACTGACCAATACCAAGTATGGTCAGCTGGAGAACCAGTAGAAGTTCCTTGTGAAGTACTCAATGTAGAGGTCTGTTCATTTGGTCGTCCAATATTGGTAGTACATTTCATATATTGAATGTCAACTCCTACATTACCTGTTGGGCCTCCACCACTCTCATCTGTCAAATCATAGTAAGTACCACTTGGTGTTCCCTTATACACATGTCCAATATAGACTGTACCAGTTGGATTAGTGCCTGGTGTAAAGATACTGTAATGTACACCTGAATTTAATGCCCATGGTATATTTGGATTTTGAGGCCAACCATTATTTCCACTATCTGATGGATTACCATTAGCACCCAATGGTCTACTCCCAACTGGTGCAAAAGGAGAACCGTTTCCTTTAAATCCGTTTAGAGATGAATTGTACCCATAGCCAGGATTTACAGTATCAACTCTAGAGAAAAACGGCCCTAATACAATTGGGTCGGGATAGGTATATTCAACAGGTCTTCTTGCACCAACACTAGAAGGTTGTTGTGCAGTACTTGGGTGTTGATAAGGTTGTGCTACAATAACAGGTGTATTATACGGCTGTGAAACAGTCGTTGGATGCTGATACGGTGCAGGTTGTTGATGCTGATATGTCGTTGGATGCTGATACGGTGCAGGTTGTTGATGTTGATATGTCGTTGGATGTCTATATGTAACCTGATAATTTCCAGTAACCTGATGGGTATATGTTGAAGGAACCCTATATGATTGTTGGAATGAGTAAGGTTCACTCCCCTGTCTTTGATATGTAGAAGGTTGACGACCAGTATCATTGAATTCATAAGGTTGTTGACCTTGTCCAGTATATGGGTTCTGATAACTTTGTTGAAAACTATATGGTTCTTGACCCTGTCTTGCATATGTAAATGGCTGTCTCGTTGTTGCAATAACAGGAGAAGTTCCCTGTCTCTGATATGTGAAAGGGTTTCTTGTATTTGCCTGATATATGGAAGGTTGTCTAGCATTCGCAATATATGGAGATTGTGCATTCGCAATATAAGGATAAGGTTGTTGTGCAGACGCTTGGTAAGTATAGTTTCTTACTGTTTGAACTATAGATGGTACTTGTCTGTTTGCATTATAAGGTGTCTGAGCGTTACTAGGTTGTCTAGCATCTGCAGGTTGTCTGTTCTGATAGGTAAACGGTGTTTGTACATTGACAGGTCTTCTAGCAATATACTGCGCCTGTGCAATAGGTGTAGTACCTTGTGCAACCCCTTGTCCTTGGTAAGGTTGTTGGAACGAAGTTCCTATATTTACATAAATTTCATCAGACATATCATATCACAAACCATAAGTGTCCAGTAGACGTACCACCCACTTGAGTAGGTGCAGAACTAACGGTCTCATAGTCTAACTGAACAGAATTACTATTAATCGTTATTCCATCACTTGTATTTAGGTCGATTGTAATTGTTCCATCTAGGGGGTCATCAGCACCACCATTTGCATTATCAACATATGTTTTTACAAGACCTGATGAAGATGCAACATCTATAATTGCATTCATTCTGTCATCTGAAAAATACTTATTATTGGAACCTTCTGAAACATTGTCTGTAGTATTACTTGGGTCTACAGGTTCCCAATATCCTGCACTAGCATCCCATGCAAGTATTTGACCTGCAGTTGGGTTTGTAGTGTAATTAATATCACTTAAATCATCTGCAGTGTTATTTGCAAGGTTGTCTTCTGTTGCAGATAATCTTAACTCATCACCAACTTTACTTACGGTAATGTTAGTATGATTAGAGTGATTTAATATAGTGTCTGTTCGTGTTGATACTCTTGCATCAGTAAAGTATTTGTTACTGCCTTCTGATAAATCATCAGTATCTTTAGTTGCAAGTCTTGTATCAAAAGCAGAGTTTACTCTTGTATCAGTATAATACAAATTAGACCCTTCTGTCAAGTCTCCTGTATTATGATTTGATATATCTGAAACTGTACCAGTGACATCACCAGTTAAGTCTCCTGCAAAGTTTGTACTTGCAGTAATTAATGTACCAGTAATTGCAGCTGCAGTTGAACTACCGATTACTGTACCGTCTATATTACCACCATTAATGTCCACTGTAGTCAATGTGGAGGTGCCTGTTGCATTCAAATCTGTTGAGTATAGAGTTGACCACCTTTTACTACTAGACCCTAAGGCACGAGTATTATTCGTATCTGATATTATATCAGAATCTACTGAACCTGTCAAGCTAATCGTATCACCACTGGCATTACCTAAATCAACATTACCATTAACTGTTAAGTTTGCAGTGGTAGATAAATTACCTGTAAACGTACCTGTTGTACCTGAAACTGCAGAAGAGAATGTACCTGTTGTACCTGAAACTGCAGAAGAGAATGTACCTGTTGTACCTGCAACATCTCCTGAAGAAGTAAGTGAACCAACTGCAACATTACCACTGAATGAACCAGTTGTTGCACTCGTTATTGCACCACTATTAATAGACATAGTTCCGTCTGTAAGTGTTGGTGCAGTCAATGTTTTACCACTTGCAAGTGTTACATTATCTTGGTGATATACATTTCCATCAAATTCAATCTTTGCACTTGTTGAAAGTGTAGTTGTCGCATTGATAGAAGTTTCATTAAATATGATACCACTATCGTTGTTATTGTAAATTACATTTTCTGAAGTTTGGTTAAAGAATCCTGTTGCAACACCTGAATCTGCAACTCCTAAATATGAACCAGTGTATGAATATACAGTAATCTTATCACCTGCAGTTGCACCACTAGTAAGTGTAATCTGACTATAAGTGTTAGCACTCAATACACCAAATCCACCGATAGTATAGTCATCATCTTTTAATTGGTGGTCTCTTTGTATATAAACCTGTAATCTGTCTTTTTTATATTCTAATTCATTTCCATTAATATCTAAACCCGAGAATACTTGTTGACCCGAAGTTGCAATGAATATAAATTCTTGGAAGAAGAATGATTTATCCTCAATACTATTAACTGCATCTACAAGAGTTCCTTGACTAGTAGTTCTAAGCCCACTTACATCGCCAACGTCTGTAGAAACCTGATTAAAGGTTTCTCTGAAGTTCTCTAAAGTACTGAATTGGTCTACTTGTTTAGCCATTTATCTTTTCCACTAGTTGATTAAGCATGTCTTTTATATCTCTCATGTCATCCTTAATATTATTTATTTCATCTACCTGTTTTTTATAGTTATCTTTTCTAAGTTTATGTAATCTCCAAGCACTAACATCAGTACTTACTATTGCAGAAGATTCGGAATCCCTTAATAGAGATGTATGTCCTTCTACTTTATAGTACTCTGACATTATGCAAGTCCTAAACATCTTAATGCAGATACCATAGGAACCACTGAACTATTAGAACCTTTACCTACAATCTTAATCGCAAATGCACTGAACTCGGGTAGGTCGTCTATAGTCCATTCATACTCTTTAAAGTTTCTTGCATCTGCCTCTGTTGTTGTATCGGGTGTTCCATAGTCATTAAAGTACTCCCAATTTAAATCGTCAAAAGGTGTAGATTCATCATTTTTAAGAATCTTATATAACACTTGAACATTTGTTGTTGGTGGTCTAAACACATCTGCAATAACTTTAAGTGTTGATGCAGGAGTTTTTAGATTTACCTTTCTAGTGCAATATACCATTGCGTTGTTATCTCCATCAGGTTCTGTTGATGCAGTATAAACTGTTCCTGTAGGTACATCTGCATTGGAATCTATGTTGTTGATTCTATTTCCTATACCTATCGCACCTATTGTACCCACATCTATAACTGGAGATACATTTGAGTTAACTGATTGTAACTGAAGTGTGCATGTGAATGATTTCTCTGATGACATCTCATTAGTTTCATTAATAGGAGATGCAATAACACTAGGAGAATCAAAGAACACATTATCATTTAGTGTTACAAATTTACTTGTATTGTTCTTAGTATATGCAGTACCATTACTATATCCTTCAGGTGAATTCATAGGTGTTGTTAATACACTTGCACTAATTCTAGTTAAAGCATAGTTTAAACTTGGAATGAGTGTGTGAATTGCATCAAAGTAATAGTTTCTTGTTGATGTTGCATTTTCTCCACCACCGACTGTTGAGTCATTTGATGAGTATGTTGTTTTAACATCAAAACTAGATAGGTCGGGTAATACTGTAAAGGAGTCTATTCCTATGTTTGCAATAGAAGTGAATGAAGAATTCAATGAAGATACTGGAATACCACCTAATGTTTCTCCAGTTGTATCAACATCTATTGTCAAGTCTGCAGTTCCACCGTCAAAGTTTACTGCACTCAATGTATCAGTTGTTGCATATCCATAGCCTGGGTCGGTAATGAATACTGTAGTTATTGCATTATCAACAACTGTAAATTCTGCAGTTGCACCTGCACCTGTACCGCCAGTTAAGGATACATTAAATGTTCCATTGTTAGGTGTCCCACTTACTGAAGGTGTTGCAACGGTTAATACGCAATCTTCTTTATCACCTCTAATACCTGAAAGTGTTACATTTGAGTTTGTCGTATACATACCATGCATGTAGTTATAAACTTTAACATACTGTTGTCCACTGAATGTTTCTAATGCATTACTTTGTAATTTAGAAGTGGTCAAAGGAGAATTCTCAAATTTTAACACTGGTGTTTTTGAAGTGTCAAATTGAGCAGTCTTCATGTGGAATTTCAAGTCATCTTCTTGTGTTGCAGTCCATGTGGATGCATTTTGTGATAAGAATAATGAACCAGCATACGGTTGACCTGCAATTGTCTGATTTGTTGCAAGGTCTTTCTCACCCATTCTTGAAATAAATGTTGTAAATTCATTTGAATTGGAGTATACTACGAATGAATATTCATGGTCTTCTTCTAAGAATACTGGAGATTCAAATGTAAATGTTGTTGCAACTGAACCATCAGAAGATGTATTGACATTCGCTGGATTTATTGTTACAGTAGAGAATGGTATAACATTCTGGCCTGGATATCCATTTATCATATTTCTAATTTCAACAGAAACTGGTAGTGTTGAGTCTTTCTTCTCAAAGAATAAGTCTATAGATGTTACAAACATACCACCTGACCTATCAACCAAGAATGATTGTGCAAGTGGGTCTCCCCAACCTCTGTCTAGTGGGAAATCGAAGAATCTTCTATCCTCAACCACTCTAAAGTCCATATTCCTAGTAGTAGGTATTAACATTGGAGGTGCAATAAATGGTGGTGGCTCAGGTAGTGGGGGTAATTGTGGTGGTGCAATTACTCTTGAAAATGGAGGTGGTACTTCAATTGGTACAGGGTCTTGTATAATATCGGGTATTACTGGTAACTCTGCAACAGGTGGTATTGGTGGTGCAGTCTCATCAAATACTTGTGCATTTATTCTCTCACCAGCCCTAGTTATTTGTCTAGAACCAGTACTCCTTTCTGTAATTACTCTACCATTTCTTGTAGATGTAATCTCTGTTTGGTTAGATTGTAGTAGTCCTTGTGCCTGATATATTCCACTTGCCTGTGAGCCTGGGTTATTCAAGTCATAAAAACTAGACGTTAATCTAAGTTCTCTTTGTCCTGTAGGGAAACTTTGTTTACTTGTGTTTGGTAACTCAAAGAAACCTCTTAGTCTACCATTACCATCTGACTTAAGTCCTGAAGTAACTGTTGTTCCACCGTCTTGTGAATACGTTGCATTTAAAGGTCTTACATATTCATCTACTCTGATTCCATCAAAGAAGAAGTAATGGTTTGAATTTGGTTTTAAATTAGTTGCATCTAACTCAATAGTTCTAGACCTCATGAAAGGTACTATTGTTATACTTACAACTCTATCGTTTCTTGTTTCTACGAAGTCTTCAACAACACTTGTTGTAACACCTGTTCTTGTTTGAGTCTCAACTGTTTCTGTAATTTCTCTTGATACTTGTAAACCAGCAACCCATTCTCCACCTTGTGCTGGGTCTCCACTCCAAGAACCATTAGAAGTGGCCTGCACTTCTGTTGATACTGTATTAGGTTCACCAACCCATGTTGTTTGCCATGAGTTCCAAACCGTTCCTAGTGAGTTTGTATTTTCAGAAAGAACTGCATCATAGTTTCCTTCTCTGTTCATTCTTACTTCGGGTAATTGTTCTGTATCATTCCATATATCAGTTTCGGGTGATAACTTAACTGTACCAAAGAAATTGAATACATGGTATGGGTTAACATTAATAGTTCTTGATGCCTTATCTTGATTTACATATGTTTGAGAACTATAAGGTAGAGTAATTAAATCTCCAGTCTTCTGATAATTAGAAGATATAGCAGTATTAAAGTCTATGTCAAAGAATTGTGAATAAGATTGTGGTCTCATTGCACCAAGTTTTGTATCTACACTTATCTGATAATCGGGATGATTCACATCTCCAACTCTATGTCCTCTGAAGTTGTCTACTAAGAACCCTGACTTAAATCTATCGAATCCATCAGCATCTAAAATTTGTTTAGACTGTGTGTCTCTTTCTAGTAGAGACAATGCAGTGATTCTTTCTAGGTTTGTAACACGATTATTAATCTTACCAATATCCTTCATGGTAAATCTACGGTGGTCTTGTGTTCTAACTCTTACGTTTTTTAAACTTTTAGTATATGCAGGTATCTGTACTTCGAATAATTCTATTGCATCATCAACAGCCTTAGGTTTAGTCGGTGATAGTGAAGGAATACCAGCAGATGTTTGGAATGAACCCGACTTATGTAAGAATACTTTGTCTATTCTTCCAACGTAGAATGCAATGTCCCCAACAACACTTGAACCTGTTACTGGTGTGTCGTTTGAACTTGCACCTGTACTTGAAATTCCAGTTCTTGATTGACTGAAATCTCTACCAGTGTCATATCCAAACGGTGCATAAACAGAACCCTCTGTAGAATTTGATAAGTTTACTGGGTTAGTTGGGTCTTGAGTGTTTGTTGTTCCAAATGTTGATGTACCAATAATTTGTCCTACGACTGGTCTAAAGTCAACACAATCTGAAAGTTCAAATGTTCCATCAGGTTCTAAACCACCTAAGTCTACTCTACTTGGTGAGAACACTGGAATTTCGTCATATGGTACTGATGCATATGATTCAACGTCAAAGAAATCTCCACCATCTGAAGTGAAGTAGTCAAATACAACTAGTATTTTTCCTGACGGGGTTGGTTCTCCAACCTTTCTTGTAATTTTTGCAAGGTCATAATATCCATCTCTCTGACCATTATCAAAGAAGAATCTAGACTTGATATCGGGTGAACCTTGTGATACACTAGTAATTGTTGCGACTGCAAGTGAAGTCTGACCGACAATACTTTCACCTTCTATAAATGTTCCTGATACCATTCTATAATATGAAGTTGCAAGTGAGCCACTATATGTAATCATAACAGCACGAGCATCTGAAGTTTGACCTATGATTGTTTCGTATACTTGGAATGTTCCACTGTCTACTGAAAAATATGATGAAGGTGGTAGAGGTGTTGTTCCTCCTACTCCTTCATATATTGCATGAATTTTATGAACGTCTGCAACACCTAAAGTAATTTCTTTATCATCATATGCAGTACCATAGAAACCACCAGCACTTCTTGCACTTTCAACACCAAGTAATCTTGATTTTCTTAATGTCTTATTTCTAGAATCAGGATTAGTTCTATTTACTGTAAATGTAATTTTAAGTTTTGCACCATTATTATTTGGTATACTTTTAGTAAGAGTTTGTCCTGTCCCACCATCTGTTGAAGGGTCTCCTGAAAAATCTTCTATATTAAGTAGGTCACCTAAATCATATGCATTTGCATCTGAAGATTCATCAACAACTGCAATCGTAAAGTTATCTGTATTGACTGCACCGAATGTTGCATTTGAACCAGTACTAATAGTGAAAGAACCACCTGATACATCAACAACTTGTTGTCTTCTTACCTGAATAGAATCACATGAATGTGTTTTTACCCAGTCTCTTGGCCATGCAAAGATAGATGCAGTTTGGTCTTGGTCATATAGTTGTGTTCGTCTTCTTGTTACATTACCAGTGTATGAATTTCCAGCATTTCCTGTAAGTGTAAGAGTCGTGTCATCTGTAACACTTGCAACTACTAACTCAAATGATGCAACATCATTAGCAGGGTTTACTATTATGTCACCTTCTTTTAATTCAGTTGTAAATGAAGTTGCAAAACCAGTAACAGTTGTAGAACCATCTGTATATGTAACTGTACCGATTAGAGTTCTAGATGCATCTACTACAGTGTTTGCAGTAAATGTAGTTGAACCTGAATCTTGTGGGTCTTGTGAAACTCCTCTAACACGGTCAATGTTATAGTTTCGAACTGCAGTAACTGTTGTTGTTCCACTAGTTGTACCGTTAGTTGTGATTGCATCATTAACTACGAATGTACCTACTACGTCATGAACAAATAACTGACCAGTTGTAGTATATGAAACAATACCAGTTGCACCTGAAGTACCACCAATTACTTGGTCTCCTTCCGTAAAGGTTCCAGCCAAAGTTCCACTTATTTTTGTTAACATCTTGATATCAAATAGATACAAGTTCCATTGTGATGAAGCGTTATACTCTTGTGAAGATGCAGAACCACTTTGTAAATCTATGTTTCTTAATCTTGCAAAACCAATCTTTCCACTTGAAGGTTCTGTTCCACTACTTGATATTGTAGTATCCCAAAGAGTAACTTCTTTAAATGGTGTGACTGTTGCATCTCCAGTTTCATTACCAAATTCGGGTAATGAATGGACATTAGTAATTCTTAATTTATTACCAATCCTTACTGGGGTGTTTGTGTTGTTCAAAGATACTGTAGACCTTGCCTTACTGAATGATATTGGTGTTGTACCAATCTTATCGATTTCATATCCTTTAACGTATCCTTTACCAGGCGATACCTGCATGATGAACTTATCGTCATCACCACCATTAGCAGAAGTATAATAACCTCTGTTTGTAGTGTCGTCCAAATGTTCTCTTAAACTATGTGTGAATTGTCTAACAACAAAGTCTCCATTAGCATCAAATGTTCTTCGTGCCATAGAGTTTTCAATCTCATTGTATATTGGTCTTGTTATCTTAAGTTCTATTATACCCTGATTAACTCTGACAAGTTCTATAAAGTCTACATCATCTGTAGTATCAAGTGTGTACTTAGATAGTACAAAATCTAACTTAAGTCTATCAGCACCAGCTGCATTTTCATTTGTTGTACCTGAAGAGTTATCTAAAAGACTTGTATCATCTGCAGAGGATACTAGGTCTTCTGCAATTGTTAGACCAACTCTGTATGTTGGTTTACCTGAATACTTTTCAAGTATGAGTTCTTGTTTGTCAACTTTACAAAAGAATCCTCTTGCAAAAACTATACCTTCTGATATACTTGCAATAGAAGAACGACCAACTGGACTATCTGTTTTTGGTTTTACTGTGAACTCATTATTATTAGCACTGTTTACAGTAACTGTTCCATCTTCACCCAATGTACACTCTTGTAGTTCTTCACCTGAATAGAATACTACAGAGTTACTTGCATCAGTTCCTTGTGAATGAAATTTAACAAATAATGTTATAGGGTCATCTGTAGTTTCTGCAGCTGAAGAGAAAACTTTACCGACAACACCTGATGATTTACCTCTTAGGAATTTATCATGAAAAGTTTTTCTATATTCTTCTGTATTTGCATCTCCACCAGCGTTCGGGTTTGCAGAGTTTACTTTTACATAGAATACTTCTAAATCTATATCTGATTCTGCACCAGTAACTAAAGACCCCTCCTCAAACATATGAGAACCAAATCTTTCAATTTGATTTTGTAATATGGATTGGGTTTGAGTTATTTCTCTAGACTGTAGTGGACGACCTGCTCTGAACAGAACTTTATTGAATTTCTTATCTTCCGAAAAGTCATCATAATACGGTGCTATATTTAAATCAGTTTTTTCTGGCATATTCCTTAACCTGTTGTGGGGACATTAAGTCCCCGATAATTACATTTCTATAATTAATTTAATATCTTCGATTTGGTCTGCAGCCCTAGTTACAGCACCCCTGTTTTCAACATACAGGATGTTACCTGTAAATCTTTCTACTTCAGGGAAATTAGCATCTAGTGAATCTGCATTACCGATTGTTGTACCACCTTTGTAAACAGTATCATCTTGTGCAAAGTTTACATATCCACCTTCACTATTTACAATAGGTTGATGTGATACCACTGAACCATTAATTGATATGATTCTTGACACTGCCACTCCAGCACCATCTGATGATGCATTACGAATAATATCATCTACTGATAGTCCTGAAACACTTGATAATGTCATCTTATTATATGCACCAAGTGTTGTTGCAGTTGCAACTGTTGTTGTTCCTGCAGTGAATGGGTCTTGTAGTAACCCTATTCTTCTGAAATCGTTATCTGTTGGGAAGTCACCCGAACCTTCGTTAAACTCAAATCTTGAGTTTACAATTATATAGTTTCCACCTAGTTCTTCAACTGGGTCTGCACCATGTCCGTTCATAGGTGATATAATTGGTGTTAATACTGCACTTGAACCACTTCCGATTCCTGATATACCTGCAACATCAATAGATGCACGTTTATAACCTGAACCATATGCAGATGTAGTAACTGAAACAGATGTGACACCACCGCCAGAACCAACAGTTACTGAACAAGTTGCACTTGAACCGTCACCGTCTATAGCAACATTAGTGTATGTTCCAGGCGTATAACCTGAACCAGCATTATCTACTCTTACATGGTAGATTGCACCTGAAGTTGCAGAGTTTTCTACATCCCATAGTGAAGAGGAGTCGTTTGTTGCAGTTGAACCCAACTGACCATTTGTTCCTGTACCTGCAACAGCAGTTTTTGCACCTAATGATTTAACTGGTAAAAAGTCTGAAGTCACATACTTAATTGTATCAGCAGCAGATACTGTATACATGTACTTCCAAATATATCCTGCAGCTGCACCAGTGTCCGAGGTATACACTAAGGCTGTTGCACTTGTTCCAGTTGGTTTTACAGTTGATTCAACCGTAACACCTGAACTATTTCTTCCAGTTCTTATACACTTATAGACATTGTAGTCATCAGTGATGACAAAAAACTTAGAATCAAATAGATTATTTGCAGATGTGCTTGATGAAGTGTTTGAAGAACTTATATCATGAGAATATTCGTCATATTTAGTTCCTGTTGTCCAGTCGTATCTTTGTATAGCATGTGATACATCAGAAGATGAAACTTTCTTCATAGAAAGCATATCTGAAAATGAATCCATCTCCTCACTTGTTCCATTTACTGGAACTGGTGGAGAAGTGTCGTCTGTCCATGGGAATGAACGACCTATAAAGATATAAGTTGATGAGGCACTTTCACCGAAGTCCTCTTTAAATTGTTTCGCATTATGTGTACGAAACTTTTCTGTAATTATTGCTGCCATTTTATTTTATCTCCTCAAGATATTTAATACTATTTATAACACTATGCAGACTTTATGTATGCACTATATGTAATATTTGTTCTTTTTAACTCCCTTTTTTCAAATTCGGGAATGAATAGGTTAGAATAGTAATCATTTAGGTCACCAATTCGTAAGCCTTCGGGTTTGGACTCTTCACTTAGAATATTTCCATACCCATCTTCTAATAATATATCATCCTCATCAGTTTCATCCTTTAAGTAATATGATATATCATATATTCTTTGTCCTGTAATGGTATTTAGGGATTTAAAGTTCGTTCCAAATGATGCAAATGTTGTAGAAGGTACAGAAGAGTCTGATGATTGTTCATCAATCATTGCACTATTGTCCTCAAATACAATTCTATCCCCATTTTCAAATAGAGTAAACTTATCATTTAAGTCGGGGTTCCTTTCTGATACAAAAAACTGTATCTCTTCTGTAGTTGTTGCAGTTTCTAATCTTAATAATGTCTCACCATCTTCAGATATTATTCTGTCTCCTGCTTCACCCTTAACTTCTGCAAATTCTCTTTCTTCAAACCTCATAAAGGATGGTTGTTCTTCAAGTTCTATCCTATTACCATCTTCCATTACTAAAACTTCTTCAGTTGGTTGATATAAATCTACAATTTTACCTTGGTCGGCTGCAACATACTTTCTATTATGATAATCTAACGTGTCTTGATTATCCATTAAGTTTAGAGAACCTATAGAACGAACAACACCTCTTGCATTTCCTATATTAAGTGAAGGTATAGATTTATTTACAATCTTCAGAATGTTCATATGACGACTTCTCATCATAGAGTCACCATATTCTGTATTAGGTTCAGTTATTGCACCACCAGTTCTAGGGTCTGTATTATATACAGGTTGTCCTGCTTCGTCAAGCGTTAATAGACCAATACCACCTTCAGGGCCTGTTGCAGTCATATCTGCATGTAGTAAATATGTTCTTAATGAATTTGCAAATGCATTTGTTACAGAAAGAACAGGTTCCATTACCATAATAATTGTTGGTTGGAACTTAGAAGTTCTTGTCTGACCAGTAATTGTATTTTCTAATGCAACTTCACCAAAGAATATATGTCCTGCTGGATGTAGAAGGTCTTTAACTGTAGACCTATATTTGTTAATTGATTCTCCAACCTTAATAACGTATGAATGAGTTTGGTAATATCTACCATCTTGTATGTTAGATGCGGCTGCATTTACATGTCCCTTATCTGTTAGGAACTGTTCTTGCATTATACCCTCACCACCAAACTTACCTCTTGCATTATATGGGTTAGATTTCATAACCTCAAATTGGTCGGTGTTTTGATATGTGACAACTTCGTCTATTAGGAAATGTCCATTTAAATTTGTATACTTTAGTATGTGTCTATCTGCATCATAGTCGACAACTTCTGCAGTTGTACCTGATGCTTGACCTGTAATGGTCACACCTTTATTCAAGGTATTAGTTGGTGTGGTAATCAACATGGGGAATACAGATTTGTCTGATACTACGGAATCATATATGTAATCATTACCCTGTTCAATAAGGTTAATTGAGTTAACACCACCAATCTCATTTGAAAAACAGAATATCTTACCACCTGTTCCACTCGTAACTTTTACTAAAGTATTGGTACGTTGTGTTAAAGATGTTCCAGCATTGATTACTTCACCAGTAATAAATGCACCAGTATCAGTAGGTAATCGTTTAACTACTAGTCGTTTCTTATCAGTCTCTATTCTTAAAATAGTAGCAGTTGCATTAGATGTCTGACCAGTAACTACTTCATTAACTTGATAACCTGATAGGTCATCCATATAGATATAACCGCCAGGGAATGCAGTAGGGACTGATTCGTAACCACCACCACTACTTAAAATTTTAACACTTCTGATATTACCAACAGTAGTTTCTAAGTTAATCTCTTGTCCGTCTTCGTATACTAACTGATTAAACTCTGTGTACATGTCGACTCTCTGACCAGCAGAAAGTGCATCAGTAAATACAACTCTATCGTTTTTGTGTGAATAGTCTCTTTCAGTATATGATGTGTTTGGTGTTTGTAATACATCATCAACAAATACTTTAAGTGTATTGTCATTGAATATAATTAGATTTCCATTGTCATCTCTAACACCAGGCCCACCCACTAGGGTTTGACCTGCAGTTGCAGTAACTTCATAGTGACCAAATGTTGACCCACCTTCTAGTAATACTTCATCTCCAACAGAACCGATTACCGCTTCTGCACCACCACCTGATGTTCCAGTGTTGTCAAATACAATTAAGTCTTCACCTTCATAGTCTTGACCACCAGTCTCAATGAAAATTTCTGTAATACCACCCTTAGATAAACCGTCAACTCTTGCTTGACCTTCTGTTGCATTTGTGTTATCCTTACTACCTGCAAAGAATAATTTATCATTGAATGAGTATAATGAACCTACGGAAGATTCTTCCAGTAGTAAACCACCACCTGTTTCTAATAATATGTCTCCACTATCATTGTGTGATATGTAAGTAGAAGATGATTCGTCTGAAACACCATTAACAACACCTAGTACAGTTCCAGTATATTCGGTAATACCATCACGGTCTATAAATGTTACGGTAGAGCCTTGAGTAAATTCTCCAATATGATTGTCTGTTATTTCTAATGAATACTTTCTATCCTCAACAGAATCTACAAATACATTTTCTACGACTGATTCTGCTTGTACTTTTTTAGTTCCACTCTCAAACTGTATAACTCTGTCTGTTGCTTGTGGAGGTGCAGATAGAATTTGCACTCTCATCCTTCTTACTTGACTGTAATCAGACTGGTTTAGATATAGTGTTTCATTGTCGGGATATCTAATGGTTGCATCTTGACCATATAACAATCTCATTAAGAACTGTACAGACTCTGCAGTTCCTTTTGTCTGATATAAATCTTTAATGTGTTTTATAGTTAACCTTCGGTCAACTGTAGAACCTATATCCAAAGATGGTATAAAGTCGTTCTGAAAATACTGTAAGAATTCTTCAGATGTTTTATCGACATCAGAATAATCTAACAGTTTATTATTTGCAAGAACAGAGTTTTGTTTAAAACTTCCTACAACACCTGTCTGTTTAGATTCTCTACCAGTAATCGTCTCTCCTTTTAAGAAACCATTTCCTGATATTGTTTCAACATAAATCTTATCACCAATTACAATATCAATTTTTGCAACGGATTTAGATTTAGTACCAACAACAAACTCCCCTTTAGTAAATGGAGAAGCAAGTAAAGTTGGATTTAAAATTGATTGTTCTGTAATAATTTTAGATGAAAAGGAAGTGTCGGATTCCAATAGTAGGTCTCCGACACCATCTTCCAAACTTAAATTATCAAGAACTGATTGCGAAGATAATGTGATTATCTCCGACTCTAAGTATTCGAAATATGATTTTACAAATGCCTCAAGTGCAGGACTTTCCTCTCTTACAAATTCAGGTAAGAGACTTGGAAGTCTAGAACTTAGACTATCTGTTGCATATTCCTTCATATTCTATTTTACTGTACTGTTGCACCGAAAACAGAAATTGGGTACCATAAAGAACCGTCCCAAATACAAATCACAGCTTCACCTTGTGAATCAAGTACTATTTCAGTACCTGAAGTTGATGAATAACCCCATGAATCAACATTTATATTTGCACTGTATGAACCTGCTGGTTCAGTTTTTGCATAAATGATTTTAATTTGACCAACGTCTGTTCCATCATCTAAAGTAAATGCAACTGAGCCACTAGCACCTGACAAGTCAATCGCTGATACGAATGATGATGCAAGGTTTGCTGCTGTAGCAGTCAAAGTTGTAATATCATCTACTGCAAGGTGAGTAGGGATATTTTCAAACAATTGACCAATTGTCATTTTCTTGTTGACGGGTGTTCCGCCTGGGTTGTCTACGATATGCAATAAATCATCAGCACCGATTTCTGAATCTGCGACTGCTGTTAAAGCACTTATTTTTTTATCTGCCATTTTAATTTTACTCCTATAAAATCCAAATTAATGGGAAACTACTCGAGGGACTCTCGACCACTTTCTTCATAACAATTAATAACTACTGGAAGAGGTTGATGTATAACCAACTCCAGCACTTGATTCACCACTTGCAATGGTGTCTATTTCACCTTTAACCACAATAGATTGTTGGTCGATATCAACTAGATTACCTCTAGTTGCAACCACATCCAAACTATTAGGGATAACGGTAAAGTCAATCGTACTATCTACATTTACTAATGAAGTAAAGAAAATGGTATTGATTGAAATCTTTCCAGTTGAATAATCTACAGTACCTGCAGAATTATCTTGATAGATTCTTGTTGACCCCGATAGATAGTATCTTCTTAGATTACCATTACCGTCATCATCAAAATACTGTGTATTTATAGAATCACCTGAAACTTTAAAACCAGTAGTGGATACTATACCACCACTAGCCTTTGCATGACCTACATGTGGGTTGTAAAGTCCATTACCGAACTCAACAACTACACCTCTTGTAGTGTCTGTAAAAACTTTTTGAGATTTTTTCAATCTAATGTTTGTTGTATTAGATAGAATTGCATTGTTAGAACTGTCTATGAATTGTATCAATCTAGAGTGTCTAAAGATTGAATCAAAGTTACTTAGATTAGTATTATCAAACTCATTGATTGCATTTGTTACTACAGTCTCCATCTCACCTTGTGACAATGTTGTTTGGTTTGCATTGTACTTGAATGTAGTAGAGATTAATATTTTTATAATCTCGGGGTTTACAATAGTAGGTCTAACAGTTAACATGTTAAGTGAATTTAACTTCTTAATAACATTACTTTTTTCTGTGTCTGATAAGTAATCAGAGTTTTTAGGTTTAAGAGCAACAAATATCTTTCCATACTCGGGTGGATTGTTGTCTTCACCACCCCATACTGCAACTGCATCTGCATTCGGATAATACTCACTGACCTTTGCCTTGTAGTCATTCAGTGTGACTAGTCTGTTTTGTGAAGTATAGAACTTATTCGCTTTAAACTTGATAGAATCTATAGACTCTTTTTCTGCACCACCTTGAGCAACTGAAGTTGCAGTTATTTGTGCATTTGAAAATCCATTAATGTTGTTTAACATTGAAAATGTTCTAGCACCATTTGCATGGTTCTTATCTACTATAATATACGTTATAGATATAATGTCACCATCTAATAGTTGTTTACCTAATACACCATCTCCAAAGTATATTTCTCTAAACCCATCTTCGTTTTCTTGTTCATAGAAAACCGTAGACTCTGTTGTTATTGTTGAGATATTAGTTGATAATGCATAGGTTGATGAAACACCATTTGAGTTTACACTTACTTGTAGTCTCGATTTATCAGCTCTGTTGTTAGTCAATACAAATTTAGGATTAGATAATTGTGAATCATATACGAAAGTATCACTTGCATATATTCCTTGAACTAAGTTTACCTGATTGTAAACATAAGAATCACCATTTTGTGTTGGTTTTATTGTAGTTGGACATACAAAAGAATATGTTCTACCGTCAAAGGTAGTATTGAAAATAGAACCTCTACTTAAAGTCATTTCAGTAGTTGTCGGGTAAGTTCCATCAGGATTTCTCACATCACTAAGTGTAATATCTACAATTGCAGTTGAACCCGTTTCTGATTGAGGAACAAATCCTAAATCCTTTGCACGAGACACTACGTTCTTTCTGATTTGAGCAGAATCTAAGAACAGTTCTGAAGCTGCAATGTTAGTATTAACTGCACCAATGTGTGAAGCATATGAAAGTAGGTCTATTAATATTGACATGTTTGAACCATCAAAGTCATAGTCTTTGAATTGGTCTTGACCTTTAAGATAATTTCTAAGGTTTACTGATATATCATCAAAATCTAAATCGGTTATGTTTAATTGTGAACTTTTTATAGCCATTATCGTGTCCTTGTTAATACATATGAAAATTCTTCTATATTAACACTGTTGATTACTCTAAAGTAAATTGTCATGTTTAGTTCATTACCGTCTACTTCGTTTATTGTTATTTTTACATTAGTCACTCTAGGTTCTAATATCTCTATAGTTTCTGCAATTTGTTTTGCAACCCTAGGTCTACCAAATAATGTAGTGTCTAATTCGAATAACATAGACCTTATGTTTACACCAAAATTTGGTTTGAATGGTCTTTCATATGCATTAGTTGATACTATATTTTTTATAGACCTTATAACTGCATCAACATCAGTGGTTCTTGTTACATCACCTGTAATTGGATGTGCCTTAAAAGAAAGGTTTAAGTCCGAGTAAATGTTCTCACTTGCGACTGTCTTTCCATTGTTAACATATTGTGCCATAATACTATTTATACGTTCTTGGGAAGTGAAATGTCAATTGATTGTGGAAAGCCTACAAGTTTTAGTAAATCACAAAATGTTAGATTTATGAAATCAAATATCTTACCAAGTCCTATTGCTTTAAAGAACTTTTCTACAATTTTAACCCAATCAAATAGTAGTTTCTTTTTCCAGTTAATTATAAAATCTCTAAAGTCTGAAATTATCTCATTGATTTTATCTTCTAGTGATTGTACAGTTAATTCAACCTTACTACCTATGATTGCAAGTATGTCAAACCCAGCAATTTTTAAACTTTCTAGTTTGTTTATAATATACTCTCTATACTCTTTAGTCTTTTCCCCAAACTTTGCTTTTGCTTGTGCCTTCCATAGATTGATTAATGCACCCAAATCAAATGAAAAAAGAGCAGGTAGACTTGGTAGTTTTAATGCTTTCCATATATCTTTAAACTTACCTATAAGTTTATCAAATAACTTGAATATGGAGTTAGTCACCCAATCCATAATTTCACTTTTTAGATACTTCCATATAACTTTTGCTTTCCACTCATTACATTCTATTCCAAACTCACCGTCAAATAATTTATACTCATCAGGAATGAGTGCATAAAAGGTATCTACCTTTGCACCGATTTGGATTTTTATATTTGTCTGTTCTTCTTTGGTTAAGATTTTAAGTACATCTATACTTATTCCTAAAAGAGTGACCGTGAATGACACTGGAATAATCTTACTAATCAATTCCATAATCTTTACTGGAATGTAGATATGAAACTCTTGTAATAGTTCTTCTATTGCTTCTCTGGCCTCTTTACCCCAATTACGAACTGTTCCCTTATCCCAATAAGGAGAAGCGATATTTGCAAGTTTGTCCATGAAGTCTTCTACTTCTTTGATAATTTTTTCAATCTGTTCTCTTGCCTCTGCAGTTATCTCACTTGCATTCGTTACAAGATAAACTTTTAGTTGACTGGGTATATCTCCTATCTTTGCAATTGCATTGGCTAAGTCTGCCTTTGTTGGTAGATTGATTATAGTTCCATCAGGACATGGAAGACTTAGAGGTATTACTGGAAGTACAAGTGCCATTATGAGTTCAACTTAATTGTGCCACCATTGATACTTACTTCAGGTGCAACGACTGATAGGTTTCCTGCAGATTCTATATCTGTTTTTCCTCTGACTTCTATCTTTGCATCTCCTTCCACGAACACTTTACAATTACCACCAACATACATTTCATTATCTTTGTATACAGCATACCAATTGTCGTTTACGATTCTAGTTACCTGACTTCCATCAGGATGTATTTCAAAGAAGGTTCCTGTTCTATGTTCCACTGCAATCCTTTCTGCATCTCTTGTATCGTCTACTTCTATTATGTGACCCGATTCAGATTCATAAACTTTGTTATATGGATATTGTGGTGAAGGTATATCATGAAAACTGGAAGGTGGATTCATAACAGTAGAATTAAAATAAGTCTCCCTTCCTCCTAATTCTACGACACCAGCTTTCTCATTATCACCACCTTTATCATATTCTATCTCACCTCTTGCATATTTTGATACATCTGATTCGTCTGTATATAAAGGATATAGTGGTAAATCTTTTTTAGTAAGTTTTGGATTTTCAAATGAAGACCCCTTTCCTGAATGGTTTAACTTTAATTTTTTTGGTTTGATAGGTGCAGTGTCTAATCCATTTTCTAGTCCAAAAGGTCTTTTAACTTCGGGTGGATTTTTACCGTCAACCGTTTTATCATAATCAGATTTAGTTAATCGTCTAGGGTCACTAAAACCTTCATCAGGAGTTCTTTTTTTAATCTTATCGTTTACATCTTTTCGATAACCTTCTGAAGGTATACCTGCAACAGAACCAATGATAATAAAGTCTTGCATATCAATATCATTTCTAAAAAACCCTACAACTGTAGACCCTTCAACTAAACCATGTTGTGTTCCAAATCCTGAAAGACCTGCAGAGGTTGTTGGAAGTAATACTTGAGACCATGGAAGGTCGGGTGTTGCAATTAGTGATTTATTTTCAGTATGAATACCATAGATACGAACTCTCACTCTACCTATTTCAAGAGGGTCATTTCTATCTTCAACTATTCCGTAGTGATGTATCATATTGGTGATTGAAATTTACTTTCTTTTGAGCATTCTAAGTTAGTAGTACCTATGTGTGTAACATTATCTATATGAATTGAAACACCTGTAATTAAATATGTATTATCTTGTTTAACTTGGTCTTGCAGGCCAATAGATACTTCCCCCAATGGTAAGTCAAGACTTATCGAATTGCCAGCACTCAAATCAGTTGTAAAAGGTACAACGACCTCTATTCTATTTTGATTTAATATCTCTATCAATGCATGTCTTTCCAATTTACTATTATCAGTATGTTTAACACCTATAAAAACTTCTTCATCATCAACACTGTCTTTATTATCAAACATATGAGTTGTAGTATATTCATGAAGTATAGTAGCAGGTTGTTCTAACTTATGTGGTTTAGGAAGTGTACCCTCTTTTGTTATGAGAGGTGTTAGTGGACTTTCTTTTGCAAGAAAACTATTATTATCTCTAGAATCTTGTCTTCTTTGAGTAGTATCCTCAATATCATATTCTTTAATACTCTCTATTTTTCTAATAGGGTCATATATTTTTAATAGTGAGGCGTATGCACCAGTAGACAATCCACGAAGAGTGTCAAACTCTTGTGGTTTATTTGAACTTAGTATAACTTTTCTACGTTCAAATTCAGGAGATTTTGGGTCTATTTGACCACGTCCAAGATGAGTAAACCCATCTTGTTCTGAATCATATAACATACTGTCCATAGATTTAAATCTATACTGACCAAAGAGGTCTTGATATAAAAACATTGAGTTCTTATATGACTCTTCCTTGATTGGATTACTATTGTTTACCAACCAATCTAATGTTTTATTAACAGACCAATTTGGTACAACAAATTGATGATTGTCACCTTGTGTTTCTTCAAATTCAGTAAATAGAGGTATGAACATTGGGTCTCCACTAATTTCTTCAAAAAGGGTTTCAAGCATATCTTTATGGGAACCCCTAAGAGCTTGACTTATTCTTTCTTCTTTACTTCTATACATCAATGGGTCACAAAAGTGCATAGTATATGTCTGAATTAAATCACCCTGTCTTATAAGGTTAGAAATTTTATATAATCTAAAAGTTCTCTGTATTTCTCTACCACCGCTTCTGTTATCGGGGTCATCCATTGAACAAGTGATTGTAATATTTTCTTGACCAGTTAACAATTTGTTCTTTATAAGATTATTTGCATCAACTACAACCACATTTCCAGTAGTATGTTTACTGAATATACTTTCGTATATAGAAATTCTATCCACTAAATTTATTATATCAGTTTTTTCACTTTCATTACTACCATATTGAATAGTAACTTCTTGTAGATTGACCATTCCTACTTGGTCTCTGTCTTGTGTGTTCATCATTATTTGGACATTAAGGTTTCAAACTCTCGTAAAACTACATCCATATAAGATGGTTTGACTATTCTTATTCGCCTTTTGTTTTCATTTTTATTGTATTCGTTTTGCCATAAAGAGACACTAGTATAACCATCTGTAGAAACATTGGTTCTAACTCCATCAGCATTTTCGTAATGTACTATGATATCTCTAGGTTCTATGATACTTGTAATTACAGATGATTTATTTAATCCGACTAAGGTTTCCCCTTGTTCCCATTGTCCTCTCTCTACTCTAACTCTTTTATTTAGAGGGTCTACTTCTAAGATATGTCCAGTTCCTTTTACAGTATCAACCTTCTCTCCTAATAGATATTTTCTAGTGTTTAGTAAGTTTCCTTGACTGTCATAATTAGGGTATTGTACAACATCATCAGTTGTTGCAAAGGTTAAGTATTGACCAGTATACTTAGAGTCTATATGTGTTTCAAATGTCTCCGAACTCATATACCAGTCATAGTAATTTTCCATGTCATTGACCAAAAAGAAAATCCAATGTAAATCACTGTCACCATATAATTTAGATGCAACCACATCAGGTCTTTCACCTTCCTGCAATTCATAGTATTCATAATCAACAACTTTATCAAGACTGAAAGATGTTATTCTAGCCTTTCTAAAGAAATCTTTTATTGTGACAATTTTACCATTAGATAAAGTATATTGTATTTCAGGAAAATTCTTATATAATTGATTTGCCATATTCTAGTCCTCCCAAGGCATTTTAGTTGGGCCAGCTCCGAAAGAATCTAAGAAATCTTCTTTCAAACCGCCTGGTGGGAGTATTTTAGTTTTAGTCCAATCAGTTGCAGGATATGTACTTTTTTCTTGTTTACGTTCTACTTCTTTTGTTTGATTGTCTGATATTAAATCTCTGGCAGATGGTGGTTCGTCTATATTCGTCAAATCCTTTTTACTAGAAGCAGTTATTCTTTGATAATTTTCTTGTGTCATTAATACATTTTCTACAAACGAAATTGACATGTCTATAACTAAAGGCATACCATCTTTAAAAGTTTCCATTTTATTACCACCATTATATTGAACTGATACATTGGTTATGAAAGACTTTTGGAACCCATCAATTCTATCTTTAATTTTACCAAACCATTCTATTTCTATAATATTGGGTAAGTTAAAGTAATTTTCAGAAATATCAGCTGCGACTTGATTATCTTTCAATTGATATGTATCTGGCAACATTGCAGTTTTAAATGCCCATATAATGTTATTAATTTCTTCTGACTCATTTATACTATTCGGTCTAAATTGAAATGCCATATCGAAACTTCTAAACTGGATACCCTCAAACATAACCTCTTGTTGTGGGTTGACTGTTCTATTCTGTTCAAAGTCCCTTGTACCCAAATAAATTTTATTTAATGTTTTTGCCAAGATTTCACTAATCTCAGCTCTAACACCACCATCCATATCAAAAAACCCATTATTTAATATATCTCTTTGTACGTTTCCAAAATCAACATTGTTGTAAGAAATTGATGGTGCATCATTTTTTACATTTGGAGCATATAAATAAATTTCAGTTTTTCCAGTTGATAGTAAATTTCCACCACTTCTTTGACTTCTTGGTAGGATTGTAAAGTGAATATAATTATCTACAGGATTCTCTCTAGGATATACTAATTCTTGAGAACTTGGCACTATTGGTTGAGATGCATACTTCGTACCTTGAAACTGTAAGGGATTTGATGCACCTTTTAAAGCTTTAGCATTTTGTTGAAGTCTTCTTCTTTCAGTTTCAACATCTTGTTCTTGTGTAGATACATTTGTTTGATATCCTGTACCAAATATTTTACTTGATATACCTTTAACTGACTTAAGTGCTGTAGATGCTTGATTGATTTTTGATAGAAATTTGTTTATTGACGCCATGTATAAATACCTTTATATAACTTATTCATATCTATTTATGTCATACAGCGGAAGGTTTAAACCAAAGAACTATAAAAAATACAGAGGAGACCCCACAAAGATAATATACAGGTCTTTATGGGAACGAAGGTTTATGGTCTATTGTGATAATAATACTAATATCATAGAGTGGGGTAGTGAAGAAGTTATCATTCCATACAAGTCTCCTTTAGATAAAAAAGTACATAGATACTTTCCTGACTTTTACATAAAGTATGTTAACGATAAGGGTCAATCTATAAGAGAGATTATAGAAGTTAAACCCAAGAAACAACTTAAACCCCCAAAGGAACCTAAACGACAAACCAAACGATACCTCAATGAGATTGCAACCTATGCTGTCAATCAAGCAAAGTTTAAAGCTGCAGAAGAGTATTGTAAAGATAGACGATTGAAGTTTAGAATATTAACTGAAGACCACCTAACATGAAGACATTATACATATTCGATTTAGATGGAGTCTTAATTGATTCAAAGGAGAACATGGAGAAGTCATTCAACTCTCTTAACACTGGTAGAGACTTTAAAGATTACTTCAAGTTAATAGGTAAACCATTCAAAGATATACTAACTGAAATAGGTATACTTACTGACCAAGATGAACTCATGAGAAAGTACAACCAATTCTCTTCAGAGAATAGTGACCTAATCAATTTCTATGATGGTGTAGAAAAACACTTACAACACCTTAAGTCACAAGGGAAGAAACTTGCAGTCGTCACATCTAAACATAAAGATAGAACACATGACATTCTATCCAAACTAGATGTTGAGTTCGACTTCGTATGTTGTCCTACTGAAGGATTGAGAGGTAAACCCTCACCCGACCAATTATTATTTACTCTTGCACATTGTAATACTAATCCTAAAGATGCAGTCTATGTTGGAGATATGAT
>Ga0206682_10000915_pt1 | contig 30247 bp, 20 predicted proteins | sample M240m12015metaG_FD_155444 | JGI IMG/M metagenome (GOLD analysis project Ga0206682, IMG submission 155444) | Ammonia-oxidizing marine archaeal communities from Monterey Bay, California, United States - M2 40m 12015 | ecosystem: Environmental > Aquatic > Marine > Intertidal zone | place: USA...
CGTGTCTGGCGCACTGAGCAAGGGAAGTGGCTCTTTCACGATCGATCATCCACTTCCTGAAATGAAAGACACGCATAATTTGTATCACTCCTTCATCGAGGGACCACGGGCGGATCTCATCTACAGAGGCAAGGTTCGTTTGCAGAACGGTAGGGCGATGATAGACATCGATGCCGCATCAAACATGACGACAGGGACATTTGAAGCACTCAATCGCGACGTGCAGTCGTTCACGTCAAATGAAAGCGACTGGGACCCCGTCCGAGGTTCTGTCGTGGGCAACGTCCTCACCATTGAGTGTCAAAACCCCACTTCGACGGCACTCATCAGCTGGCTTGTCATCGGTGAGCGTCACGATCAGCACATGTACGACACAGATTGGACCGATGAAAACGGTCGTGTCGTTCCGGAACAATTGAAAAAGAGTGCGACGACGTGAACGCGCGTCAGTGTAACACTGACAAACGAGTCGCCGAAACACGCACCTTGAAAACGCACGCACGATCAACGGCAAAACGTTACGGCTGTGTGGCGCATTGAGTCTTAATATTGTAAATCTATAGTCTAAAAGATAGCTTTGCGAACTCTCCGTCGGACACCGCGTCGCTCGTCTGCCCCCCCGTCGCGCCGTCATCGCTCGTTTCGCTTCCGAGCAAGGAAGACGCCTTTCGCCGGCGCTCAGGCGAATCGTCCGCGTCCCGAAAATCGTAGAGATAATCGCTATGCCTTGCATAATGCACCCGCGTCGCTTCTTCTCCTGAGGCATTAAATCTATACGACTCGGGAGAAAATGATGACTGAGCGAATCTGTCCTCATCTGACGCGCTCTCTTCGGCGTCGTACGATTCACCCATGGAATACGCCAGTTCGCTCGGTTCACGTTCACTCAGTCCATCATTCGGTGTATTCAGCCCTGGTTGGCGTCCACTAGATGGGTCTTTCATCTCAAACGCGTAATGATCGTCATCCGAGTCAGCATCCGTGGAAGATGCGTAAGCACGCCGCGACTCAAACCTGTTCTCACCAAAAAATGCGGCGCCGCGTAGAGGTTCCGGTGGTTCCAGTTCTAGTTCGGGTTCCGGTTCCGGTCGCACTTCCCGTTCTGCTGTCACATCCGTCTCTGGTGCGAGATCTAAGATGGACTGGTTCCGTCCGGGCACGACGTTACCCTGCTCTCCATTCGTCTCGAATGCGGCGAGCGTCGCGACGTGATCGCGAGCGACGCTACAGCCTCGGTGACCCTTTACGACGGCACGTTCTTCCTGAGCGCTGTGGGTGAATCTCTCAATCACGCTACGCGCTTTGGTTGATGCGTCAAATAACGCGCCACCAGGTTCGCGCGACCGCACGACTTTCTTTTTAATTCTGATTGCGAGTCGTCGAAGCTGAATCGTGTGCTTGATAATTTCCACCACCTCCTCGGTGTCGTACAGTCCCTCGTCGTCCGCTGATACTGAGAATCTTTCGAGAATGATCGCCACAAATAAATTTCCGAGCAAAAATATAGAGATGATGACAAATGATATAAAGTATGGGACCGCAGCAGCGTTATACGAGCAGTCGATGCTGGATTCCAACATGAACGGTGCTTCTGTGCGCAAGCACGCCTCTGTTTGGTACACCTCGCCGAACGTGCCAACCCAGCCACCCGTGTACACCCCGATGAGAGATGAGCAAGCTGTGGTGAATCGTTGAAAGTTCGAGTACTTCGATAGCACGCCGCCTTCGAAAGGGCCGGTTTCATCGCCGAAAAGTGAAACACCCATGATGGCGTACGAAAAGATCGCGAGGGACGATAGCGCGGCGACGTTTCCGACACCCGGAAGACTCATTATGAACGTGTTGAAGAGCGACCGCAGCCCAGAATGTGCCTTTACCAGTTTCAGTAATCTCAACAATCTCACCAATTGTAGGTAATTCATGACACCGCCTGCGTTTAGACTTTGTCCGATCGCCTGTACGATGGAAACTACGACGACGAAGGCGTCCAGCCAATTCCAATAATTCCTAAAGTAACGCGTCCGACCTTGCGCCATGAGCAAAAGCATCATTTCCAAAGAGTACACCGCAGTGAACGCGATAGACATGCAGAAGTGAGCATATTCTGCTGAACTGCTCATATTCGCCGTTTGTGTCAAGAGCTCGATTAAATTTGCGCACACTACCACGAGGATGAAGTACGCAAACTTTTTCGGCTTTGAGATATGATGCGCAAGTAGACGAGCTCGCGACCAAAGGCTTTTGCCTGGCGGCGGTACGATTCTGCGCCATGCCTCTGAATCTTGCGTGCTTGCACGTAGTATAGCCTGCTGCCAGCGCCGCTGCGCTGGGGTGACAAACGTAAGCTTGTCTTGCGAAGCCATCTTGTTAAAGTTGTCCACGAGCGCCGTGACTAATAAATTCAACCAAAAGAAATTCCCGATGGCGACCGTCAATACAAAATAAAGAGCGGCGGCTTGGTTGTTATCTGTTTTCAAGCCGGTCCCGACGCCTGTGGTATCCATGGCGACCCACATGATTTCTTGCCAGTCATCGCCGGCGTGCAGTAGAAACGTCGATAAAAGTGCAGCGCCAAAGTTATCAAAGTTGAACTTTGCATTTCGCCACTTTCCTCCCGCTGCCTCGCACGTTGCTTGTGTAGTGTAGCTACTCGCATCATTCACCACTCGACACGACCAAAACTTACCCATAAAGAGCTCCATACCAAGAAGTGCGAAAATTGACATGGAAACTAAACCGATGAAGCACACGTAACTTACGGCTGGGATCGCGGAAAGTACAGTGTTAACGACAAGGCGGAGACCAGGGAAACGACGAATGGATCGAAGCGGGCGCATGATTCGCAAAAGTCGAAGTGCTCGCACGCTTCCGCTGCCATCGTCTGCCGCGGTGAGCGAAATGATTGATGTAAAGACGACGACGCCATCGAGAATGTTGAAGGAATTCTTCAGATACGCAGTCGGTCGCTCGTACAACCCGTAGGCGAATAACTTTAATACCATCTCTGCGCCAAATAAAGTCGTAAAAGTAATATCAACCGCGGTGTACACTTTTGCAGTATGAGATCCCGCCACTGGCCAAGTCTTTGTTTCTGTCGCGAGTAACACGCTACCAGCGATGATCATGCATAGAATGGCGTTCTCAAAGAGGTTGTGTGAAACAATTTTGTGCACCAAGTATTTGTATCTCTCGACGGGAATCGTATCGTCGTACAGCGGTATAAAGTCGCCATCTTTTGTGACGATCACGCCCGGTATCTCTGACGACTGTTTCTTCACGCGTGAGGAGATGGATCTCGTGATTGTCGCCGCCCAAGGACCGTGCGCGTCAAAGACGACATGCTCGTCTTCCTTACTCTTATCCTCGATGCTTAAACGATTGTTTTGCGCGGCAAATCTCTTCGTCATACTGTGCCTAATAGAACGTTTGATAGAGCTAGTCACCCCGAAAGCTTTGTCTTGATAATCTTGATACTCCACAAACTTTGGCGTCAGGCGAAGTTGCGCCTCCTTAAGAGCGTGCTCGCTTATGGTCAGTACTTGCGCCGGTGTCTTCAACTTGAATCCGATCGAATCTAGAAATATCCTGCACGCAGCAACATCTTGGACTGTTTGCTTTCTCAAGCGGTCCTTCTTGACCTGCGCGAGCTTGCCACCGTGATCCGGAGGCTTTAATGCTGCGAGTAGGGATGAAATCGCCGTAGGCGTACTGCCGTCGGCCGTCTTTAAACTCTTTTTCGCTTGCGATTGTATTGCTTGTTCGGCACATTCTTGTTTCCTGGCCGCATCCAAAAGATTAAACTTGAAGCTCGTATCACCTCTGTCTTTTATCGAGTCGCCGCGCTTGCTGCGCGCATGTTTTCGCAACGTACTCCTGAATGCGTTCGCCGCGAATGTCATGTTTTGCAGTACCCGTTTCGCTTTCCGATTGGGATCTAGCACGATATCACCCGCACGTTCGATGGCAGACCTCAGTCTGCCATCTCCAAGCTCGTCTTGCGCGCGTTGCTCTTCCTCGATGTCGACGAGCGAACACGAGTCGATTAAAATCCCGAGCACGAGCGACAAGATGACGGTGGATAAAAAAATCCACGCGATGGTGTACAGAACGACGACGTCGTTACCGGACGCTACCATAGTGTTCCACGCGACAACAAACGAGTCCTCTCCCGTGGCGACAACAAACAGCGTCAACGCGCTGCGCAAAAAGTTCCTAAACGTCAAGCGCTCGTCGTCGAGCGCTCCTAACCCGGTGAAGAGTTGAAATCCGTAAATGGCAAATATGACTTGAAATAATAGCCAAACGATCAAAAACGGCCACATGTCTTGGAAACCGAGATACGCGCTTGAAATGATCTTCCTAAATTCTCTGTTGTTTCTGATGACGCGAAACGTTCGCAGCGCCCTTCCTATTCGCAAGAGACGAATGAATGACGCGCTCACGCCTTGACTCGTCACCGCCGTACTGATGACACCGGTAAACACGATCAACCCATCGACAACGTTTTGCTTTGAGCTCCAGTATCCTCTAAAGCCGTATCCGATGTGTTTAATCGCCATTTCTACAGCAAAACATCCGAGGAAAACATATTCTAAAATTTCAGAAGCCTTGACGAATCCTGACGACGCCGCGTGATGCTGCGACATCATCAAAATTGTATTAAATATAATAACCACCGTGATGCTGGCATCAAAACGTCGGTCTTCAGCGATTTTCCAGCACATTTGACGCGTTGCATCAGACACAAAGAGACGAAAAAACCGCTCACCATTCTTGTGAAAGTTGTTTCCGCGTCCATCGCTTTCGCCGCGACTGAGCGCCGTCTCGTCGTCCAAGCTTTCTAGTACTTTCTCTGTCTTCGCCTGGCTCGAGTCTTCGGGCGCTTCGTCTTCGTCGCGAATACTCATTTGCGTCAACGTCGCGCAAATGACGGATGTAAAGAGTTCCATCATAAAAAACCCACCCATCAGAACGACGACGATGAACCAAAGAAACGCCGCGGGATAGCCAACCGCGTACGCCGTGGGATTGAGCAACTCATTCCAACCGTCGATGGTCATTCCATTTAACGCGACGATTGAACTTCTCCCAGCGTTCGCAAAGCTCAGAAATCCGTCATACGGCTCGATGCCCGAATCACAGCACCACTCCGTCGCGCTTCTGTTTGTGTTCCATTCCTTGTAGTTGCACGTGCTGTCGTACTCATTTGGGTACGTTCCTTCGGCGCCCAACGCGAGAGCGCCCATCCACGCGCCGACCAAGTTCGCACACGTCTCACTCCCCGTCCCCACGGGAAACACGTAGCTCGCGTTCGTCGCTTGATCCGGCGGCGTCCCGTACCACCGTCCCGTCATCCGACCGCCGAACATCGTCACGCCGCTCACCGCGAAGAATATTAAAAACCACAGCAAAAACAACAGCACGTCCCCCAACAACGGCAGCGCTCGAGCGATCGTTTTCATCGCCAACCTCGCGCTGCGGTACTTCGCGAACAACTTGAACGCGTACAACGACCGCAACAGTCGCACCGTCACCACCTGCGAGCCTCCGATCGGCATCAATATCAACGACAGCACGACGAGCGTGAAATCGAACCGATGCCAATTCGTCGTCAAGTACGCCCCCTCGCCCAGCGCGAATCCCAGCGCCACGCTCTTCACCAGCGCCTCCGCCGCGAACACCCCCGCGACGACGTAATTCGCCGCCGTCGCCGCCGTCGCCTCCGCCGCGCCATCCCTCGCCGGTTTCACCACCGCGACGATCGCGCTCGAGCCCACGACGCACATCGCGACGACGGCGTGAAACGCGCGCGCCTCGATCGCGCGCGCGCAGAACCGTCGCGTCGCGCCGTCGCGCCGGAACATCAACAGCGACGCGTCGTTCGCGCGCCATCGCTCGAGCGTCCTCGCGACGCGTCGCGTCACCGCGCCTCCCGCGTCGTCGTCGCCGTCGCGCGCGTCGTCGTCGTCGTCGTCGCGCGCGCGCGCGCCGTCGCGCGCGTCGCGCGCGTCGCCGTCGCCGTCGTCGTCGTCGCTCGTCGAGCTCGCGCGCGCGCTGTCGTCCGCCTTCCGCGCGCGCGCCTCGCGCGCCGCGCGCGCGCGCGACACGAACGCGTCCGTGAACTGAAAGTTCATCGAATCCCGGCGCGTCGCGCGCCGCGCGTCGCGCGCGCGCGCCGCTGTGCCGACGAATCGAATCGAAACCGCATTCGCATTCGCGAATCGCGCGCGTCAGAGCGCCGCGCGACGCGCCGCTCGACGCGACGCGCCGCGTCGCGACGCGCGACGCCGCGCTCGACGCGCGCGCGCGCGCGCGACGCGCTGAAAACGACGCGACGCGCTGAAAACGGCGCGTTCGATCGCGCGCGGGCATGTCGCGGAAACACCTCACGGACGAGGAGCTCGCGAGCGCGTGGCCGTACCTCACGCGCGCGCAGGTGCAGGAGTTCAAGGAGGCGTTCGATATATTCGACGTCGACGGCGGCGGGACGATCACGGCGGAGGAGCTCGGGGAGGTGATGAAGTCGCTCGGGCAGAAACCGACGAGGGCGCAGCTGGAGGCGATGGTGCGGGAGATCGACGCGGACGGGGACGGGGCGATCGATTTTCCAGAGTTTTTGACGATGATGCTGCGGAAGATGAACGAGGGTGATCCGGAGAGGGAGCTCAGGGACGTGTTCACGGTGTTCGATAAGGATCAGAGCGGGACGATTAGCGCGGATGAGCTGAAGAGCGTGATGAAGGTCATCGGGGAGAAACTGACGGAGCAAGAGATCGAGGACGCGATTCGGTTGGCGGATACCACGGGAGACGGAGAGGTTGATTACGATGAGTTCATCGCGTTCGTGCTGTCGTCGAATTAAGATGAAGCGGCGGCGGCGAGCGCGGGGAAAGCGTTGAGCTAACGACGAACGCGGAGACGCGTTCGTCGGTGTAATGGTATTCTATTGTCTTGAGCTACTCGCGCGCGCGCCCGCGCGCGCTTCTAAATCGCTAACGACGCGTTCGCGCCTCGCTTCGTCGTCGCGCTACGGCGCGTCACCACCACCTCGTCGCCGTCGGTCCTCGCGAAACGCCTCGACGCTCCGCTCGTACTCGCGAGGAACGACGTACAAGAACAGGAACCACCACGCCAGGACGGCGGCGCCGACGACGGTGGTGGATAGCGTTCCGAACCAGCCGGCGACGCGCTCGTCGAGGTGGAGCACGTTCACTGGCGTCGCGGTGGCGAGCACGCCAGTGGCCACGATTGAGTACGGCTGGCACCACGCGGGTTTCGTCTTCCACATATCTGTCGGCAGATCGTCGTCGCCCTGGGACGACGCGCGAGCAGGGATGGAAACGATACGACGGTGCGCGCGCGTTCCCGGCGCACGCGCGCGGCAACGAAGCCCCGCTCGCGTGGGCGCCGGTGGGCGCGCGACGCCGCGCATGGCGCTGCTAATTGTGAGGCCAACCCGGCTTCGGTTCGGTGGTGAAAGGTTCGGTGATGATTATCAATTCGAGCGTCGTTGCTGCTTGCTTCTATTTTCCTGCGGGTCGTTGGCTCCTTTGTCCCCTTTATCCCCATCGCGGTGATGACGCTCGCCGCCGAACCGCCGCTCGCCGTCGCCGCGCCCTCCTCTGCCCGCGCGCCCGCCGTCGCCGCGCCCGCCCCTGCCGCCGCGCCCGCCGTCGCCGCGCCCGCCGCCTTGGCGAAACTTACTCGGCTGGCTCAGTTTGTAATTACCATCCCTCCACATATCGCTTCGATGAATTTCGCCGATGCCTTCGAATATGATTTCTCGAAGCTCGACGAAGTTTCGCTCGACGAGCGGTAGCGGATACTTTTCGGCGCCTTCGAGCGCATTCTCTAGCACGAAAGCTGCAGCACCGGAGGCGATCGCGAGAGCTTCTTCGGCCGAAAACTTGAAACAAATATTCCGCACGGTGTCCGCGATGTGCGGCGGTAAACTGCTCGGCTCAAAACGCGCGGCGCGAACCAACTGACCGGGCGGCAACGGCGGCGGCGCTTGGTCTCGCTCTCGCTTATGACCCGTAATTTTTGCATCAGCATTCGCCGCCGCGACGGCGGCGTACGTCGTCACCGGTGGCGGTGGTGGCGCTCCCTTGGTCGTTTGCAGCGACGGCGGCGGCGCCGCGCCCGCTTCCCAGTCCAAAGGCGTGTCGCCGGCGTTGCGCACGACGTCTTCAAACGGCGCCCGCAGCGCGGCGTAATCTGGGGTTTGCCCATACTCCAACGTCGCGATCGCGCGTGCGAAAGTTTCTATGGCTGTCGGGCACCCGTGTTTCGGGCACAACAACGCCGGATTCTTCACGCATTTCTTCTTTTCGCGCTCGACGTTTTGCTTGCTCATCTTTTCTTCGCCCGCCTTCCAGGGCAAAACACCCTCGTGTGCTTCGACCAAGACGTACAAAGCGCTAAACAAGTCGTCACGCGCGCTCTGTTCCTTGTTTTCGTGCGCGTACACGCTCGCGTACGTCGTCGTCCCTCGAAACGTCGCGTCGTCCCGCTCCGGCAACACGTTTCCGTCGTCGTCGGTGAACTTGCGCGCCAAACCGAAATCGATCAAATACAACCGCTTCATCCCCTCTTTACCGTTCCCCACGCACACGTTCCCTGGTTTAATATCTCTGTGCACGTATCCCGCGCCGTGCATGCTCTCCAGCGCGTCCAGCATCGCGATCGCGATCGCGCACGTCGTCCTCGGCCCGAACCGTCCGCCCCGCGCGCGACTTCGCAAATCCGCCAAATTCTCCCCCACCAGCTCCATCGCCAGGAACGGCTTCCCCTCGTGCGACGATTCCAGCAGTAACTCCGCGAAGTGTTCCTTCCCCGCCATCGCTCGCATCACCCGCGCCTCTCGCGCGCTCGTCCTGTGTTCGCTCTCCACCTTGACCGCGACGCGCGCGCCGTCCCGCGTCGCGTCGTTCGCCGCGTACACCTCCGCGAACTGTCCTCGTCCCAGCTTCGGCGCCGACGCCACCGTGAACCGTCCGTCCGCGCCCAATCGCGCGCCCGGTTTCAGCAGATTGTGCGGCTGCGCGAACTGCGTCGTCGATTTGCTCATCGCGACGCGAATCGCTCGACCGTCGGCGATCCCGTCCCGTCGCGCCCCGTCGCGTCGCGCCCGCGTCCCGCGTCGCGTCGCGTCGCGCGCGTCGCGCGTCCGCGTTCGCTCGCGCGTCGCGCGTCGCTCGCGCGCGCGTCGCTCGCGCGGGCGTCGGATTCTGGTCGTCACTCCGCGCCGCGTCGGTCCGTCATGAGCGACAATCCCGCGATGACGATCGTCGTCGTCTGCGTCGCGGTCACGGTGACGTTCCTCGCCGCGTGCGTCGCGCTGTTCGCGCGCGCCGAGCGCGCGCGACCGACGCCGAGGCCGAGGAAGAGGCTGAGCGCGAAGAAGCGCGCGCGCGAGCTCAAGCGACGCTCGACGCGCGAGATCGGGTGACGCGAACGCGAAGAGCGACGACGCATGGTCGATATCGATCGATTAATCATCGGCGTCGGAGGGGACGTCGTCGTCGCCGGAGGAGGAGGACGGACGGGAGGAGGCGCGCGCGCGGACGACGAAGGAAGCGTCGCGACGAGCGACGGCGTCGGGAGCGTCGCGAAGCCGGAGGACGAGGGCGAGGGAGGCGGACGCGGCGAGGGCGCCGATGAGGAAGGTGAAGGGTAAATTCCCGGCGCGGGGGGTCTGGATCCAGACGTAGACGCCGGATTTCGTGTGGAGGACGAGGTCGGTGAAACCGTCGCCGTCGACGTCTCGAGCGACGAGCGGAGCCGCGGGAGGGGAGGGGAGCTCGATCGGTGCCGTCGCGCGGTAGCCCTTGGAGTTGACGATGACCATCGAACTCGCGCCGGTGGCGATGGCGAGGTCCAAGTATCCATCGACGCGTATGGGGAACGACGTCAGCGACGGTTTGACGCCGTCGTCGCTCGGCGTCCAATCCGCGGTGGTGCGAATTTGCCAACGCTTTTGCTCACCGTCTCGCGCGTTGTAACACGTCATCTCACCGCGACTGTTGAGAAAAATCGCGTCTCTTCCCATGCGATCGAGCGGTTTCGCGAGCTCGCTCGATGTTTCCGGTAACCTGCGAAGCGAAATCGGCGAAACGACTTCGACGGCGCGAATGTCTCGCCCCGCGGCTTGCGCGGCGCGATGACCGGCCAAGCCGCTCCCGCCTCTGCAAATACTCGCACTGAGCGTGCGTCCCTCGTCGGGCACTCCCGACGTCACGGTCGCCCAACAGTGCGGAATGTCCTCGGCGCTGCGTAAGTTTCGGCCGTGCGCCTCGACGTGGTCGACGACGCCGTCGCCGTCGAGATCGACGTGCAATCCCGGACTCTTCAATTTCATTTCGCACACCTTGACGCCCGAGTACAAGTGCAACACGTCGATGCCCTCGGCGTGATGTGAGACGACGACGTTCGGTGGTTCTCGTTTTCTCACGCGCCGCGCGTGCGTCGACGCGTGCGGCGGATGCGCGTCGTCGTCGTCGAGTCTACGTTTCGACTCGCCTTTCAGCGCGTCCAACGCGCGTCCGAACGCGCGCGTCGCCGCGTTCGACGGCACGGCTTTCGCCGCCGCCGCGCCGCGTTTGCGTTTGCCCGCGCTCGCCTTGTCGCGCGCCATCGCGTTTGCGCGAGATTTGTGTCGTCTAAAGTGCGCCAAACGCATCTTCGTATCCACCGGGTGCCGCCACAGATGCGGTAGCCCATCCTGCACGATGCTCTCTCTAAAATCTCGACACGCGCGCTCCACGGCGCCGTCGATCTCGTCGTCGTCCAAGTTTCTCAGGCTCAACCTCGCGCGCGCGCGCCGACGGTGTTCGTCCTCGCCGCTCGTCTCCGTCCAACGCCTCGCGCCCGTGCGAGCGTCGAACGCGTAATATTCAAACTCTCCGCCCTCCTCGTCCTCGAGAACCTCGCGCTCGACCTCATCCACCGCGTCGACCCCCCCGAATCCCCGCGTTCGTCCCCGTCGCGTCTCCATCGTCATCCGCCGCAGCGCCTCGTCGCTCAACCCGCGTCTCGCCCGTCTCTCGCGCCGCACGCCCACGACGACCAGCCCATCGTCCCCTACCTCCGTGCCCTCGTTCGTCACGACGATCGACGCCTCCGTCGCTCGCCATCGTCCCGTCGGCGCCGTCTCCGCGCGCCACAGCTCGCGCAGCCCGTCGTCGAACGCCACCGCGCGCGCGTCTCGCGTCGCCGCCACGACGATCCCGCGCTTCTCTCGCCCCCGTCCGACGATCCCACGCTCGATGACGATCGCGCCGTACGCGTCGTCGTCGTCGTCGTCGTCGTCGTCGTCGTCGTCGCGCGCCAGACTCGCCGTCGCGCGCGTCGACCGCGTCCGACCAACCACCCCTCCGTACTGTTTACCCATACGTCTTCGCCCAAGCGCGTCCTCCCGCGCCTCGCGCGTCACGCCCTCGCGAATCCGCGCGCCCGCGACGTACGCGTGCGTCCGCGACATCGCCGGCGCGACGCCCGCGATCGCGCGTTCCCGTTCGTCGCGTCCCGCGCCTCGGCGCGCGCCGAATCCGTCGTCGAATCGCGCGCTCGGCGCGAACGTCACGCCCTCCCGCGCGCGCGCGGCGACGAAGCACGCGAGCGCGGCGACGCACAGCGCGAGGACGTCCCTCGCGAGCATCGCCGCGCGCGCGCGGCGCGATTCGACGCGCGTCGACGCGCCGGCGCGTCGCGATGTGATTTCGCGCGCGCGACCGACGACGCGCGCGACGCGCGATTTCGCGACGCGCGCGATGCGCGAGCGCGGCGAATCGACGCGCACTGACGACGACGACGACGACGACGCGTGCGGCGCGAAGCAGGGCGCGGGCGACGCGGTGACGGACGCGGAAACGGCGCCGACGCGCGAAGATTCGGATTCGGCGCGCGACGGCGCGACGACGACGCGCGACGCGCGAGCGCGCGACGACGCGCGCGACGACGACGGCGACGACGACGGCGAGGTCGCGGACGCGCGGACGCGGAAACGGCGACGCGCGGACGCGCGGGAGGGGCGGGAGGCGAGACGACGCGACGACGACGACGACGACGACGACGACGACGACGACGACGACGACGACGACGACGAGGCGCGGACGACGCGACGCGACGACGAGGCGGAGGACTCGGTGATCGGGGAAGACCCCGCGGTGACGGCGGCGAAAAACGCGGCGCGCGCGGGACCGACGGCGGCGGAGGCGGCGGCGGCGGCGGCGGCGGAGGCGGCGCGAAGACGCGCGGAGGAGGCGGCGAACGCGCTCGTCACGCGGACGATCGATTGTCCGCAGAGCATGGTGGGGAGAATAATCGGTCGGGGTGGGGAGACGATCAAGGGGCTGCAAGCGTCGTCGGGAGCGCACGTCGCGATCGATCAAAACGTCGGCGAGGGCGAACCGAGGAAGATTACGATCGCGGGCGCGGCGGCGTGCGTGGACGTCGCGAGCGAGTTGGTGGAGAATTTGCTCCTGGGCACGGGCGTGGGAGGCGGGTTGTTGGTCACCCCGGGACAGATCACGCGGTCGATCGAGTGCCCGAAGGAATCGGTGGGGAAACTCATCGGGCGCGGCGGCGAGACGATTCGCGGGATACAAACAGCCACCGGCGCGCGCATGCAAATCGATCAGACCCGTCAGCCGTGTCAGGTCATCCTCGCCGGTTCCGAGGCGTGCGTGGAAGCTGGCGCGCAGGTGGTTCAAGAAATCATCGACGGCGGCTCGACGGCGGTGTTTAACGAAATCGCTCGAGGCGGTCAAGGATTCGGCGGTCAAGGATACGGCGGTCAAGGATACGGCGCGCAAGCCGCCGGTTGGGGCGCGCCTCAAGCGCAAGCCGCCGCCTACGCCAATCCCGCGGCGTACGCGCAGCAACAAGCGATGTACGCGCAAATGTACGCGCAGCACTACGGGCAGCAGTACGCCGCCGTCGCCCCCGTCGCCGCCGCCAACCCGTGGCGCGCGCTCGACGACGGCAAGGGCAACGTCTACTACTACAACGCCCTCACCGGTGTGTCCCAGTGGGAGAAACCGAGCGAATTGACTTGATTTATAGACGGTGTAATCGATGCCTCGCATCGCGCGACGGGTCCGACTCGACTTTTTCCTTCGCCGCCGCGAGTCGCCGCACTTCGCGCCTCGCGCCGCGTCGCCGCGCTCGCGCGGCGCGCGCCGATCGCCGCGCGGCGCCGCCTCTCGCGCGCGCGCATCGCGCATGCGCGTCTCCTCGCGCGCGCTCGCGCCGCGCGACACCGCGCGCGGCGCGCGAGCGCGTCGAAAGCGCGTCGGCGGCGGCGCCGTCCGCGCGGTGTCGCGCTCGACCGCGCGCGAAAACCGCCGCGAGGAGCTCGTGTGCTACTGGGATTTAGATAACATGCGACCGCCGTGCGGCGTGGAGGTGCGTCGACGCCTCGCGCGCGGTTCGTCGACGCGTTTCGTTTGGCTCGTCGCGCGCGCGCCCGGCTTACCAGCTCCACGTTCCGAACCGAATGAACCGCGAGTTAAACGGCCGGGCAACATCGACGTCGATCATCAGAAGCTCGCTCGTCCTTTTCCGTGGGTGAATGAGTTCATGAGGTCGCGACATTCCATCTTTGACGCGCTCGGCGCGACGCGCTCGGCGCGACGAATTTCTTCGAGCCGACGCGCGCGAACGAATTACTGACGCGCGCTTTCACTCGCAGGCGCTTTGGGCGGCGAGAATAGTCGAAGCGTCGAAATCGTTCGCGAAGAAGTGCGTGGTTCGCGCGTACGCGAATAAGACGACGCTCTCCGCGCCGCGATTGCGCGAACGGTTGACGCGCGCCGGCGTCGACATCGTGGAAGTGAGCGACGTCTCGCAGGCGGCGGATGAGAGGTTAATGAGCGACGTATACGTTCGCGCGCGAGACGCGAATGACGCCGGCGTGGCGAACGAGCTCGCGACGATGGTGATGACGTGCGACGCGCGATTGTCGATTTGCGTAGAACAGAGCCGCGTTCGCGGGTTGCTCACTATCGCTCTCTCGGATTATCTGCGAACGTGGCGCTCGAGACCAGAGTTCAGACACTTGTTTCAAAAGTTTGCCAAAGTCCACGCGTTGTATGACGCCAGCTCCTACGAGCGCGCTTTGCAGACGATCGCGCGGAACGGGAAGATGTTCTCACAGAGCAAACTCGCCAAATCCGCCGACGTCGCCCTGGTGTGGGATCCACGTCGCGTCATGACAGTGACGCCCGCCGAACTCAAGGTCCACAACCGAGTGCACGAGCGCGGCGACGACGATTTCGGTTCCCCCGTGGCGGCGCCCGGCGGCGTCGTCGGCACCCTTCTCGACGGCGCCATCGTGGTTTGGGCGTAACGCGCGACGAATCGAGCGTCGCTTCGGCAACGACCGCGCGCGCAAAAACGAAACATTCATTCATTCGCTCACCGATTGTTCGATTCTTCTGTATGCTGCCATGTATTCATTTGTTTGTATTGCTAAAAGTACGAAATGTAAAATGTATAAACGCGCGACCTCGCGTCGACGAAACCGCGTCCCTCGCGCGTCCCACCCGCGTCCCTCGCGTCCCTCAATTCAACGTGTACAACCCGATCGCCGGTCCGATGAACCTAAACACCACCCAAAAAAATGCCAATCCTCCCGCGCCGTACAGCGACGCTTGATTCATCCAGTACATCCATCCTTTCTCTCCCGTCCACACCGTCCACGCGCGTTCGCCCGCGGGCGTCTCTTCCCACGCCGCCGGGTCCGCCTCCCACATCGCGTACTGCCCGTTCGCTCCCGCGCGCACGCGATTCTTCTTCGCCGCGGTGTCCAGGTACCCGAACGCGGGATTCGCGCCTCGCGCGCGCGCGTCGCGCGCGTCCGCCGTCGTTTTCGCGTTCGCGCGCTTCGGTTTCAGTCTCGCCTCGAGGGCTTCGATCGAGTCTCGGTCGTCGCTCGACGCGCGGACGCGCGCGCGGGACGCGCGCGCGGACGCGCGAGACTCTTTACGCGCGCGGGGACGCGCGAGCGCGGCGCGCGGCGCGGACGGCGCGATGGAGGACGGCGACATGTCGCGGCGAGGCGATAAGTGCGGGGTCGGGCGGAACGCGAGACGCGAATACGAATACAAAGTCACGAAGACGGCGCGAGCGCGGCGCTGAGCTCGCGCTCGCGAGCGACGGCGTCGCGAAGCTCCTTGACGAGGGCGACGTATTGACGCTGAAGACGGACGGCGTCGTCGTGACGCGCGCGACATTCGGCCTCGGCGTCGCGCTCGGATTTGAGCTTGGCGTCGACGAGCTTGATGTTCGCCGTGACGCCGTCCTGAATCGCGGCCAGGGCGGTGACGAGGGACGATTTCCCGGATAAAGTCTCCAACGCCGGCGCGACTTGCTGCTGGACGGAGTTCAGGAGGGAGATTTCTTTTCGAAGATACTTTTTCGTGTCGGCGAGGACGTTGTACGCGGCAAAGTACTTGCGCGTTTCCTTGAGCTTGGCCTGCACGGTGTCGTAGAGCTCTTCGAAGCGACGTTCGTATTGAATCAACTCCGGACGCGTTGGGATGTCCTCGAGCTTGCGCCGCAGGAGCGCCACCGCGCGCGAGCGTTTGTTCAGCATCGCGCGTTCGCCTTCAAATTTTTCCCGTTCGCGGCGGTGCGTCGCGTCCACTTCTTCAATCTGCGCGCGCTCTTCCTCGGTGAGCGTGTGCTCGCCGCCGCGTTCGATTTCGTCTTTAAGCTCGAGCATGCGCTTTTTACACTCGGCTTTGAACTCTTTTTCGTCCGCCTTGGTGCTCGACGCTCTCTTTATCAGCGCCATGACGCGCTCGACGGATGCGCGTTGCCCGGGATCGGCGACGGATTCCATGAGACTTTTAGTCTCCGTCTCGCACTTGTCGTTGTACGCCGTCACCTTTTCTAACTCTTCCAGCGCGGCGACGACCTCGGCTTGCGCGGCTTCGGCGCGTTGACGCGCCTCGCTCGCCGCCGCGGTCTCCGCCGCGAGCTTGCGCTCCATGGCGGCGATTTTCCGCTCCACCGCGAGCATCTTCCCCACCGTCCCACCGATCGCGATCTCCCCCCCGAACTTCTCCGCCGCCGCTAAAATTTCCTCGCCACCGCGCGCGCCTAAAATCGCGCGCGCGACGGCGCTCGAAAGCGTATCCTCGCCGTCCGCGACGGCGAGTTCGGATTCCAAATCCCGCAACGCGTTCAATTCGCTCACCGCCGCCTCGTCCTCCTCCTCGTCGTCCTCGTCCCCCCCCGCTCCCGGCGCGACGACGAGCGCGCTCACCTTGCTCACCAACGACGCCGCGCCCTCTCGCCCGCCCTCTCCCGCCTCGCTCGCCCGCGTCGCTCCCGCCGCCTTACCCGCCCGCGTCCTCCGCCTCCATCGAGTCGCCGCCAACACCGCCGTCGCCGCGCTCGCGAACGCCTCCAACCCCGCGAGTTTATGCCCGTACTCCATCATCACCGATTTCGCCCACCGCGACGCGTTCTCTCGCGGCGGTTCCTTCCCCGCCGCGCGCTTGTACCGCCGTCTCGCGCCGTACTCTTCGCGCAGCGCGCGTCTCGCTCTCGCCGCCCGCTCGCGCGTCCGCGCCGTCCCCAGCGCCTCCCGTCCGCACGTTCGTTTGTACGCATACATCGCCCGCGCTCTCGCGTCCCGTTTTCGCCGCTCGCGCGTCTCCAACACCCGCGTTATCAACCACCGCGCCGTCGGCAGCAGCGCGTCCGCGTCCAGTCCCCCGATCTGGTGCGCCCTGAGCGCGCCCGGCGCGCCCATGTCCCGCAGCGCGCGCTCGATCGCCTCGCACGCGCGCAATCGCTCGCCCATCGTCGCGTACAGCGCGTCGGCGTCGACGTCGTCCAGCGCGCCGTCCGCCGCGCGCACCGCCCACGCGAGCGCGCCGAGCACGCGGTCGAACGGCGCGAGCGACGCGAAGCGCGCGCGGTGGCACCCGGCGGCGACGAACAGGTCGGTGATCTCGTCGACGCGGCTCGCGTCCGTCGCGCGCGACGCCGCGATCGCGTCGTCGACCGTCATCGTTTTAATTTTAATGTAATTCGCATCCGATTCGCGCCGCGCCGCACTGTGACGCGCCTCGCGATGCGCGACGTCGCGATGCGCCCGCGCGCGATCGCCAAGGCGGTCTCGCACGCGCTCGCGCACCCGACGCGCGAGTGCGCGGGCGCGCTGCTCGTCGACGCGCGCGCGATGGACGACGACGCGCGCGCGGTCGTCGACGCGCAACCGCTGTTCCACGGCGACCGCGCCGCGACGGCGTACGAGGAGATCGCGCTGGAACAGACGGCGCGGTGCGCGGCGACGCGCGGACGCGTCGTCGTCGGGACGTATCGCGCGCGCGCGCGACGAGGCGACGACGAGGACGCGACGACGAGCGCGACGAGCGAGGCGAGGCTGGACGCGATCGAACGCGCGCTGAAGCGCGCGCGCGGCGAGAACGGCGGAAACGGAAGGCGCGCGAATGCGTTCGAGGTGACGCTGGACGCGGCGGGATTGGTGCGGTTGGGGACGGCGCGCGAGACGCGCGAGGGCGGCGACGCGACGACGTTCGGCGTCGTCGAACGCGACGACGACGGCGCGTGGAGACGGTCGTCGACGACGCGCGCGGTGGTGCGCGATGAAGATTTAGGCGTCGTGCGCGAGCTCGTGCGACGGACGCTGGACGACGCGGACCCGGACGCGTTGGCGGCGCGCGACTTCGACGACCACTTCGACGACGCGCGCGTCGACTGGACCAACGCCGCGTTCGATCGCGCCGTCGACGCGGCGCTGAACCGCGCGATAAATTCATGAATTCTTTGTTTTGTTTTTACACGTCGTCTCGTCTCGTCGACCTCGTCGCGTCTCGCGTCTCGCGTCTGCGCGCGTCGCCCGAGCCGCGCCGCTTTATCCTCGCCCTCGCGAGATCGCCGTCTTCGTCGCCGCTATCGCTCGTCCGCTAGTGATGTCCGCCCCGACGCTCGGCCATCATGTGCCTGTACTCCGTGGGCCACACCGTGACGTAGGCGACGCCGAAGACGCCGCCCATGAAGTGCCAGAGCGGCGCCGCGGATCCGGTTTGAATGTACTTTGCGTTGTACTCCCTCGCGAACGTCGCCGCGCGGCCGGCGTAGTCGTACTCGCGCGCGGTCTTCACGACGAACTCGGGGAGCTCCTTGAGCTTGAGCGCGCCGACGCGGGCGAAGAACGTGCGCGGAGGCGCGCTCATGATGGACGCGGCGGCGTGTGAGGGCGCGGGGACGGGACGGGACGCGCGAGACGCGAGACGCGAGACGGAGACGCGAGACGGAGACGCGAGACGCTTCGATCGTTCGGGTGAGATTGATTCCTTAAAAGTCGCGCGATGCGCGCGATGCGCGGAGTGCTAAGCGCGCGGCGCGTCGATTACGCCGATTTGGGCTTGGACGAGCGCCTCGGCGCGAAGACGGCGCCGAAGACGAGCAAGACGGCGATGCCGACGTGGCCGAAGTAGTGCATCGATGACCACGATTGTATGCATTGCTTCAAATCGACCAAGATGAAAGCGGCGCACATGTAGTTGAGCGCGACGTGCGTAAACGCCCAGAGAGGGACGTCGACGAGGACGCGATACTTCTCCGGCACGCGCGTTTGCTTCCATCGGTACATCAAACGACCGGCGTTGACGGCGAACGCGGAGGAGACGAAGAACAGCCAATAACCGGCGTGCAGTCCGTGCCACACGCCCGAGACGATTTGCGTGATCAAAATCTGCAACAAACCGGGCTTCTTACCCTTGGGCGTCACCCGATCGTACACGTAGTGGCGCAACCACAATCCAGTTTTCACGTTCCACGACAACGGAATGGCGTTCAACGTCACCGACTTCTCCACGCCGATCGGGTATATATTTGCTGCCGTGTCCCAACGCGCCTTACCCATGGCGTCGTACCCGCTAAAGCCAAGTCCCGAGACGGTGGCGGCGAAATCCGCCATCATCCACACGAAGTAATACTTGGCGCGATTACCTTGACCGTACACGTACACGTGCCAAATGCGCTCGGCGAGCGAGTACTGCGCCCAGCTCGGGTTCAAGTACGTATTTTCTATCGTATACCTCATCGCGACCGCCTGGTAGATCCCCAAGCACGCGATCGCGCCGAGAAGCTTGCGCGTCGCCGGCGCGACGCGATTCGGCGTCCCTCGCGCGTACACCCCTCGATCGCGCAACCAATCCGAGTAATCCCTAAACTCGATCGCCGGCCCGCTCACGAGCGTGCACGGAAACATCAACCAGCTCGCGTAATCCAGCGCGCTCGGCAACCGCTTCAGATGCCGTCGATTTTGAAACTCGCTCATCTCGCTCGCCTTCGTCGTCGCCGCGTCTTGATAATTCAACGCGCACGCCGTCACCTTCAGCACCAGCACCATCAACAGCCCGCTGATGTCCACCTCACCGCTCTTCCACGCCGTCGCCGTGTCCGCGACGAAGTGATACCGCATCAGATACGCGAACGACCCCGCGAAGACGACGTATCCGCACCGCCGCCGCGTCGCCAGCATCGTCGCGTACGCGCACGCCCCGAAGTGCGCGCACACCACCGTCGCGCGCCCGAACGCCGCCGCGCTCAGCATCGTCCCCGTCACCAGCGCGTACGCCGACCTCGCGCGCGCGCGCGCGTCGTCGCGCTCGACGCCCGCGACGCGAAGCGCGCGATCGAGCGCCGGGAACCCGAGCCCGATCGCCGGCGCGAGCGCGAGCGCGAGCAGAAACCGCGTCGATCCGCGCGGCATCGCGATCGCGACCGACGTCGCGCGCACGACGTCGTCCCACGCCGCGACGACGCCGTCGAGCATGGCGCGCGCGTCGCGCCCTCGCGCGTCGGTCGTCGAGTGCGGATAAGGCGTCCCGCTCGACGGCACTTCGCGACGCCATGCGCGTCGCGCGCGTCGCGCGCGCGCTCGCGCGACCGCGACGCGACGACGGACGACGCGCTCGACGCGCGCCGCGACGCGCGACGGCGACGCGCGCGTTCTTCGGACAAAAAAAGGATAAGACGGCGCGCGACGCCATCGACCTGTCGAAGCGCCGCCTCGCCGAGGACTTGGACGACCGCGGCGACGTCGTGACGGTCACCTTCCTCGGCGCCGGCGGCTCGCGCGTCGACGTCGAGTGCGGATCGAATCAGTACATCCTCGACGCCGGCCTCGAGGCGGGGATCGAGATTCCGTTCACGTGCCGCGGAGGCATCTGCGGCGCGTGCGTGGCGCGCTGCGCGTCGGGCGACGTCGATCAGAGCGACATCGCCGACCTCGAGTTCACGCTCGGCGAGGACGAGATCGAGGCGGGGATGGTGTTGCTGTGCATGGCGCGACCGGTCGGGGACGTGGAGATCGAGACGCAGAGCGATTGGGGGTACTCGCTCGGGACGACTGAGTGGGCGGGCGCGACGGGGGAGATTTTGGGTCGCGACCCCACGCCGCTGATGGGCGACACCGATCGCGTCGGATTGTAAGACTCGAGCCGCGCGCGGCGTTTCGATCGTTAAACCATCGCTCGCGTTCGTCGTTTTCGCGCTCTCGCGCGTCGTTCGCGCGTCGCGTCGCGCGTCGTCGTCGGTCGAACGCGACGGCGGGCGCGATTTTGAATCGACGGTGCCCGGATCGCGGACGGGGCGCGCGCGCGCGCGTCGACGTCCGCGTCGTCGCGATCGCGCGCGCCGTCGATCGACGCCGTCGCGATCGCGCGCGTCGCGCGCGCGCTCGCGGTCGCGCGCGCGCCGCGCGACCGCGAACCCGTAACACGAAATCCGTCGTCGCGCGCGCGTCGCGCGAAGGAAATTTCCTCGACACTGTTTACCACGCGTCTCGACCGCCCTCGCGGTCGCGTCGCGCGCGCGCGCGTTCGCGCGCGATGCGCCGATGATGGCGCTGTTCGCGCGCGCAATACGCGCGCGCGATCGCGACGCGCGACCCACGGACGCGGCGGCGACCGGCCGGTGCCGCGACGGTGCTGGATCCCTAAACCCTAATACACGCCCGCGGGCGACCGCGGGCGACGACGGAGGCGCGAAGTCGGTTCGACCACGACCACGAGCGGGTTTCGCGGGACGTTTACCGCCGTCGAATCGCGCGCGGAGCGCGCGCCGGGCGGCGCTCCGCGGACAAACGTCCGACGTCGCCGCGTCGCGTCCGGGGCGTCGCGCGACGCGAGGCGAAGCGAGCGCCGCGCGCGCCGCGCGTCGAGACGACGCGCGCGCGACGCGACCGACTCACCGAACACAGTCGCGAGGGCCGAGGTGCGCGAACGATCGCGCATTGAAATCGTCGACGGGGCGTCGCGATCGTCGCGCGCTCGAACCGCGCTCGAACCGCGTCGCGAACGCGCGCGAGACGACGGACGCGCGAGACGAATCGTCGCGCGGACGCGCGCGCGTCCCGATCCCGAGTTCCCGCGGCGCGACGAACGATCGCGACGATCGAACGTCGTCGCACGACGCGGTGCGCCGTTCGGGACGTCGCGCGACGCCGACGATCGCTCGCGCGTCGCGACCGTCGCCCTCGCGCGCGCGCGCGTCCGACCCGAATCGTCACCCGTGACGACGACACGTTTCGCCGCGCGTCTCGGTCGCTCGACCGCGTCGGCGCGCGCACGGCGCGCGCGCGGACGCCGAACGCCCCGCGGCGTTCGTCTCGTCGAGCCGCCGAATCGCGCGCGGCGTCACCGGTCGGTCGCGCGCGGCGAACGCGGCACGCGCGGTCGAGTTCCAGCGCGACGACGCGACGCGCGCGGTCGCGGGACCGCGTCCGCGACGACGGGGCGGCGCGAGCCGCCTCGTGACGTCGAACGCTGCGTATTTTTTGTCTTCGCGTCGTCGCGCTCTTCGCGCGCGCGCGGCTTCGCGCGCCGCGCGACGACGCGAGGGCCGAATCGTCGCCGCCGAATCGTCACGTCGACGCGCGCCGAGCGATGGCCGCGCGCGTCGCGCGACCGGCGCTCGCGGCGCTCGCGCGCGACGCGCGAAGACGCGCGAAGGCGCGCGCGCCGCGCGCCGCGTCCTCGTCGTCGCCCGCGACGACGCTGTCCGTCGTCTCGTGGAACGTCAACGGGCTGCGGTCGTTGCTCAAAAAGGCGCCGCGCGCGCTCGATGAGCTCGCGCGACGCACCGACGCCGACGTGCTGGTGCTGCAAGAGACGAAACTCGGCGCGGATGGACGCGGCGCGGTGGACGGCGAGGGAGAGGCGCCGAAGTTTTTGCGCGAGTACGGGACGCGCGAGTACGCGACGTCCACCGCGCGCAAGGGGTATTCGGGCACGGCGATGTTCATCCGAGACGGCGATTGGGCGAAGATGAAACGCGTCGAGGCGACGCGGTTGAGCGCTGGCGGGTTTGACGACGAGGGACGCGTGCTGACGGCGGAGTTGGATTCGTGTTTCGTCGTCAACGCGTACGTGCCGAACTCGGGCGCGGATTTAAAGCGTTTGCCCGAGCGCGTGGAGGTGTGGGAACGCGCGATTCGCGAGCACGTGCGCGCGTTGGAATCGCGAGGTAAAGCGGTGATTTATTGCGGTGACTTGAACGTCGCGCACGAAGAAATCGATTTATGGGGTAGGCACGCCGAAAACAGCAAATCCGCGGGATTTACGCCCGAGGAACGCGCGGCGATGACGCGGCTGCTCGAAGAGTGCGATTTGGTCGACACATTTCGCGCGCATCGACCCGACGCGCGTGCGTTTACGTATTGGAGCTATCGCGCCGGCGCGCGCGAAAAAAATCGCGGTTGGCGTCTCGATTACATTCTCGCGAGTCGGCGCCTGGCGGACTCCATCGTCGACGCGTACGCGCTGCCCGACGTGCTCGGCAGCGACCACTGCCCCGTCGGTCTGCGCGTCGCGCTGCCCTGACGCCACCGTCTTAGCGATTAACACCATTAGATGTCCCAATTCCACTAGATGTCCCAAACCCCGCGAGCACGCGCGAATCTTCGACGTCGCGCCTTCTACGACGTCGCGCGCCGCCGCCCGATTCACGCGAACCCACCAGAGCGCGCCGCCCGCACACCTCGTCGCGCGCCGCGCGGTCGCGATGGAGTCTATGGACGCCTCGACCGTCGCGCGCGCGTGCGCGCCGCCGAACGACGCCGACGCGAGCACGAGCGAGGCGGATTACCGAACGATGATTGAAATCCTCGAGCGGCAACGGATTCTGTCGACGATCGACCGTCGCGCGCGCGCCGCGCTCGCCCTGCGCGTCCTCGAGTGCGCGCGCTCGGTCGCCGCAAACGTCACGCATCGCGTCAAGGCGCTCGAGCGCGCGACGGCGCGGACGACGACGCGCGCGAACGCGGGAACGGCGGCGGCGACGACGCTCGACGGCGCGCGCGGCGACGACTCAGCCGAGTCCGCGGACGCGATGCGGCACGGCGGTAAGACGACGAGCCGGTTGTCGATCGCGGATGAAAGTGAATTTCCGTCGCTCGCGTCGGGGGCGCGAAGGAACCTGGCGATGGCGTTGGACGGCACGGCGAGCGGGGACGGAAAGCCGAGGCGAGTGGCGCCGACGCCGGTGGAGACGAACGGAACGAACGGAGCGAGACCGCCCGTGGGGAACGGATTTCACGCGCAAGTGACGCACTGTGCGTCGCCGATGGGAGGTGCGCGACGAATCGCGCCGACGATGGTTTCGAGACCAGTGGATGGGGATTTGTCGTCGTCGTTTACGGCGTCGGGCGCGGCGACGCCGGCGAGCAAGCCGAGTAGTTTATCCGCGTCGCCGTCGTCCATGATGAAACGCGCGGCGGCGACTGCGACGGCGCTGACGCTGGAACGATTGTATGTGAACGAGCCGAGACCGATGGAGCCGATAGAGTTGCCGACGCCCTTGGCGATGTTGGCGACGCTGCACGCGGCGGCGCTGCGCGCGGGATTTCCGCTCGATCAGTCTCCGGAGCTCGCGTGGTTGTGTGCGCTCTTGGGCGCGCCCTCAGACTTGGTCGTCGAAACGATCGAGGGTAGTGCAAAGCTCGTCATGCGTACTGGACGCGAGGCGCATGCGTACGCTTCAAAAGTGCTTTCGCTCGTGCCGGCGCTCGCGTGCGCGCTCGGCGAAGGCGCGCTCGAAGCGCTCGCCGAGTCCAACGTTTTAGCTTCGCACGCTAGTGCGTTACATAGGGAAATAGTCCGTGAGTTGGGTGCCGTGCGTGTCGCTTCGGGCGAGTGCGAGCGGGCGTATCAAGTAGACGGTCGCGTGGGAAGCAAGCTGTATGGATTCGACTTGCTCGACGCTTTGGCCAAGGCGGACGAGCGACGGGGTCGCGCAAACGCCAGACCAGGTCGTGCGATTCCACTGACGGAAAATCAGGCGATAGAACACAACCGTGAACGCACTCGAGATGCGTTCTATGCGCTCTTACGCGCGTCGGCGAGCCGATCGGTGGGTTTAGGTCAAGATGCGTCCATCGCAAGCCGCGCTCGAACGCTCATCGCGAACACGCATCCGGCAAATATGCGGTGGCTTGCCGATTTATTCGTCGCCCGTCTGTCACAAAGCAGTGCGGTAGGCGAAGTAGACGAAGAGCTTGGAAACAGCATCACGCCGGCGCGCTTATCACGCCTACACGAGCGCATAGTAGGAAGTAACGCAGCGACGCAAGCGCCGCAAGGAGGTAGGAGCGGCGCGGGCGCGCGAGTCGATGGTAGAGGTGGCCGAGGAGGACGTGGACGTACTCTTGGTCGAGGAGGTGGAGAAAAATCCACGAACGGAGTGACGCAGACCAACGGGTTTGGCGCTGAAGTGACGCACACGTGGCCGTCATTTGTGTGCTTGTTCCCGCCTGCGCAACAGCCCTTCGTGCGATTCATCGAAACGACGGATTCGCACAAGTTTTGCGTCGCACTTCAACGCTCGCTTGTCGCAGCGTTACATGTTCTTGACCCGAATGCGCACCCGAGTGAAGACGCCGCGCAGTCTCCGGCGAGTTCATCGAACGCTGGGCAAACGGAACGCATGTTGGCTGCTCACGCGATGGGCTCTTTCTTGGGTTTACTCACTTTTGGATTCGCTTCAGGCGCGACTTCTGCGCGTGTGGCGTCAAATAATATGGCACTGCAAGGTATTGATTTGACGTCGACGCTTCGGCGAGCCGGAAGACGTGGAGAGCTCGTCGTGAGCGCGCCGTGGGTGCTCGCGTTTTTGCGCTTCCTGATGTGGGACGCAGATTCGCTCGATATCGCGCACTACGCCGAAGCACTGGCGTATTTGCGTGCAATCGCGGCATCACCATGCTTAGATCCGTTCGCTGTAAAAGGCGAGTTCAATTCATCGCGCATGTGTTTGCGATCCATTTTAGCAAATGGTTTGTCGGTGAATGCGCCGATTACGACAGTGCAAGCCTCGACTTGGACCTCCAACAACGTGATGGGTCTACCGCCACCACCGCTCGCGGTGATGGATGCGTTGCCTACGACGAGCAAGGAGATTATGCAATCGTACGAAGATCCTTTAGCGATTGACAGTTGGGGCAGGGAATGGGTTCCATCGGCTTCGGCGAACGCTAGCGCCACGGCGAATTCTCAAGAAGTACCAGATTCGCCCTCCGAGTCGGACTCGAGGATCGAAACACAAACTGCGCCAGACTTGAGTCGTGTGGGCGTAGATCGTCGCTACGTCGAAACTGTGTGCCCAAGCGTCGACCGTGCGGTGCGAACTTTGAAACAACGAGGTGCCATCGCGCAAGCGCTCGTCGAAGAGAAAGAACAACTCACAAAGGAAGCACCTCGTTCTTTGATGCACACGCCATCGCAACCGACGAATGTGCCTCGTCGAATGCAAGCGCAGCCACAGCGCGTAGAACCAACTTCTGTGAGCAAGTCGACGCAAGCACAAGACTTCGGCGGCGTCTTTGAAGCCAAAAACACGCTTTCGCCAACCTTTGGCGTGACTTCGCCAAACGCGGAGAGTGCACTCGCAACAATGCCGTCGATGGATTTGAAATCTTCCTCGACTGAAATTAAACATGCACTGCAGCGTGCTTTCTTGCAGAACGTTCCAGGTCTGCGCCGTCTCGTCGACTTTGCCGTGGACGCCGCAACGCTCGCTGCTGTCGATGACGCCACCGCGGCTATCACCGCAAGCGCGGTAGAGAGCGCGCAAGAGGTTGTGAGTGCAGCGGCGACGCAGGCAGCGATGAAGTATGCCGAGTCGGCGAAACGAAACGGAACGTCGTTCGTTTCCCATGCGAGTTCTGTCATCGAAGAAGCTTGGACACCAGAGTTTGAGCGTGCAGTCGAGCGATCTGCAATGTCGGTGACGAGAGATGTCATATCTTCTGTAGCAAGCACCGCCGCCGACGACGCCGGTGCACGCGCCGCCGCCGCGGTTGCGGCACTTTCAGGTGCCAACACGAGCCGAGGCGGAGCAGCCGCGACTGGGGGATCAAGCGCCGCGACGAGAGCAGCGTGCGGCGTCGCCGCTGACGCGGCGGCGTTCGCGGCGGCGGATCGGGTGCGACGAAATTTACCTTTCGAGCTTCACGCGCGCGTGGCGAGCGACGCACGAAGGTTGTTGAAGTCAGCGCTCGGCGCGGCGAAAGAGGCCATGAGCGCACCGGCGACTGAAGAGACAGACACTCAGAAGTCATCCTCGCGTGAAGCCGAGTACGCGAGCGTCGCCGCTTCGGCGATCGCAGCCGCGCTTTCTTCGGCGTCAAAGTGGCCCGCAGGCACCTTACTTGCCGAGTGTTCATCTTTAAAGCTGCTCGCTGATCGTAAGGCGGACGCGTTAACGCTCTCTCGCGGCATAAAAAGTGTCATCGAGTGCACCAGAAAAGTTCTCGAACAAGACGCCAAATTTATTCGCGTGCAAACGAGTCGTAAGAAGCCTTCGACGCACGTTGAAAAGCCGATTCCCGACTCTAGACCTGGAGAGCAGCTCGCGTCGATGTTAGCCCAGCTCGCGAGAGCGTACGTCAAGCTTCTTCTCGCGGCGCCCCAAAACGCGCTCTCGAAGACGACAAAGGCAAAGGAGGCGGAGGAAGGCTGGGGAATATCGCGGGACGAAGTGTGCGAAGGTCTCACCGCCACGCTCATCGCCACGTTTACCGCATCTGCACCGGCATTAAACCTCGTGTCGGCCTTAGCGCCACCGGACTCACCCGATCCTTGGAAGCGTGTGTACGACGAAATGTTCGCCGGCGAACTCTGGCTCGCCGCGCTTCGCGAGTTCCCCGAGAGCCCGTTCGCTCAAAAGCGAATTGAACTCATCTTCGCCGAGGCCATCTCAAAACTGCCGCGACGCTCCGTGTTGCGCACTGCCTTTCTCCACCTCATTGACGACGCCGACAAGCGCGTCGGTCGACTCGGGCACGCCCTCGCGATTCGCGGCGCGATTCGTTTCTGCGCCGTCGTCGCCGCGAGCGCGACGCACGACGACGCCGAAGAAGTCACCGCCATCGCCGCCTTCGCCGAAGATCTTCGTCAGCGATGCGAAGCCGCGGGCGAAAACAGGCTCGCTAGACGCGCCGAGGGCGCGCACCGGTCGCTCACGTCGGGATCCGTGTACGCCAACATCAAATCCGTCGCGCCTCCGACAAAGTCGTAGCTCTGTAACTCTATGGATAGAACGCTTCACACGCCGCCGCGCCGACGCGCGCCCACCTTCGACCGCGCGACTCCGACGAACGATGTCCCGCGCCATCTCCCGCGCGCCCGCGCGCGCGCCCGCGCGCGCCATCGCGCGCCGACGCCACCGGACGCGCGCGCGCGCGACCACCACCACCGCCGAAGTCGACGCGTTCGCGCGCGAAATCAGCGGCGAATGGATCGGGCACTGCGCGAGCTTCGATCCGATCAGCGGTGAACCCTCGAGTCTGCCGTCGTCGATGGTTCCGGACGCGTTCCGCGAGTGGGGGATGGACATAAAGGATTGGCAGAGCCAGTGCTCGACGACGGTTCGGGACGCCGCGAGCGGGACGGAGTTGTACTGCAAAGACGCCCGGTTCGTTCCGGTGGTCGGATGCGAGGCCGACGCGTCGACGGTGGAGAGCTTCGAGCGCGACGCGATCGCGATCGAGCGCGTGGCCGTGGAGGCGGGCGCGCGCGGCGGGTACAGCGCGTGTTACGAGGACCAAAAAGGCGTAGAAATCGTACAGCACTGCGTCGTGAACGACGCGCTCGATCCGCCGATTCGCGTGCGCATGAAGCATCGCGCGGACGGGTGTGGTGCGGTGCGCGTGTGGCGAGAAGCGATGGATGAACCGTTTTGCGACGGCGGCTCGTTGGCGTCGTCGTGCGGCGGCAACAGCGCGGTGGCGAAATTCGCCGAGTATCCGCGAGACGCCGCCGACGTCGTCGCGCGCGTCGACGCCGATTTCACCCTTCCCACCAACGCGACGCAACTTCCCGTGGGTATTTGGTTCTCCATCGTCGTCGAGGAAGACGGTTCGTACGCGTCTCAACTCGGGTACGCCGACGAGAAAACCGCCTCGCACGTCGCGAGCGCTCGCTCGCGATCCGGCCGCGACGAGTCCTCCGTCGTCGTCCGCTTTCACCGCGCGCTCTCGCCTTAATTTGTAACTCCTAATCGTGCGTTCGCTTTGTCCCGGCGTTTTCGCCGCGCGCGCGTTCTCGACCGCGTTCTCGATCCCGTCGTCCGCGCGCGTTTTATCCAAAACTCCGAAATGACGTCACGCCTCGTCGTCACTCGCCGACGCCATGTTCGCCGCGAACGGCGCGTCCGCGCTCCAGCGCCCGCGCGCGCGCGCTCGTAAAGCGTCCACCGGCGTCAACGCGCTGTTCAAGAAGAAGGCACCGCCGCCGCCGCCGCCGCAAGCGCCCAAGAAGTCGCGCTTTAGCTTTGGCGCCAAGAAATCATCGCCGCCGCCGCCGCCGACGCCCGCGAAGAAGTCCCGCTTCGGCTTCGGCGCCGAGCGAACGTCGTCGCCGGCGCCGCCGAAGCAGCAGCAGGTGCGCGACTTCGAGTACAACGCGCAAGAGTCGATGAGCGAGTCTTACGCGCGCATTCGCAAGCAGCGCGCGCGGAGAAAGGCGGAATTCGAAGCGAAGGAGAAGGGGGGGCTGAGCGCGGCGATCTTCAGCGTGACGCGCGCGCTAGATTTCCAAGAAGACATCTCCGCCGATCGTGGATTGCTGGCGCGCGCGAAGAGCATGCAAAAGGGAGATAAGATGTCCACGGAGGAGTACGGGGCGCTGCGACGCAAAGTCGGAGGCACGAAGGGTGGATTTTTCGGGGAGAGCGTGGACGTCAAGGGTAAATACGTCGAGGCTGGGTACGTGGACGCGGAGTCGGAGCTCGTCGGCGATTTGGCGTACGCGCCGTTTTTGGGATTGGTCGTCTTCGCCGTGCTCGCCACCACGGTTTGGGTCGCGGCGCAGGTGCCGTGATTATTTTGTAACGTAATTTAGTGCGATTAATCGAGCGCGTCTAGATCGCGGTACGCCGCGTCGGAGACGCGACCGTCGGCGTCGAGCGCGCGCGCGGCTTTGTCTTTTTCGCGGTCGTCCACGCGCGGTTCCGGTGCGACGCCCACGGAGACGTCGTGCTCGACGCGTCTCGCGGGACGCCTCGCGGACGTCGTCGCGCGCGACGCGACCAATGGGAAGGCCTCCGCGCGCTTCAACGCGATCGCCGTCGGCGTGACGACGAGTTTGCCGGGTTCGTCGTCCGCGTCGTTCGCGTCGTCGACGTCGTCGCTTGGATGCTCGGAGTCGCGCGCGTCGACGTCCTCCTCCGGATACGTCAAGTACGTCGGCGTCTCGTACGTCAACCCCAATCGATCCATCTCTCGTATCCTCTTCACCGCTCCCGGCGCGGTCAAATCGCTCACGTCATCTCCTCGATCGATCACCGCGTACGCTTTCGCGATGGCGAGCTCGGCGTCCTCGATCGCGCGTCGCGTCGCCGCGGCTTCGTTCACGCGCACCTTGTACCCGTGATGTTTGCTGCTCGACGTGCTCGCGAATTCCTGCGACCGAGACCGCGCGCGGTGAGAACGACGCGACGCGAAATAACGCCGCGCGTGCGCGCATCGCTCGCGCCGCGCGCGCGACGCGTCGTCGACGACGCACCTCGTATTCCAACTCTAACATTTCGAGCGTTTTCTCAAGCCTCGCGCGCGCGGCCCGTCTCACCGCCTTCGCGACGCGCCTTCGCGCCGCGCGCGCGCGCGACGCTCGACGCGGTTTTCGCCTCGCGCCTCCGCGTCGCCGAACGCGCGCGAATCGTCGCGACGCGCGCGTCGTGCGTCGCGTTGTGCCGCGCGCCG
>Ga0206682_10000918_pt1 | contig 30192 bp, 23 predicted proteins | sample M240m12015metaG_FD_155444 | JGI IMG/M metagenome (GOLD analysis project Ga0206682, IMG submission 155444) | Ammonia-oxidizing marine archaeal communities from Monterey Bay, California, United States - M2 40m 12015 | ecosystem: Environmental > Aquatic > Marine > Intertidal zone | place: USA...
GCCCGCGCCGACCGCCGCGTCGTCAAGTCCCTCCGCCGCGAGGCTCGCGAGATCAACGCCGCGCACGCCGGCCGACGCCCCGCCGCCGACGACGACGACGACGACGACGCGTAGCGCGCGCCGACCGACCGACCGCGTCCGACCGACCGACCGACCGACCGACCGACCGTCCGACCGATCGCGCTCCTATACATAGTAAAACTTCGACTCATTATATACCCCTCGATGACGTATAATACCATCGCGATCGCCGATTCCATCCCCGATGCCACACGCGATCGCGCCGAATCCGCACACCGCGATAAACCGCGATAAACCGCGATCGACGGCGTCCGATGGACGTCGAATACGGCGAAACGAATCCCCCGTCGCCACACCCCGACGCGCCATGTTCGCCACCGCGAAGACCACCTCGTTCGCCACCGGCGTCGCCGTGCGCGCGACGCGCTCGACGCGCGCGCGACGCGAACGGTGCGTGCCGCGACGTCGCGATCGACCGCGCGTGACGCGACGCGACGCGCGATCGCGCGCGAACGACGCGCGGCGCGCGAGGGGCGAATCGCGATCGTATCTCGAGCGACGCGGGACGACGACGCGACGCGCGACGACGCGCGACGCGAGCGAACGATGGGCGTGCGAGGGGCGCGAGACGCGCTCCAGGACGCGCGCGCGCGACGCGAGCGGGACGCGGCGCGAGCGGCGACGAGGGTTCGGAAAAGGGGCGGAGACGCGCGCGAGGGGCGCGATCGGGACGGATAGCGAGCGGGGCGCGAGGGCGAGACGGCGGGACGAGGGACTGACGGCGCGCGCGGTGGTTCGCGAACGATGCAGCGCGATGAAGACGAACGCGAAGTACGGCGATGAGTCGGTGTACTTCGATCTGTCCGACGTCGAGGCGACGACGGGGTCGTGGGACGTCTACGGCGTCGACGCGTCGAGCCGATACCCGGATCAACAGGCGGCGTTTTTCGAATACGCGGCGCAAGGCTTGGGCCGACGCGAGGCCGTGTACTCGCTCTTGGCCGTTTCCGCGGGTTTGTTGACCGTCGGGTACGGCGTGAAGGGGGCGAAGGACGCCAAGCTTCCGATCACGGTCGGCCCGCAGCAACCGGCCGTCGTCGGGCCGCGCGACCGCATCTGAGCGGGGCGAGGCGCGAGCGCGCGCGAGCGGAGGCGGTCTTTCGAGATCGACGACGCGAGCGAGGCGCCATCTAACACTAGTAGAAATGTGATGATGAAGAAGTCCACATGACCAACGAACGAGGATGCTATTTCAACGCGCGCGCGCTACAATTCAACCCTTGGCGAGACGCTCAACGCGCGCGCGAGACGACTGATGTCGGCGGCGGAGTCGTCGTCCTCCGCCTTTGCCGCGGCGTCGAACGCGTCGGCGAGCGTCGAGAGATCGCGCTTGAATCCGTCGAGCGTATGTCGCACGATCTCAGGGCCGCGCTCGCGCGCGGCGAGAAGCGCGCCGAGCGCTTTCTCGCGCGCGTCGAGCGAGGCGTCGGCGTCGAGCGCGCTCGCGACGACGTCCTCGAGTAAGGATTTCGCGACTTTTACGTCGGCAAACATCGCGTCCGCGACGCCGTCGATGAGAACTAAGTCGCCGAATAAGACCATCGCGCGCGTGCGCGTCTTGACCGGCGTTTTCGGAGACAAAATATCAGCCAACACGCCGGCGCCGCCCGCGGCGAAAAAGTCGGCGCGCGACGCCTCGTGCGTCCGCGCGCACATCCCGAGCACCCACAACGACTTATGACGCACCTCCGCGGGCGTCGCGGGCGACGACACGAGCTCTAAAAGCGCATCGAACCCTCGTCTCTCGTGAATGATCCCCTGCACGACGACGTTATTCGACGCCGCCGCCGCGAGCGCGCTCGCCGCCGCGCTCGCCACGTCCTCGTCCTCGTCCCTCAGCGCCCCGATCAGCGCCTCCGCCACCCCGAGCTTATCCAAATCGTTCGCCAACTCGATCGGCGCCACCAAATCGTACAAAATCTCCAGCGCGCGCACCCTTCGCGCCTTGGTTTCATTCTTACGCGCGTCCCTCACCACTTCGCCGCACTCTCGCGCGAGCGCGCGCGGACTCGGCGCCGCCGCCATCGCGTCCAGCGCCTCCCGCGCCTCCCTCTTCCTCGACTCGATCGAATCCACCGTCTTCGACCGTCCCGCTTCCGCTTCCGCGCCCTCGTCGTCGTCGATCGCGTCGACCGCGCTCGCGCCGTCGTCGCGTCGTCCCGTCGCTCGCGCGAGCGCCGCGCGCGCCCTCGCGCGCCATCCCTCCGCCCGACCCGCGTCGCCGCGCGCCCGATCGTCGGCGTCGCTCGACGCGCGCGCGCGTCCCGCCTCGATCGACCACCTGAACAGTTCGCTCAGCGTCGCGCCGTCGCTCGGCAGCGCGTCGCGCAGCGCCGCGACGTCGTCGCCATCGTTCGCGCGTCCCGTCGCCTCGCGCGCGCGTCCCGCGCGCGCGCGCGCCGCGACGAGCGCGAGCGCGAGCGCCGCGACGATTCGCGCGCGCGGCGCGCGCGCGCGGCGCCGCGCGGCGCGCATGCGCGGCGCGAAGTGCGGCCGGGACGGCGCGGCAGAGCATGACGCTTCGGCGCGTCGCGCGCGACGGCGCGCTCGCGCTCGCGCTCGGCGCCGTCGTCGGCGACCGCGTCGGCGCGCCCGAGCGCGCGCTCGCGCGGCGCGCGAGCGCGTCGAGCGACGCGCGCGACGCGTTCGAGGCGGTGGTGGTGTGGTGCGACCGCGCGAGCGTCGCGCGCGGCGCGATCGACGCGGGAGACGTCGTCGCCGTGCGCGCGCGCGACGGCGACGGCGTCGCGATTCAGCGCGTCGACGCCGTGCGAGGGCCCTCGCGAGGGACGTGCGCGCTGCGAGCGGACGCGGGATGGCGAGGACGCGACGCGCGAGACGACGGCGACGCGGGCGAGACGCCGACGGGGGCGCTTCGAGGACGGATCGCCGCGGTGCTGTGGCCGCCGAGCGCGATGCGGGCGGTGACGAGGGACGCGTCGAGGCGAACGCGGGCGCCGGAAAACGCGAACTAGATGTGTAGAGCTAGAATTAGAGGCGCGCGTCTCGCGCGCGAGCGAGAGAACGCGAGCTAAAACCGTATCCCGGGCGACGGAAACCTTTTGACGCACAGATCGAGCTCGAACGTCACCGTCGGCGCCGTCGCGCGCGCGTCGATCGTCATGTCGCGATACCGCAGCTCCGTGCCGTCTAAATCGAGGACGAGTCGCTCGAAAAACGTCTCCAACGCGCGCTCGAGCGTCTCGTCCCCGTCGCCGCGCGACGTCGCGCGAACCGTCGATCCCTCTCCCGGTCGCATTCGCACCGTTCGCCGCGCGCCGCCGTCTCGCATCACCACGTCGCACTCCAGGTACCCGTCGTCGTCGCTCGCGACGTCGCCTCGCTCGAACTCGAACGTTTCGTCGCGTGCCGCGCGTCTCGCCAGCGGGTGCCTCAAGAAATTCTCGAAATCCCTCCCGTCGAGCGTCAGGCGCGCCTCGCCGCGCGCCGGTCGCGTGAGCACCACCCCTCGCATCGCCATCGCCGCGCTCCAGTCGACGCGGACGTCGCGCGCGACGAGCTCGACGTCGCGCGCGGTCAAGTCGCGCGGGCTCGACCAGCCGCGGCCGCGCACGCGCGCGCCGCCGAGCTCGCCGAGCGCGAGCGCGCGCGCGAGGTCGGCGTCGACGACGACGCGGACGTCGTCGCAGCGCTTGAGGACGAGCGGCGAGGCGAGCGCGGCCTCGGCGAGGCGGGCGACGACGGCGGCGGGATCGATGCGGTCGAGGGGGGACGCGCGCGGGACGCGCGACGCGCGGCGCGGCGCGCGAGGGCGACGCGCGCGCGCGGCGGGACGAGGCGGCGCGGACGCGCGCGCGGGCATCGCCCGAGGCGCGGCGTGACGCGAGCGAATGAATGCATGAATGAAGGCGCGAGTGCTCTATACGGTGGCTCTCCTCACAACGTAATAAAAAATATCCTTACGACTCGTCTAGTGATGATTCCGACTGTTCCGTCGGACAGCGAAATGCTCGCCGTCTAAAAATTTGACAAACGTGTGCGGCGCGGGGACGACGCGCGCGCGGGGTCGGGACGACGCCGCGCGCGAGGAGACGCGCCGCGCCGACGGCTTCGTTACTTTATCTTAGAGCGGGACGACCTTTTCCCAGGTGAAGATGTCGAGGTCTTCATCGCGGCCGAAGTGACCGTAGGCGGCGGTGGTTTGGTAACGCTTGTTACCGCCGCGCTTGAGGTCGAGCGCCTTGCCCATCATGCCCGGACGGAAATCGAACGCGGCCTTGACCTTGGCGAGGATTTCGGAATCCGGAATCTTACCGGTGCCGTAGGTGTCGACGTGCACGGACAACGGCTCGGCGACGCCGATGGCGTAGGAGATTTGGAACAAGCATCGGCGCGCGAGACCCGCGGCGACGACGGACTTGGCCGCTTGGCGGGAGATGTACGCGCCAGAGCGGTCGACCTTGGTCGGGTCCTTACCGGAGAAGGCGCCACCGCCGTGCGCGCCCCAGCCACCGTAGGTGTCGATGATAATCTTACGACCGGTCAAACCGGCGTCACCGTGCGGGCCACCGATGACGAAACGTCCAGACGGGTTCAAGTGGAAGATGGTGTCGGCGTCCAAGTACTTTTCCGGGACAACCTTCTTGATGACTTCGTTCATGAGATCCTCGGCGATCTTCTCGTTCGTCACGCCCTCGATGTGTTGGGTGGAGATCAAGATGGTGTGCACGCGCTTCGGCACCATGGCGCCGCCTTCGTTTTCGTACTCGATGGTGACTTGCGTCTTACCATCCGGGAGCACCCACGGGCACGTACCATCCTTGCGGACGACGGTGAGGCGGTGACCGAGCTTGGTGGCCAAAACGTGCGTCAACGGCATGAGTTCCGGAGTTTCATCCGTGGCGTAGCCAAACATGTGACCTTGGTCACCCGCACCGATGTCTTCATCGGACTTGGTGCCCATACCGTGCACACCTTGACCAATGTCCGGGGATTGGTCGTGCAACTCGACGAGCACGCGGCACTTGTTACCGTCCAAGCCGGTTTCATCAGAGATGAAACCGACGTCGCGGCACACTTGGCGCACGACGGCTTCGTAGTCAACCTTGGCCTTGGTCGTGATTTCACCGAAAACCATCACCATGTTGGTCTTCGTCGCGGTCTCGCACGCAACCTTGGAATCCGGATCTTGCGCGAGGCACGCATCCAAGATGCCGTCGGAGATTTGATCCGCGAGCTTATCCGGGTGACCCTCGTTCACGGATTCGGAAGTGAAAAGAAATCCCATATTTATGTCTGTGGAGTGTGTTGATGTGCGGTTTACTGCTCGTTTTCAGCGCGTTCGCCGTCGTCAGTCTTCCGGTTCGTTCGTTTCGCCTCGACGTCCGCGCCGCCGCGCGCCGTCACCCGCGCCTCGTCCCAAAAATCCAAGATCTTCAACATCTTCCCATCCCACCGCGCGATCGCGCCGCGACATCCCCCACGGACGCGCAGGATCGACGCACGCGATTTCCCGCGCGGTATTACCGCGCGAGCCCCGACATATTCGCGTCGCGCGCGACGCCACGCGTCAAGATAACCCGCCGCCGCGGACGGATCATCATCGCGCGCGCGTCCCATCGCGCGTCCGTTCGCCCCGATCCCGCGCCGCGCCGCGCCTCCGCGCGCGCGAACGCGCGGCGGAATATTTCCCGCGCGCGCGCGTCTCGGTCACGCGCGCGCGTCTCGGTCACGCGCGCTCGCATCGCTCGCGCACCTGCTGTGTGTCGTTCGACCACGCGACGTAAAGTAAAGTGCGCGCGGCGGCCCGACGTCTCGAGAATATTCGCGATCGACGCGCCCGCGCGGGCGTCGAACCTCACCGCATCGTCCGCGCGCGATCATCGATCGACGCGGCGAGGTTCGACGATGGCGATCGGCGATCGATCGACCGCGCGGCGACGCGATCGCGTGACGTCGGCGCGCGATCGAGGGGGATCGGGAAAAACCTGTAACACGCGTCGCGCGATCGCGTCGGGGGTCGGAGAATGAAGTTTATGTTTTTTTAGGTGTGTGTGCGACGTATTTAATGTGTGATTTGACCATGTGTCGAAGCGCGCGGCGTCCGCGACGAGCATTCGTGCCCGAGTGGTTAAGGGGTTCGTCTAGAAATCGAATACGGTCTCCGTGCGTAGGTTCAAATCCTGCCGAATGCGAAATTTTTTTTGTGGAGATGACAACAGGCGCGACGATGAACGTTGCGATCGCGGCTAGTTGGAGTACTCGAGCTCGATCGGGGGCGATTTTTTCCAGACGCGCGCGAGCGCGGCGGCGAGCGTGGCCGACGACGGCACGGGTTGGCCGGCGCACCAGAGCGCGAGCGCGCTGGCATCGGTGCTCGTTCCGCCATCTGTTTCGTCTAACTTCTGTGCGATGTATTCGCGAATCTTCTGAGCGCCGAGAATCTTGGGCGCCGAGACGCTCGCGGGGGAAATTTCAGCGAGACCCGAGCCTGCGCGAGGGGCGAGGCGGAAACTGATCTTTGGAGATTCCGGCTCGGGCGCTTGATTCAGGGCGTGATCGGCGAACCATTTGGGAAGCAACTCACGCTCGGTGGGTGTGCCCGAGAAGTCTTCGCGAATCTTGACGCACACGCGACCGCTGTCGTCGATGGGGTGCGCGAACGAAACCGCACACTCGCTCGGGAGCGGCTCGGCGAACGCCCGTTTCGTTGATCGCGGAGGTTTCGACGACGTAAATTTTTCTACCCACTCATCCATCAATAGTCGAATGATTTCGACACCTAAATTTCTTCGCTCGTCCGGCGCGGCGTCAGCGATACCCAGATCGCTCGCGTACGCCTCGGCGTTGAACGCCGAACTTGGCGAGAGCGTGATGGCGAGCGAACCACTACGAGTGTTGCAGGTAAACCACGATGGAACGACGACATCTGGATTCAAACTTTCATTTTCGAGTAAAATTTCGAAGTCTGATCCATCGGTGACGCCGTCGAACGTGCGTATTGGGGTCGGTCGCGACACGTCCCACAGCGCGATGGCACCCATGGAGTCTTGCGTCAACACCTCCATCTTGTTCTTCAGCACGCTGTGACGAACGATCGGGCTCACACCGATAATCTCCATCGACGGCACTAAGTCCTGGGGCTCACGATCGTGCGGATCGCCCCAGTTATCGAACTTTCGCGGCGTCGTGCCGCCGAACGAAAATGCCCCGGGCGAACCGACGTCGAACCACGTTCCCGGCTGCCGCAAAAGACTCGATCCAGCGGCGCGACGCGAGAACGAGGTGCTCGTCGGCGTTCCATGAGAGTCTTCTACGTTCGCTGATGAGCCATCTTCGCCCGGGATGATCGTCGGCCAGCGCTTGATCGACCGCGACGCAGTGGCGGTCCACAAGTCGCCGTCCGACGAGTGCGCGGCGAAACCGCTCGCGCGCGTTGACTCGTCTAGGCGCAGCTTTAAAATAGCCGCCGATTCGTTCGCGACTAAACTACTTTTCCTATCACGCAACGACGTGACGCATATCCGGGCATCGATACCTCCCGAGTATACACGAGTGAAATCGCGGTTGCACGCGAGCGCCCAAATTGACCCGGTGTGCATGCCCGCAAACGTCTGCACGCATCGCTGCTCGCCAATGTCCCAAACACGAATCGTTCTATCGCTCGACGCTGTGACGCACTTTTTACCATCCGTGTCGACGACGATTGCTCGAACATTGTCTGTGTGTCCCTTGAGTTTGCCTTCCTTTTGAGCGCTCCGCGTGTCCCACACGCGAAGCGCGAGCTCGGTACCGCCGGAGACGAGCAAGTTTCCAGTCCCATCCATACCCAAAGCGTAGATGGACTCCTTCGAGCCCCCCAGCGCGGTGACGCATCCATCATTCTTCACGCTTAGATACGACGGCGCGGCATTGATCGCGAGACATCGCTCGATGTCCCACAAGAAAATCTCGCGATTGAGCCCGCCCGAAGCAAACTTTCCTTCCAAGCGTTCCGACGCGCACGCCAACGCCATGACGTAATCTGTGTGTCCCTGCAAAGCCACCGCGCAAGACGACGACATCGATCCTTCACTTATATCCCACAGCCGCACGGTGTGATCGCTAGAAGCGCTCGCCAAATGTGTGCTCGACACTCTCGCGACGTCGTTCACCCACCCGCCGTGACCTTCAAACCGCCGCGCGCACGCTGGCATCCCCGCCGACAGATCCCACATCCGAACCGTCCCATCGCGCCCACCGGTGAATATGCTATCGGATCCCTCTCCTCCCAAGTCCACCGCGTTCACCCCACCGACGTGCTTGTTCGCGTACTCGGGCTGCGGAAGCGAATACGTCACCGGTCGCCGCTGTCGCTTCACCAGCGCCGCCGTGTTCATGATCCCTCTCCTCCGACCGTCTAAAACAAGTGACAGCAATTATACGACAGCGTCCAAAACAACACAAACGTCGGCAATCCAGCGTTCGGTCCGTCCAGGAACACCTTATCGACGGACGGAAAGAAACTCGTCGGTCGTCCCTCGCACTTGCTCGCCGCCACCGCGCACGCGCTCGCCAGCATAAACACCCCGTGCGCCGCGAACCCTCGCACTCCGGTGTATCCGAGCGCGCCGATCGCGATTCCGGACACGATGCTCAGGTACGTGAACACTCGCGCGCTCACTCGCGCGTTGTGCGCGACGTTTTCCGCGTTCACGACGAGATACTTGGCCAATCGCGCGTCGTCCTCGTTCGCCGCCGCCGCGCCCGTTCGCCTCGCGCGCATGCGTCGACGACCGCGCGATGCGCGCCTGCGTTCGAGCTCGCGAGCGCGCGCGCGATCGAGCGCGTCGTCGCGTCGCCGTGTGACGCGAACGTTTGAACGAACGACCGGGACGCGCTGTCGCACTTCACCGCGCGACGCCGCGTCGCGCGCGCGCCGATGGAGCCCGGAATCCGCGCCATCGTGGAGACGATCCACGCGAGCAAGGTCAGGGCGGTGCTGCACGTCACGGGCGGCGGCGCGCGCGCGCTCGGGTGGCTGACGAGCGTCCCGAGGTGCTCGAACACTTTATTGGACGCGCGCGTGCCGTACGCGCGCGAGAGCGCGCTCGAGACGCTCGGGAGGGCGACGGACGATGACGTGGAATCGTACTGCTCGCGGGAAGTCGCGGAGGCGCTGGCGAGCGCGGCGTACGCGAGGGCGGTGCGACACGGAAGCTCGCGAGCGACGGCGTCGGCGAGCGACGCGCGAGCGACGACGGGCCTCGGCGCGACGTGCGCGCTGACGACGGAGGACGTCGTCAAACGAGGCGACCACAGATGTTTCGTGGCGGCGAAGACGCTGGGGCGGATGACGACGTACGAGATGCGATTGGAGAAGACGAGCGGGCGCTCGCGGTTCGACGAGGAGGGCTGCGCGTCGCGGTTGGTGTTGCGAGCGCTGTACGAGGAAGCGAGGCGGAGCGTCGATGACGCGGACGCGGACGCGGGTGTAGATTTAGTGCGAGAAGTTCTGAGCGAACGCGAGTTCGACGAGGTTTCGGTGACGACGATGGAGGATTCGGCGTACGCAAACGCGAGCGACGCTCGCGCCGTCGTCGAGCGGTGGTTGGCGGAGGACGACTCGTCGACGAGCGGTGCCACCACCGCGGCGCCGATGATTTTGGAATTCACGGGGGGCGTGCTCACCGCAGTGGGCGCCACGCGCGCGAACGTCGTGTTGAGTGGGTCGTTCAACCCTTTGCACGACGGCCACCGCGACTTGCTCGCCGCGGCGACGGCGACAAAGCCCCCGGGCGCGCTCGGCGCGTACGAAATCGGCGTCACGAACGCCGACAAGGGGACGCTCTCCATAGACGAGATCATGCGTCGACTCGAGCAGTTCTCCACCCCCGGCACGGTGTGTTTACTCACCAAAACCCCACTCTTCGTGGACAAGACCCGCGCCGCCCCCGGCGCCGCCTTCGTCGTCGGCGCCGACACCGCCGCGCGTCTCCTCGACCCCAAATACGCCGGCTCCGACGCCGCCCTCGACGAATCCCTCAACGAAATCCGAGCCAACGCGTGCGATTTCCTCGTCGCCGGCCGCGTCGACCGCGTCTCTCGCGCCTTCGTCCCCGCCGCCGACGTCCTCGCCGCCGCCGCCGCGCGCCGCGCCGCCGACCTCTTCGCCGCCCTCCCGTCTTTTCGCGTCGACGTCAGTAGCACCGAAATCCGGAACGCCGCGCGCGATTCCGGTCGCGATTAACGTTGTGATCGATCCCCGCGCGCCTTTTCGAGCGACTCGCGCGCGCCGCGGCGTCCTGATCGCGTCGATTTATCACTGTTTACCCACACGCGGTCGGTCGCCACCCCATCTCTACCCTGAAGGGCAATAGGGTTTCTCTCGCCCTCGCCCTCGAACGTCGCCGCCGCCGCGCCGCACACCGCGACGCCATCGTCGCCGCTCGCGCACGCTCGACGCGCACCGTCGATCGTTTCGTCGCGCGCCCACCGCACGCCCGGACGACCGCCGCCCACGCGCGCTTCCACGCGTCGATTCAACCATCGACGTCGCGCCGCGAATCATGATGGCCTCCATCGCCCTCACCGCCGCGCCCGCGTCTCGCGCGGCGTCCGCGCGCCTCCCGAGCCGCGCGAACCGATGCGATAAAATTGTCGCCGTCGCCCCGCGGCGCACGGCGACGGTCGCGCGCGCCGGCGACGACGCAGACGCGTCGGCAGTCGAAGGCGAGTCCGAGACCCCGCGCGCGCGCGGCGGGCGCGGCGGCGGACGCGGTGGTCGCGGCGGCCGAGGCCGCGGTCGCGGCGGCAAGGAGGACGACGGGATGCAAGAGTCCGTCGTCCAGGTGTCGCGCGTCACGAAAATCACCAAGGGCGGGTCGCAGATGAGCTTCCGCGCCACCGTGGTCGTGGGCGACGGCAAGGGTTTGGTTGGCGTCGGGTGCCAGAAGGCGAAGGAGGTGCAAATCGCGGTGACGAAGGCGGCGAGCGATGCGCGAAAGAGCGCGAAGCGAGCGCCGATAACTAAAGGGGACACGTTCCCGCATCGAGTGACGGTGAAGGGGAAGGGCGGCGCGGTGGTGATGCTGCGCCCGGCGAGCCCGGGGACGGGGGTCATCGCGGGGGGCGCGTGCCGCACGGTTTTGGAGCTGGCGGGCTATAAGAATTGCTTCGCGAAACAGCTCGGAAGCTCGAACCCGTTGAATAATGCGCGGGCGGTCGTTGCGGGGTTGAACGAGATGCGAACGTTCAAGGAAGTGGCCAAGATGCGGGACATGACTTTGGAGGAGTTGTTCTCGGCGTAGACGCTCGAGCGAGTCGTTCGAGTCGTTCGTTTGTACGACGAATATCATCTCTTTCGCCGCGAGTTTTCGCCGCACGCGAGCGGGTGTTCAAGCATTAAGCGCGGACGACGCTCAAGCGCACGTGTATCGCTGCTGATTAATTACCATAGGCTTTTAATCTTTCGATTCCATTCATCCGTAAACGACGCGACGCGCGAGCGAGCGAATTCACCGACTAGCGCCGCGACGTATCTTCATCGAGACGCTTCGTTTCGAGGCACGGATCCTTTCGCTCTATTGTCTACTGTTTGTTTAATCGTGGAGCATATCTGCTCGACCAACGCCTGGGCGTTGGTATTGACGTTGTACCAATTCCTCATAACCGTGACGCTAGTGTCCAGGGCCACGGCGTAGTGCCACCATCGTCGAGGACACAGTACGACTTCTCCCGGATTCAGCACGCACACTCGCGCGCGCGATTGCGCTTCGCGAAATAGTGGAAATCGATCGTAGTCTGGCTCCAGTGGATCGACGCTGGCGTGCGAGTCTTCAATCGGATAAAGCATCGGCGACGCGCTGGGCGGATAAAACACGAAGAGCTTCCGCCCCTCGACCTGTCCCAGCCAACCGTGAGCGTCCCCGGCGTCGTAATGAAGGCGCGTGAGTGCGCCTCGAGGCCCGACAAACATCTTGTCGAGCGATTTTGAGACGCTGTCACGCATTCTGAGCGCGATTTCCGAGTCAAATTTGAGTATCGACCCGAGCTCGTTCGTTGTCGCCATGAGCAGCGTCTCCGTATTATCGCACTCGTGCGTGAAATAAGGTCGTGGAAACGCCCGCGAGAGGGCGTCGGCGCGCTTGCACTCGCTGAATACGCGCATGCCGTTTGCATAAAACGGCGTGCGGCGATCGTCAAAGACTGTGCCGGCGACGCCGTCGCGCTTTCGTACGTAGTCGGCGTACGCCCGAAACGGAATCAGGTGCGACCGCTGCTTGGATCCATCGATCTCTCGTCGCCGCGCGGGCGCTCGATCGTTACACAACACCTCAAAATCACCGATTTCGTTTTGAAGCGTTTCAAAATCCCACTTGGCCCAATCTTTCCCTCCGTCCTCGACGATCAAAGGTTCGCCTTCGCCTCGCAAACACGCCGCCTCGACGTCCCGAGGGTCCACCCCGCGCGCCCGCCGCACCTCTCTCGACCCAGCCAGCCCCCCCACGCGCGTCACCGAACCCCAGTCGATCTTTCCGCTCCCATCGACGCACCGTCTCGCGTGATTCAAAAACCCACGATACTCGGGCGTCGTCGACGTCTCGTCGAACGCCGCCTCCGCCGCGCGCCGCCGCAGCGTCTCGTAATCCATCCCAAAACAACTCACCGGCGCCCCGTCTTCCGCGTCCACGAACTGCACGACGTTAATCTCCGGAAACGCCCCTCCCGACGTCCCGAAATCCTCGCGCGCGCGCGGCGTCCACCCCCCCGTCCCGCGCGTCGTCTCGTCTTCAGAAACGCTCGCCTCGCGCGATTCCCCATCGTCGTCCCGTCTCGCGACGCCTCGCGCGCCGTACGCGCGCATGCCGCCGCGCGAGATCGATCTTCGATATTTTTTTCCGCGCGACGTCGCGCCCCGCGGCGTCGCGCGCGTCCCGAATCGGCCGCGCGACGACGAGTGTGTCGCGCGATTAAAACGCTCGCGGCGTCCGGCGCGAAACAAAATATCTTTTCGTCGCATCGCGCGTCCCGCGTCCCTCCGAGCGTCGTCGCGGCGCGCGGCGCGACACGCGCGCGCGCCATGGACGCGCGGGCGATCGACGCGTCGCGCGCGCGTCCGGAGCCGCGCGCGCGCGCGACCGCGACCGCGCGAGGCGCGCGCGACCGCGCGACGCGATCGAGCGGGACATCGGCGTCGGCGTCGGCGCGACGCCGACGCGTCGCGCGACGCGCGGCGGACGCGAGCGACGCGAGCGACGACGACGCCATCGAGCGGTCGCGCGACGTCGTGCTGTTCGCGTACGACGCCGTCGTGGACGCGACGGTGGAGATGACGAGGGTGAGCCACGCGGTGGCGCGCGAGCGCTGGCCGGAGCACGTCCCGGGAGACGCGTCGTCGTACGTCGAGGCGATGCGAACGATGCGACGAGCGATCGCGGAGTCGACGTCGTGCGAGGCGGTGGTGATGGTGCGGGTGATCGCGGACGAGGCGATCATCGGCGGGCGGACGACGAGCGGCGGGCGGCCGGGGCCGGTGTTTTCAAACGAGCAGCGGTTCGAGCGAAGAACGAGGCCGTTGACGGTGGACGAGATCGTGTCGAGCTGGCCGGAGATAAAGTTGATGAGCGTGTTGAAGTGGGGGGAGGAGGTGGAGTCGAGCGTCGGGTGGGACGGGCGACGGATGATGCCGGCGGGTTTGCAAGCGTCGGTGGACGCGCGTCGGATGGAGACGACGGCGGACGGCGAGCCGGGGACGAGCGCGGGCGAGCAGGTCGTGTACGAGGACCTGAAACCGCTCTTGCACGCCGCGCTGGCGCGCGGGAGCAAGGTGTTCGTCTTGAATTCGCGCGGACGCGCGGTGGAGAGGTGCCGCGAAATATTTAGAGAAAACGGTTTCGAAGTCGCCGAAGACGTCGACGGTTACGGGGTCTGCGTGATCCCGACCGAAAACTTTGCCTCGCGCTCGCTCGCCGCGGCGAATCTCATCGCCACCACCGCGCGTCCGGGCGAGCATTGGCACATCATCGACGGTGATATGGATGAGTTAGAAAGGTTCAAAGATTCCGATCTCGGCGAGGCGTACGAGTCGTTGACGCGAGGGGTCGAGGTCACGCTTCGACACGCGAGTTACGCCTACGCCAGTCCGCGGGCGACGCATCGCGCACACTTGGATCGTGAAATACAATCCCTGACGGCGGACTCGGCGAAGAATTTGGCGCTCAACTTTCTAGGTGGTTTCTCCCAAGTTCCAAACCGATGACGACGTCGCCAATCCGTGTACTGTACGTTTTAGCTCGCGTTGCACGTTCAATATGTTCGTTTAATATAAAATCAAGCTCGCTATTTACTTGCCGATCGCGGCGAGAATTTTGTCGTCGGTTTCGAACGACATCTCCTTCTTATCGCGTCCGATGGACTTGTAGTACGCGAAGCGTTCCTTGAGCTCGGCGGCCAAATCCGGGTGCTTGGGCGACCAGCCGAGCACGGCTTGCGCCTTGGCGCTGGAGCTGTAGAAGTGGATCGGGCGGAACGGGAACGCCTTCTTAACTTCGACATCCGGGACATCCTTCGGGTCGTAGTTGATCACGTTCGGTTCGACGCCCGCAGCCTTGGCGCAAAGTTCCGCCATGCCGTTCAGCGTGACGGCTTTCGTCGTCACGCAGTTGAAGATTTCCCCAGCGGCGGCGTCGTTGCCGACGGCGGCGGCGATCATGGTGGCCAAATCTTCGGCGTGCGTCACCGACGAGAGCTGATCACCCGAGCCCGGGACCAAGATCGGTCGGCCGCGCACGGCGCGATCGAAGAACCACTCCTCGCAGTCCTTGTTCGATCCGTATCCCGTCAAGTATTGCGGGCGGAAAGAGCTCATCTTCAACGGCAACGTCTTCAAGTGCGCCTCGACGACGGCGTGGCCGCTCGTCTCCTTCACGGCATCGCCCTCGACGTGCGGCGGGCACGGCGTGGGCTTGTAGATACCCGCGCTCGAGACGAACAAGAACTGCGACGCCCCCGCGGCGACGGCGAAATCCGCCACCGGACCAACGGTGTCCATGTCCTTACCGTTGTTATCGACGACCACGTCGAACTTCGCCCCGGCATGCTTGGACGCCACTTCATCGGGGTTCGCCCACACCGTCTTCACACCCATCCCTCGAATCTCATCGAACAACGAGAACGGAGTCTTGGCCATCTTCTTATCGTCCTCGGCGCCGACGACGTTCATCGTCACGTCGTGCCCAGCCCCCGCCAGCGTCTTCGCCAGCCAGAACCCGATGTTCGCGTGTCCGCCACCATTCGTGTTCACGATCAACACCGACTTCTTCTCTCCGCTCGCGCGCGCCGCGACCGCTCGAGCCCGCGGGACGACGACGCGCGTCCGGGACGCCGCCGCCGGCGCGCCGCAGACGCGCTTACGCGAAGAAAACTGCGCCGCGAAACCTCTCGTCAGTCACCCGCGCGTCCGCGGTCGTCGATTTTTCTCTCGCCCTCCGTCGACGTCGCGCGTCGTCGCGTCCCGGTCGCGCGTCGACCCGCGACGACGCGCCGATGGCCATCCTATCCGATGCCGAGCGATGCCGCCGTTCGCGACGACGCGCGCGCGTTCGCGACGCCGAGAGACGCGCGCGACGCGCGCGACGGTGCGAGACGCGACGCACCTGCGCCGCGGGCGCGACCTGCGCGAGAGAGAGGGCCATGGCGTGCGCGCGTCGCGATGCGACGCGTCGGGAGGCCCCTTGTAATCGCAATCGCACGCGCGACCGGCCCGCGCGCGCGATCGCGGACGGGGCGACGAAACGATCGAAACCCCGGTCATCGATGATATCGATATCGATGTTCGTACACCCACGCATCCGTGGTATCGCGGTCGTATTTTTTCGATCGGACATCCATTCCGCGATCCACGATGGCGCGCATCATTCGGGATGATATTTTTGTCACCCGATCGAAGGTTCGCCGAACCGCGCGAGGTTCGTTGATGTCGAATCGAACCCGCGCGCGGGTTCGGAGCTTGCAGGTTCGTGAACCTGACGGTGGGTCGATCGGTTTCATGTTTCGCGAAGCGGTGCTCGTCGCGCGTTCGATCGATGGTGTGTTTCGCGACACTGATAGTGATTCGAGTAGATTGCGATGACGGCGCTTAAAGGTTCGGACGTTTCGGTTTCGCGAAGCTGGGCGTCGCGACGCGCGCGAGGGCGTTTTCGCGCCTCGCCGTCGCGTCGCGCCCGGGCGCACACGCGCGCGCGTCGACGCACGCGCACGCCGCGATCGCCGGAAGAGCGCGTGGAACGAGCGCGAGAGCATCGTTCGCGCCCGTCGCGAGGTCTCGCGAGTCCCGCGGACGCGCGAGCGCGCGGGAATCGTGTGCGGCGCCCGGTGACGAGGGATGGCGAGCGGGACGATGATCGCCGCGGCATCGCGCGTCAGCGCGTCGTCGACGACGAAACTCGCGCGTGAACGGTCTATTGTATGCACAGTGACGGCGCGGCGCGCGCATTTGCCCGGACGGCGCTCGGCCTTCGGAGGTGCGCGCGCGAACGCGCGGGACGCGTCGCGAGGTCGAGGCGGCGGCGAGCGACGCGCGATTTCAGAGTCTGAAATGTTCCCGTCGGTCGATACCGGGGCGAAGAAACAGGAAAAGGGAGGTGTCGTGGAGTTTCCTTCGACCTCGGATCAGAGTTACGTCCCGTTGCCGCAGTTGGCGGCGCAATTAGAACGCGCGGTGCTGGCGTCGTTCGCCGACGTCTTATCGGCGGAGTGCGAGGTGGACTTTTCGAATAACACGCTCGCTTCATGCTCGGGAGAGGTGACGGAGGCGTTGGGGAGGATGGTCGTGTACGCGTCCGCCGCGGAAGTCGCCGGGAGGTTCAGTAACAACTTGCGAAGTAAGGAGTTGTCGCGTCTTCGCACGGCGCTGTGGGAGTTGCGAGTGATACTGGAACAGTCGTGCGAAGAGATCGGCGGATGCTCGGTAACGGTGCGGCATCGCTTCGAGGCGCTTCGAAGCGCGTCGCTGGACTTGGTGCATCCGCGATTACGCGCGCCGAACGCGCCGAGCGGAACGGCGATCCCAAACTTGCAAATCGTCACCGAAGTTGGCGACGAGAGCGTTGCGGCGTATTATCGAGGAGGGCAGCCCACCGCGGAAGGTCGAGCTTGGCTGGTTCGCAACAACTTCAAAACTGTCATCGATTTGCGCGGGAGCGATAGAGATAACCAGTGGCTACAAGCGTTCGGGGGAGGCTCGGGCCAAGGGACGTTCGGCGCGAGCGCGCTCAACATCGTACACATACCGATTCCCGACATGGAGCCGCCGACGGAGGAGGATGTGAAACGATTCATCGAGACTGTAAACGATGACAAGATGCGACCGATCCTGGTGCACTGTAAAGCTGGAATTGGACGGACCGGATCACTCGTCGCGTGCTGGCGTGTGCACCAAGGAATGGACGTCGACGAGGCGCTCTCGGCTGAATCGCTCGTGTGCGACTTCGGATCGATCGCACAGGAGGCGTTTGTTCGCGAGTACGCCGCGAAGTTGAATAACAAGACATTCAACGGAGAAAAGTTTATCGCGGATCATGAATTCGATAGTACTGCAAACGGGGAAGAAATTGTCGTTGGCGAACACAGCTCTCTGACGGACGCTCCGGATATGTACATAATTCGAAGCGACGGTTTCTCGTGCACGCGCGAGCTCGTCGAGAACCGGGAACTGAAGATATCTCACCCGAGCACGCAACAATTGATATTGGTATGGCGTCAACAACCGCGGCGTGTTTTCTTACTGAAGAAGATTGGCTTTGGCCTGCTGCCAGAACTCATAGAGATCGCGCACGCGGTGATGACGATGGGGATCACCGTCGTCCTCGACGAAGACGTCATGGATGAATTGGCGAACGCAGACATCCTCGAAGACACCCTGCACAGAGCGGTAGTTTTAAAAAATGCCGAAAAACTGCGCAAAGTGGACGGCATCATCCCTCAAGAGGACTGGGGTACAACTGATATCATCGTGTGTTTGGGCGGTGACGGCGTCATCCTGCACGCGAGCAAGTTATTCCAAGGGCCAGTGCCGCCGCTTCTCGGGTTCCATTTCGGCTCGCTCGGGTTTTTGACAAGCCACCCATCGGACGAAATGGCTTCGAGCTTGCTTCAATCCATCGGACGAGGGAAGCCCGTGGTGAACATCCAAGGAGGCGTGCCGATTACGCTTCGCATGCGTCTCGAGTGTACACTGGTCAAGGCAAAGGACAAGATCGGAAGCGGTGGAACGGGCGAATTCACGAAAAAGATCACCGTCTTGAATGAGTTGCTCGTTGATCGAGGTCCAAGTCCGTATTTATCTCAAATTGAGGCGTACGATCGCGGAGAACTCATCACGACTATTCAAGCCGACGGCGTCATCGTCGCCACCGCCACCGGTTCCACTGCTTACAGCGTGTCCGCCGGAGGTTCGATGGTGCACCCGAACGTTCCAGCAATCTTGATGACTCCGATTTGCCCACACACGCTGTCTTTCCGACCCGTCATTTTCCCCGACAGCGTCGAAATCGAGCTACGCGTTGCGCAAGACGCTCGATGTTCCGCCTGGGTCTCCTTCGACGGCCGCGATCGCTGCGAGCTCGAGAGCGGGGATTCCGTGTTCGTCCGCATGAGCCAATACCCGATTCCCACCATCAACTACGCCGATCAAACGGGCGATTTCATCAATTCGCTTCGAAGATGTTTGCGTTGGAACGAGCGAGACATGCAGCACGCGTTCGACGCGTCTCAAAAGGAGGCTCTCAGAAAAATTTCCGAAGCCGAAAGCAACAACAAATAGAGCGTCTCGCGTTCACGACGACCACCGATCGTCCAGCACGCAGGCATTCATGTAATCATACCGCCGCCGCCGCCACGCGCCCGCTCGCCGCTCCTCGCGTCAGCGTCCGCCTCGCGCGCGCTCCCGCGCCATGCGATGGACCCCCCGCGACGTCGCGTTCGCCCTCGCAATCGCGAGCGCACTCCTCGCGATCGCCTGGCCCGCGTTCGAGGCTCGATTCTCCGCCTGCCCGCTCGGCTACGGCGCTAAAACCACCGGTCCAGCTCGCGCGCGTCATCACTCGACCGACGCCGAACGCGACGCCGACGTCACCACGTTCGCGAACTGCGCCGTCGGCGACGCGGGCGCGATCAAAGACATCACGGTATCCCGACACGGGCGAATCATCGCCGTCGAAGACGTTCCGTCGACGAGATTCGGCGTCGTGTTGGACTGCGGCGGGCGCGCGCTGCGAAGCGGCTTCGTCGACGCGCACGCGCACGTCGTCACGGGCGGATTCGCGCTCGACGCGCTCGATCTGCGAGGCGTGCGGTCCAAAGAAGAGTTCATAGAGACCCTCGCGCGAGCGATCGACGCTGGGAAGGAAAAATGGGTGCTGGGACACGGTTGGGACGAGACGTCGTGGGGCGGCGAGACGCCGTCGAACGCGTGGACGCGCGGCGACGAACGATTCGTCGGAGCGAAGGTGTGGGTCACGCGGACGTGCGGACACGTCGGATTCGCGAGCGAGGCGGCGTTGGAAATCGCGAAGATCACGGGCGCGAAGACGGTGATCGCGGGTGGGATCGTGGAGTTGGACGACGAGGGGGCGCCGACTGGGATTCTAAAGGAGTTGGCCACGGCGGCGATGTCGAACGCGGTGCCGAAGCGGTCGCGGAGCGAGCGCGATGAAGCGTTTAAACGGGCGTTTGAGTACTTACTCAGTAAAGGAATCACGACCGTGGGTGATTTCGGGGACATCGAGAGCTTGGTGGCGGGCGCGGATGGATACGCGCAGCTCTGGGAAGATTTTGAGACGCTCGAGCGATGGGACGCGGTCGGCGACCTTCCGATTCGCATCACGTCGTACATGCCACTCGGGGACTGGGCAAGCGTTCAATCCCACGTCGCGTGGAACGGTGGTTGGACGCGAGAGAATGAGACCGCGGCTTCTCGGGTTCGATTGGGCGGCGTCAAGGCGTTTCTCGACGGTAGCTTGGGCGGGCGAACCGCGGCGATGATGGCGCCGTATCTAGACGACGGGTCGACGTCTGGACATTTGATGTACCCCAGAGGTAAAAAAGAGAAAACTTTGCGCAAGCAAGCCACTCTCGCGGACGCAGCGGGTCTTCAGATCGCCGTGCACGCCATCGGAGACGCCGCGGTGGAACAAGCGCTCGAGCTCCTAGCCTCGATCGAGGCCGCCAACGGCGAGCGTTCGCTGCGGAGATTTCGAATCGAGCACTCGCAGCACTTAACGGCGCCAATCGATGGCCAACCCAAACGATTCAAGAGGCTCGGCGCGGTGGCGAGCGTGCAGCCTGCGCAAATAGCGCTCGACGAGCGAAGCGCCGCGGAAAAGCTCGGCGAGGAACGAGCGAGCAGATATTACGCTTTGCGGACATTTCTGGAAAACGGCGTGCCTCTTGCCGGCGGTAGCGATTGGCCAATCGTCAGCGCTGACGTCTTCGCCGGCATGCGAGCGGCGGTGGAGCGCGGAGACGGACACGAGAGCCAAAGTCTCACGGCCGAGGAGGCGACGACGATGTTCACTCGCGGCGGCGCGCACGCGCTCACGTTGGACGGTCTCGTCGGTACAATGGCACCCGGGGCGTTCGCTGATTTTATAATTCTCGATAGTTCTAGCGATAGCGACATCGTCGCCACGTACGTCGGTGGGAAATGCGTGCACGGTCGATGTCTAAACGGCGCGTAGTCTCTATAGCAAATAATCTAGTTTCTCTAATCCAACGACCAGCGACGCTCGTCCTCCTCTGGATCGACGCGCACGTACCACGCCGGCGGCGTCACGTGCGTCGATAATCTATAATTCAACCAAATCTCCTCCCCATCCTCGATGTCTCGCGTCGACACTAAAACCAAGCCTCGAACGACGTCTCGCCGAACCGTCCCTCCTCGAGCTCTGGGTTTATCCGCATCTTCCCCGAACATCGCCAACGACGCGTCTCGCGCGCGTTCCACGAGCGACCGTTCGCCATCGCGCACGATCGACCACACGCTCTCCGTCTCCTCCCCCTCCTCCTCGCACTCCACGTTTACGTTTTGCGTGCGCCTCCGCGCGTCCGAGTCCCTCGGCACGTCCACCGACGCCACGACGACGTTCGGCGCCGTCCCACTCGGCGGATGATTCGCGTAGTGCGCCAGCGCCAGCTCATCTCCTCGATCCAGCGTCGCGCACTCCCTCGCCAACCGCGCTCGCGTCGCCCTCGGCAGCGTCGGCTTTCGCAACCGCTCCAGCCAGCTCGCGCCGTCCGCCCGTCTCGCCTCCGCCTCGCTCAGCGCCACCGGCGCGCCCGGCCACGCGTCGTCGTCCTCACCGCCCCGTCCCCACGGCTCGGCGTCGATCACGCTCCCATCGCTTCGCGCGATCAGGTATTCGTTCTCGCGCGTCACGCGCGGATAATCCTTCATGAATCGCGTCGCCGCGCCGACGTACGTCAGCCCCGGATACGTCGCGACGACGCGTCCCGCGGCGACGGCGCCGCGCGCGAACAACCCGTCGCCCGCGCTCGCGCCCGATCGTCCCGCGGTGGACGGCGCGACGTCGCACGCGCGCGCGGGCGTCGCGCGCGCGAGCTCGGCGAGCTGCGCGACGAGCGCGTCGTTCACCGCGCGCGCGCGCGACGACGCGTCGCGCGCGGGCGCGACGAGGCGCGCGAGGCGCTCGAGGTCGAGCTCGCGCTGGAGCGCGCGCGCGCCGGCGACGACGCGGCGCGACATGGCGCGAAGACGATGACGACGCGCGCGGTCGACACTCGGCGACGCCGCGACGCGCCGCGCGCGCGCGATGGTCAAGCGAGAGCGCCGACGCGAGGCGGCGCGCGCGCTCGGTCGGCGGCGCGCGCGCGCGGGCGAGGCGGGACGGGACGACGACGGCGCGACGCGAGGCGAACCGGCGGCGGAGACGACGACGACGACGACGACGACGACGGCGACGACGGTCGCGCCGTCGCATCGGCGCAAGGCGAAGCGGCGCGCGAAATTTTTAGAGAGTGCGTTCGAGGGCGCGAATCGCGGCGACCGACGGCGACGGACGGCGCGCGCGGGGCGACTGACGGCGGACGCGCGCGGCGCGCGCGGTCGGGACAGAGATTCGCGTGGCGACGGAGACGAAGATGAAGAAAATAGGGAAGAAAAGCGGGCGAGGGACGACGGTGGACGTCAGGGCGCTGTCGATGTCGCTCGCGGACGTCGCGGCGACGGGCGGGGGGCGAGGGATGGGGAACGGGGCGAAGACGCCGACGGCGAGGCGGCGGACGGCGCTCGTGGCGCGGGAGACGACGCGGATGCAAGCCGTGCTCGCGCACCCGACGTTTCGCTCGAATCCGATCGCGGCGATTTCGAATCACATCATCTCCGGCGTCGCGGACGACGCGCGGACGGGACGGTCGGACGAAGACGCGCGCGCGAGGGCGAAGGCCGAGCCGAAGAGGCGGTTGACGCCGCAGCAAGAGCGCGACCGAAGCGGCGCGCACGTCCTCGGTCCCGCCGCGCCGAGCGAGCGTCGAGCGGTGGGGCGTGGTCGAACAGCGAAGGCGTCGCGGCGGTGATCGCGACGGCGTGTGTAACATTAGATTCCGTAAAGGTAAAGTTCGGCGCCGCCGGCTCGGCGTCCCGGCCGCACACGTCGCCATGCGTCCGAGCGTCGCCGTCGTCGCGCGCGCCGCCGCGCTCGCCCGCGTCGCGCGTCCGCGCGCGTCGCGCGCGCGTCGGCCCGCGTCGTCGACGCGTCGTCCGCGAGCGACGCGAGTTTCTGCGTCCCCAGAGCTCGAGCCTCGGGACGTCGCGCCCTGGACGGCGCCCGGCTATCGCGGCGCGCGCGTCTCCGCGCTCGACGAGCGCGCGCAGACCGCGTGCGTGCTCGCGGTGTGGGCCGCGATCCTTCTCGGCACGTACGAGTGCTGCGAGGTCGTCGGCCCGGCGACGCGAGCGCTCGCGCCGGAGCTCGCGGCTTGGTCGGCGAGAAGTTGGCCGCTCATCGGACTCACGTACATCGCCGCGGGCGCGGCGCATTTCGCCGTGCACGATGGGTTCACGTCCATGATGCCGCACAAAGGCGCGTGGGGATTCTGGAACTTACCGGGAAGCGCGAGTTTTCACGTCAACTGGACGGGCGTCGCGGAAATTTTGGGCGGCTTCGGCGTCGTCCTCGGCTCGCTCCCGTTCGGTCTCACGCCCGATTTTTGCGAATCCTGGCTGACGCCCGCGAGCGCGGCGGGGTTGTTTCTGTTGACCATCGTCGTCACGCCCGCGAACACGTACATGTGGACTCACAATTCGCCCGGTCCGCTGCCGCCGAACGCCGACGAGTCCATGCAAGTCTTGCCGTGGCAGGGCCATCTCGCGCGCGCGGCGTTACAGATATTTCTGTTAACCATGCTCCACGGTTTGATCGTTCGCTAGCCCTCGCCGCGTTTCGACTTTAGACGTTTTAGCGACAGAAGCGAACGCGTTCGCGCCCGCCTCGCCGAAAAGGGCGCCAAAAATATCGTGGCCGAGATCGCGTTTTGATTGGTGCGACCGACCGCGCGTCCGATCAAAACAGGGGGCCTCGACGACGTCGTACACCGGTCGCGAAATCCCGATCATCGCGCGAAAAATCACCACAGCACGCGCCCAGTCTCACACGATTTATCTCAGAGTGCCCTTTCCGCACGCACACAAATCTCGTACACTAGATAAAAGAAACAGCATCAAACGAATCCAGAAAAAGCGGCGCGCCGCGCGCAAAAGATCTTTGGCGCGCCGCGCGTGGCACAATCGCGCGCGCGCGGGATCGCGTCTCGACGGGTTCCCGAGAGCTCGCGTCGCGAAGCCTCGAGCGCGAGGCCGACACACGGTGCGTCTTTAGTCTTCACATCGATCGCGCGCGCGCGCGCGCGGAAACGCGCGGTCGCGCGCGCGGAGAGACGCGTCGCACGATGTGTCGGAACCGCGTGGCGCGCGCGTGACATTCGCGCGAAAATGTCGACGCGCGCGCGTCCGCGACGACGCGCGCGCGTCGCGCGCGCCGGGAATGGGCGCGCGATATATTCGTCGATCGCGCGCGCGCGTCGGGGGGCGAGACGCGCGAGGCACGACGACGCGAGCGGGCGACGCGTCGTCGTCTCGGATCCCGTGACGCGGATGCGCCGCGTTCCCCCGCGGCGCGCGGCGGAGGGCGCGCGCCGGCGCGGCGTCGCGCGCGGACGGCGCGGACGCGCGCGAAGAGGCGCGAGATCGAGAGTTGGGTTTCGAACGCGTCGATCGCGCGCGTCGCGCGCGCGCGCGGGCGGTCGCCGGCGCGGGCGCGGGCGAGGACGGCGCGGTCGTTAACGAGGGGTACTAAACCGTGGGGACGCCGGGACGCGCCGGGACGCGCCGGGACGCGGCGCGGCGACGGCGCGGGATCGAATCGGACGTCGAAAACGGGGGCGAACGCGATCGCGATGATCGCGAATCGCGGCGAGAGGTTCGGGCGCGCGGTGAGAATGGGTGACTGACGAAGCGACGCGACGCGCGCGACGGGACAGGTTTCGCCGAGACGGCGATTCGCGCGAGCGAACTCGCGAAGGCGACGGACTCGAGGGTTGAACGCGGGGAGATCTCGTCGCGTAGACGACGTCATGGTGGCGAGTACGAAGGCGCGTCGCGGCGCGCGCGGTGATCACGAGGTGATTGATCGCAAGGAGGCGCACGCCGAGGCGACGACGAAGGGGGGACACATGAGCACGAGAAATCGGGGCGACGCGCACGTCGACGAGGATGGGAAGAGAACGCCGGATAATGTGCTGGTAAACACGCTCGCTAAGGGACGGGCGGTGCCGACGTCGTCCAGCGATACCGATGAGGAGGCGATGATGGTGAAGAGAGCGAAGAAGAATTGGAGCGCCGACGCGGTGGCGCTCGGGTACGAAATCGGCACCATCAAACACAGCGCGTACGTGTTGCTCGCGGAGAGCGGCACGCGCGGGATGACCGTGGCATCGATCGTGGGGACGGCGCAGAGATTATCGATGTACAGTTGGGGGACGTGTAAGACGCCGAACAACTCCGTCACCGCGGCGCTGAGTCAGGATGAAACCTTTGTCCGAATCGCGCCGTCGACGTACTGCTTGCGTTCGCAGCTGCGCGGCAGCGGCAACGACTTGCCAGCCCCGCGCACGTCGAGTGGATCCCACGACAGTGGCACCACTGGAATTGGACACGGTAACGGCAGAAATGGCGACAGCGGTGCGTGTCAGTCGGGCCAAGGGCACGGCAGACAACAGAAGAAGCATCGCGCGCCGCAGTACGCGCCGCGCGCGCGGTCGCCCATGCACTTCGTCGTCGACGAACCTTACAACAGTGGCTACGATGACGACGAGGCGGTGAACATACACGTCGAAGACTCTTTCGATCGGTTCGATCGCATGGGAGATGCGAAGAGAACGGCCGACGCGCTCGCGCAAGAGAGTTACCGACGACGCATGGACGTCTACGGCCACAACGTGGGCGACGAGTTCGGAACATCTTTCCATTTTCCCCCTACGGAAATTGTTCGTCCCGATCACTCCCCCGAAGCCGCCGTCGCCGGCAGTTGTTTGTTGTACTATCCCACTGCGCGCGCCGCCGAGCGCACGGGGATCCCGGCGACGCCGAAAGAGCCCACCGAGGCCACGCACAGAGCGGTGTCGTGGAAGGATGAGGCCAAGCGTTTACACGGAACGCGACACAAGTCGAAGCCTTCGAGTTCTACGACGCTCCCTACTTGGGTGCTCGAGCAGTACTTGGAGGAGCATAATCAGATACTCTGTGACGATCTCTAACAAGGGCGACCACACTCGCTTTCAAGGAAGAGATCGTCGTCGAGTTAATATTTTGTCTCGTCCAACCAACGTGTACAACAAAACAAAACAATCCCAGCAACTGTAGTTTACTTACCAGGATGATGTTGTAACTCCACTGAATATCCATCCATCCACCATCACACACCACAGCGCGCGCGTCACGTTCGATTTTTTTCGTTTTTTGTGTTCATTACAAGTTTATTGATGTGGTATGATAGTAATATGAGAGACATGCTGCGTTGCGGAGCCGCGCGCGCGATTAAAGTTTTCGTAAATAGTTCGTGCAAGAGACGATTCTGATTGGATCAGCACCGGAAGATTACGCCGTGAGCGCTTGGGCGAAATCCGCGCAGATGTCATCGATGTGCTCGATGCCGACGGAGACGCGAATCATGTCCGGAGTCACGCCCGAGGCGGTTTGTTCCTCCGGAGTGAGCTGTTCGTGCGTGGTCGACGCCGGATGGATGACGAGCGTCTTCGCATCCCCGACGTTAGCCAAGTGCGAAGCGAGCTTGACATTGTCGATGAACTTCATGCCCGCATCGAGACCACCCTTGATACCGAACGTGAGCACGGCTCCAAAGTTGCCGTCGCGGAAATATTCGATGGCGAGCTTGTGGAACGGGTGCGCCTTGAGGCCTGGGTAAGACACCCAGCTCACTTGCGGGTGCTTTTCCAAGTATTGCGCCAAAGCCATAGTGTTCGAGCAGTGGCGTTCCATGCGGAGAGACAAAGTCTCCAAGCCGAGGATGAAGTTGAACGCTCCGAACGGGTTTTGGCACATGCCGAGATCGCGCAAGCCTTCGACGCGGCAACGCATGATGAACGTCGCGTTGGCACCAAGAATGCCGTCCGGGCCGAAAGTGTCCCAGAACTTCAATCCATGGTAGCCCGGAGACGGATCAGTCATCACTGGGTGCTTACCGTTGTTCCAGTTCATCGTACCGCCGTCGACGATGACGCCGCCGACGGTGGTGCCGTGGCCGCCGATCCACTTCGTCGCGCTTTCAACCACGATATCCGCGCCGTGCTTGAGCGGTTGACACACGTATCCGCAAGCACCGAACGTGTTGTCGCAAATCAAAGGAATCCCCGCCTTTTGAGCGATCGCCTTCAACTTGGCAAAGTCCGGCACCGAAAATCGCGGATTCCCAATCGTCTCCACGTACAGCGCCTTCGTGTTCGAGTCGATTTGCGCCTCAAAGCTCGCCGGATCGTCGTCCTTCGCGAACTTAACGTTGATCCCAAGTCTCGGAAACGTCACCTTGAACTGATTGTACGTCCCACCGTACAGGCTCGGCGTCGCGACGATGTTATCGCCCGTCCCGCAAATCGTCGAGATCGCCAAAAACTGCGCGCTCTGCCCGCTCGACACCGCGAGCGCGCCCACGCCGCCCTCGAGCGCGGCGACGCGCTTTTCGAACACGTCGCACGTCGGGTTCATGATTCGGCTGTATATGTTCCCGAACGCGCGCAGCCCGAACAGATCGGCGCCGTGCTTGGACGAATCGAACGTGTACGAGCTCGTGGCGTAGATCGGCACCGCGCGCGCGTTCGTCGCGGGATCGGACGCTTGGCCGGCGTGCACCTGCAGGGTTTCGAACTTTAACTCGGGCGCGGGCATGATGGCGGCGTTCGTTCCGTCGTTCGCGTCGTTCGCGTCGGGGCGTCGACGTGTGCGGGCGCGACGCGAGGGCGACGATCCATCCGATTGATCGCCGATCGGAAAGCGGCGAAAAAGCGCATCGCCAGCTGGCACGTCGAAAGATTTTTTGTGGATTTTTTGATTGGTGAGTTTTTCGCGGACGACGGGGACCAGTCACGCGCGACGAACGGGCTTGGAGACGTCCGCGGTGACGGTGGCGGTGACGTGCTTGGCGTAGAGCGCGATGGCGGTGAGCGCGGCGCTCGCCATGAAGATGAGCTCGTAGAATTTGGCGTAGAAGCGAAACTCCAAGTCGGCGCCGAGCGCCTCGGTGACGACGTGGCGGTAACGCTCGGGAAGCTGCTCTCGGACTAATAACACGGAGGAGAGGAAGTACAGACCGACCATCTCGGTGGTGAATAGCACCAGGGCGTCCGTGGTGACGCCGCCGCCGTAGGCGAAGAAGAGCTTGACGAGCTGGGTGATGAAGTTTTGCATCGAGTTGATGACGAGGAAGGCGATCAAGAGCAGGCTGAGGTACTGCGCCAACGTCGCGGGATCGATGTGAATGGCCTTGTTGGCTAAGAATATGTGTAGAGCGAAAGAGATTGGATCGCTCGTGGGGGTTTGTTTGAAAATCAAACGCTTGAATCCGGCGACGAGGCGGTAGCCGCACACGACGGCCATGCCGACGCCGCAGAGCTCGAGAAAGCGGCCGTAGGGGGTTTTGGACATCTTTGCGCGCTGTCGCTGCAAGTTGACGTCGTGGAGATCGAAGAACAGAGTGTTGTTCACCATCTCTAGCGCCTCTATTTCGGCGCTTATGGCTAAGATCTGTTCCCCTCGAGCTTCGCCGAGGCCCGGAAGGCGAAACCCGCCGGCGAGACGGTTGAACAAACTTCCGCCGCCTCCATTTTTGCTATTCCTATCGCGCTCCATCCGCGCCTCGCGCGCGATCTCGTACTTCAAGATCTCAATGCGTTTCTTTCGCTCCACGATCGTCTCCACGCTCTGCACCAAACGCCGTTCGAGACCAGAGACCTCGGCGTCCGGAATCGCGCGGTGAAAAATCCGCACCGTCGTGTACGGAAAGTGCACCATCCCGAACCCCGACAACACGCCCAACAGACAAATCCCCAACACCGCCGTGCGCGACACGACGCGAACCATCACGGAGCCGTCGTCTTCCCCGCTCGCGCCTCGTCTCGCCAACCCCAAAAACGCGTACGCGAACCCCCCCGTCGCCGCCGTCGCCCACGCGTACGCCCGTCGCCTTCGTCCCCTTCCCGCGCCTCCCGCGCCGTCCCTCCCCCCTCCCTTCCCTCCCAGCGCCTCGAATCCGAGCGCGAACAGCTCCCACGGCGCGACGCCCAGCAGCGCCGCCGTCCCGCTCCCGAGCGCGCCCGCCCAGCACCACCGCAGCGTCCTCGCGTTCACCGCGTTCGCGATCTCGTACCCGATCAGGAACAGCATCGACGACGTCACCGCGAACGTCGCCGAGAACGTCGCCGACACGCGCGCGCTGATGAGATCCCGCGTCTCCGCGCACAGGATGTGTTTCAGGAACCAGTCCCCGAACGCGTACAGCGACGCCGTCGTGCACGCGACGACGAGCGTCGACGTCGCGTCCGACGCCGCGCCGCCGTTCGCGCTCGCCATCGCCGCCGCGGCGTCGCCGTGCGCGCGCGCGAATCGCGCGCGAACGACGCGCGCCGCGATGTAATGCGCGCACCCAAGCTGGCTATCACTGTTTACCCATACGATTGGTTGACGCGTTCGGACATTCGGAGTGGGACGCCGCGACGTCCCGCGGCGCGCCGACGCGAGGCGACGCTCATCGCGATGCGCGCGTCACACCGCGACCCGACGCGCGCGCGATTTTCGTCGCGCGCGGTCGCGCGCGCGATGGCCCCGTTCGCGTCCCGCGCGCGCGGCGCGTCCCGCGCGAGACCGACGAGTCACGAATCGTCATGAATAATACGTATTTCGTCGACCGATCACGACTCGTCAGTCGCGAGGGGGGTTCGCCGCCCCCGCGCGATGCGCACGGGGCCGCGCTCGATCGCGCGTCGTCGTCGATAGCGCACATCGACCGTACAAAGCGCGAAAAAACACGCATTGAACACCGAAAAGCACCAGTCACGCGTCCCGCGCGCGCCGCCGGCACCGCCGCCGATCGCTCGATCGATCGCGACGATTGTTCGATCGTCGCGCGCGTTATCGCCGCACACCGCGACGCGCACGGCGACGCCCAACAGACGCACGGCGAGAACGCGGACGCACATCCGCACATCACCATGGACGTCGACGGGGGATCGAGCGCGCGATTATACGTCGGGAACATCCCGTGGAGCACGACGATCGAGGATTTGCGCGAGCTCTTCGCGGAGTGCGGCGGCGTGACGCGCGTGGACATCCCGACGGGGCGCCAGGGGCGAAGCCGGGGGTACGGACTCGTGGAGTTTAACTCCGAGGCCGAGGCGCAGGCCGCGGTGACGCGGATGGACGGTGCGTGAAGAGAGACGCGGATCGGCGCGGATTGGACGAGATCGCGGGCGACGCGAGGGCGGGGCGAAGATCGAGATCGCGGGCGAGACGAAGATTGCGAGCGACGGGCGCGAGCGCGCGAGATGGGTGAAAACGAGGGAATGTGGTGGAGACTGACGATGGGATGC
>Ga0206682_10000919_pt1 | contig 30189 bp, 18 predicted proteins | sample M240m12015metaG_FD_155444 | JGI IMG/M metagenome (GOLD analysis project Ga0206682, IMG submission 155444) | Ammonia-oxidizing marine archaeal communities from Monterey Bay, California, United States - M2 40m 12015 | ecosystem: Environmental > Aquatic > Marine > Intertidal zone | place: USA...
CCTGGCGGCTGGAGAGCAATCTTCAAACAGCATTATGATACTGATCGTCCTCATACACATCCATGGGAAATGCTAGGATTTAGTATTAAGCCAAGTTGGTGGGAAACACAATACGGTCCTGCTCCTTACACATATTCTAACACAGTAATGTGGCAAGATTTAAGAGACGGGTTTGTCAAAGAACCTGGTAAAGCAACTGTACAATTAACAAAATATATGAGACCAAACCTATTAAGTATTATTCCAGTAAATGATAGCGGCGAGCTACAAAGCCCACTTGACAGCGGAATTGCTAAAGGATTTTTGTTACCTGCATCATCTGAAGACTTTTCATACGGTGACCAAGGTCCTGTTGAATCAGCATTTAGAAATAGTAGTGAATACAGATTTGGATTATTAAAAGCCTGGACGTTAACACAGCCTAGTAAAGTATTTGGACTTGGGTTTGATGCAAGTCGTATTAAAAAAGATATGGCTGGAAATTACATTTACTCAGAAACTAATCAACAAATTTCTACAAAGGACTTAGTGTTTCCTAGCATTGCAACTGAAACAACACAGGTTTACACTAGCGGGCTTGTAAATTATATTGCAAACTATGTAAAATGGTCTGTAGAAAGCAAGTATGCAGATTATCAAACAACAGTAAAAGGACTTGATAACCAATTATCGGTTAAACTTGCTGGCTTTGCAGAAAAAACAAAATTAAAGTTACTACTTGATAGTCGTAGCCCATTAAACAAAACTACAGTATTTGTTCCTGATGAAAATTATAAAATATTTTTAAACACTAGTGGAATACAAGATATTGCAGTATTGTCGGGTGTAGTTATTAATAAAACACAAAGCGGATATATTATTAGTGGGTACGATACTCTAAACCCAACTTTTACAATTTATCCATATATGAATCGTAATGGTGATAGTGCAATCAATGTTGGTGGTATTAGTGAAGACTTTGTTAACTGGGCCACTGACCAAACTTATGTTATTGGCACTATTGTAAGATTTGAAAATAGTTTTTATAGAGCAAAAGTTAGCCATACTAGCGAAGAAAGTTTTGAAACCGAAAAGTATTCCAAACTTGCTGAACTTCCAATAACTGGCGGCAAAGATGCAATTATTAGAAAAATGTTCGATAAGGATACACCAACTACAATTCCTTATGGTACAATTTATAAAACAGAACAAGACGTTGTTGACTTTTTATTAGGATATGAAGAATATCTAAAAATACAAGGTTGGAATTTTGAAAATTTAAATGCTGAAAGTGGATTACCTGAAGATTTCTTATTACTTGTAAAAGAGTTTTTATTTTTTGCAACACAAAACTGGGAAAACGAAACCGTACTAGCAATAAGTCCAGCTGCAAATAAAGTAGAATTTAAACGTGATAAGTTTACAATTGATAACTTATTTGATGCATTTTATGATGTAAACATACTTGATGGCAGCGGCAACTTTATGGATAGCAGCGTTACAAGTATCTTCCGCAACGACGATAATACTTTTACTATACGAACAATTGATACTGACAGACCAATCTACTTAATTAAATTACCGTTAGTACAAAAAGAGCATGTTGTCTTACTTGATAATCAAACAGTGTTTGCAGATACAATCTATGATAAATCAGCAGGATTTAGACAAGAAAGAATAAAACTTGTTGGATATAGAACAGACGGCTGGAATGGTAGTTTATCAATTCCGGGATTCTTTTATGACGAAGCTAAAGTTATACAATGGCTTCCTAATGCAGATTACAGAGTTAGTGACGTTGTAAAGCATAAAGAATTTTATTACAGTGCATTTTTAAATCATACATCAGGTGAAACATTTAACGATAGCAAATGGCGTAGACTAGACGACCGCCCTGTACCTCAAATTTATCCAAACTGGGATTATAAAGCAAATCAATTTGCTGATTTTTATGATCTTGATACTGATAACTTTGACAGTGAACAGCAGCGTCTTGCGCAGCATTTGATTGGCTACCAAAAACGCCAATATCTAGAAAATATTATCACTGATAGTGTAAGCCAATATAAATTCTATCAAGGATTTATACAAGAAAAAGGTACTTCAAATAGTATAACAAAATTGTTTGATGCTCTTAGTAGTGCTGACAATGATAGTGTTGAATTATACGAAGAATGGGCTATTAGATTAGGGCAGTATGGATCAATTGACAATATTGCAGAAATTGAATATCAACTATCTGAAAACAATTATAAATTAGAACCGCAAATTTATGAGCTAAATGCAAGTAAAACAATGGGACGTTCGGATTTAATTGTTGAGATACCTAGTACTGGAGGATATAAAGTTCCAGATGATTACAATCATACTATTGTATCTCCTTTAGCATCAACTTCAACATATACAAAAGATTCAGGATATGTACGAAATGAAGATGTTGAATATATTGTAACATCTCGAAGCGATATTACTAATATTGGTATTGACAATCTTGAAATTGGCAAACATGTTTGGATTACAACAGATAAACAGTCGTGGACAGTATTAAAACACACAAGAAGTGATTTGGAAGTTACTGGATTTGTTGGCTTTACAGATACTGATGGAAGATCTGCTGTAAAAATTACACTTGACAGACAAGTCGAAAACATTGCTAAAGATGATGTAATAGGTATTTTTTCAAGTATTCCAAATTTTAAAGGATTCTACACAGTATCGAATGTATTAGCAAACACTATTACATTTGCAGTATCGACTGATGGCGGCGAAATTGACTTTGAAGAAGAAGATGATAGCTTTAGTGGAGTAGGCGGTGCAAGCCTAAGTAGATTTGTTGAGCGTAGATTTACAAACATTGAAAATTTAAACAACCTTATTCAAGATATACAAAAGGATCAAAACGACAGATTATGGGTCGACGACAATGGCACTGGAAACTTTAGTGTATACGAAAATAATAGTATTGCAAGTTTGCAACAAGAATATGCTAATGGTAATCCAACATTTGCTAATGCAACTAGTGTAAATAATTCAAATACAGTTTTAGTTACTGGAGACCCTAGTGACGCATCTTTAGATTTTGTTGGCACTGCAACAGTTAAGCGTAGAAACTCGCCAACGTTTGTTTTTACAGACGATCAAATATTGTCAGCAACTGATGCTACTGACGACAATAGTGGATACGGAACAAGTGTTGCTGTATCGCCTGATAGTAAATTTATTGTAGTTGGTGCACCATTGGCTGACAATGCACTATCACAATTTAAAGGAACACTTGATCCTGCTGAAGCATATCTTACAGGAGATATTGTTGTTGACAGAGGCACACTATGGCGTGCTAAAAATGATGTTAGTAACTGGCATACTGATGCAAGTGATAGTAGTTCAATTGGCACTAGTGATAATAGAGACTGGGAACCAGCATATTATATTCCTGCTGGAGTTGGAACATCTTCGGGATTGAGTAACCAAGGTGTAATTTACATTTACGAACTTAATAGTGAAACTCGTCAATATGAACAAAAAATAGTTATGACAAGTCCTGATCCAAATGCCAACGAAAATTTTGGCACATCCTTGCAAATTAGAAAAACTAGCAACGGTATCTATAAATTGTTTGTTGGTGCAACAGGTGCAGGTCAAGGACGAGTGTATTTCTTCGAATACGATACAGACTGGCGCTGGACACGTAACCGTAACTACAAAGGTGTATTTGACGTAAACGAAGAATACAGAACAACTAACATTGTTTTCTATCAAGGCCAATTGTATGAAGCACTAGTTGAAAGACCGTCTTCAACGCCAGCAGTACAAAAATTACCAACTGACACTACAAGTTGGAAAATAAGCGACGACATAGAACACACAGGATTTGTTCCAAACAGAGAGCAAGACCTTGACGGAGACTTAGACACTGGGGAAGAAAACTTTGGTGAAAAAATTGCAATTGATCAGCTAGGTGATAAAATAGTTGTTAGTTCAACAGTAAATGGACTACGTAGATTAACTGTTTATCACCAGCCAATTGATAGATGGAAATTTATCCAAACGTTTGATGAGGATGTATTAAAAAGAGAAACTTGGGGCAAGCATTTTGATATTAATGATGATGGTACAAAAATTGCAATTACTGCACCTTACAACGACGATGTTGATACTGATGCAGGAACAGTTTATGTATATCAACAAAATTCAAATAACGTGTATGAATTACAACAAAATATTAGAAGTCCGTATACTGACAAATGCGAAGCGTTTGGATCAAGTGTAAGTTTCAGTAAAAACAAATTAGCAATTACTGGTAAAAATAGTGATTTAGTTGAAAGAACAACATTTGATGACAACGGACTGTTATTAGATAACGGCAATACTAACATTGAAAAAATGATTCCGGATACAGGAAGAATTATTTTATTCCAAGAAATTAATGATTTGTATGTGTATGCAGAAGATGTTGATTATAGACGCAACACTGCAACATACGCAATGGAAAATATTGTGTTAAATGATAATCATTTATATCTAAAACTTGACACATATATTCCGACTAATGAAAATAATCCTGAAGCAACTAATAGCAAATATGTAACATCTGTTAATCCAGGATTAATAGTTAACTTTAGTTTTGCTGTAGGTAAAGATACATGGACTGAACTTACAACACAGATTGCTAAGCCAAATATTGAACAATTACAACAAGTGTTTTTATATTCAAAGGACACTGCTGATATAATTCAAAGATTAGATGTAATTGATCCACGACAGGGTAAAATTGCAGGGCCTGCAGAACAAGAGCTAAGTTTTAAAACATGGTACGATCCAGCTACGTATTCGTCGTCTAGTGACACTAGTGATGTTATTGTTGATGCTGAATCAAATTGGACTGATCGTTATGTAGGTAAACTTTGGTGGAACCTTAAAGAAGCAAGTTGGTACAACCCTTATCAAGGCAATAGTCAATACAGAACAAACGTGTTTAATAAATTATTACCTAACTCACGTATACAAGTTTGTGAATGGGTCGAAACTGACTTATTACCAAGTGAATGGAATGCACAGTCAGGAACAACTGCTGGATATACAAAAGGTATAAGTGGTATAGCTTTATATAATGATGATACAGTTAGCAGCAAGCAAGTTTATGATAGAACAAAACAAGGATTTACTACAAAATATTATTATTGGGTAGAAAATGCGCAAATCGTGCCTCGTGTTGCTGGACGTTCTTTAAGTTGCGAATCTATAACAAACCTAATTGCAGATCCAGCTGGTACAGGATATAGATTTGTATCACTTTTAGAAAACAACAAATTTGCACTTTACAATTGCAAAAATCTAGTACAAGAAGACAATACTATTTTGCATTTTAGAAAAGAAAAAGATACAACAATTAATGTTCCAATTCATAGAGAATATGATTTGATGACTGAAGGACTTGATCTGTCAATGCCAAATAACTCTATTGAACAAAAATGGATTGATAGTTTAATTGGATACGATAACGTTGGAAATCCTGTGCCTGATATCACATTAGCAACAACAAAAAAATACGGAGTTTTAAACCAGCCGCGCCAGGGTATGTTTATTAATCGTGTCGAAGCAGTTAAACAGTTTGTTGACAGAATAAACAGTGTGTTTGTTAAAAACTTAATTGTTGACAATTATAGTGTTAGCAAACTATTGTTAGTTGATCCGTTGCCGCTGGCTGCAGAAGGAAAGTTTGATAGACAAATTGATACTGTTAGCGAATTGCAATTCGTTGGTACTGCAAAGAATACACAAGCAGTTCTAACTCCTGTAGTTGAATTTGGTAAAATTACCAGTGTTACTATTAATAATCCAGGAAACGGTTATAAAACAGCACCAAATATTGAAATTGAAGATGTTACTGGTAAAAATGCCGAGATAGCATCTACTATTAATAGCAATGGGCAAATTACTAGCGTTACTGTAAAAGACCAAGGATATGATTATACAGCAAGTACTTTCTTAAAAGTAAGGCCGTTCAGTGTTTTAGTTACAGCTGATGAGACAATCGGCGGACGTTGGGCAATTTACATTTACAATAAAACTACAGCAGCATGGGAAAGAACTGACAATCAAAGTTTTGATACAACAAAGTATTGGAGTTATACTGATTGGTATGCATCTGGATATAGTGAATCAACTGTAATTCACCAAGTCATTGATGGCAGCTACCAGCTATTTGGATTAGATAATTCAATTGGCGATGTAGTAAAAATTAAAAACATTGGTACAGGCGGCTGGCTGCTATTAAAGAAAACAGACAACCAAGACACCGAAGATTACACTATCAATTACGACACAGTTGGTCGAGAAAACGGAACAATTAAATTATTAGATGTAATTTATAATTATACTACAGAAACTACTGGATACGATGCCGGAGTTTATGATATTACTTTCTATGATAGAGAACCGGTAAACGAATTGCGTAATATTATTGATGCAATTAAAACTGATATATTTATTGGTGACTTAGCAGTTGAATATAATAAGTTATTCTTTGCAAGTGTTAGATACGTATTGTCGGAACAGGATAATGTTGATTGGGTATTTAAATCTAGTTTCTTACGTGCTAAACATAACGTTGGCGATCTAAAGCAGAAAGTTGCATATCAAAATGACAATCTTGAAAACTACCAAGATTACATCGACGAAGTAAAACCTTTTAAAACAAAAGTAAGAGAGTATATTAGTGCATACCAAAAGGTAGAACCAACTCAAAGTATGATTACTGACTTTGATTTGCCACCAAGCTATATTGCTGGAAAAATTACTCCAAGTGTTGCTAAGTTTAATAACAATGAAGTAACAAATCTTTGGGAAAAGTATTTTACATATCCTTATAAAAATTGGGTTGATAACAACACATACGAAATTATAAGAATTGATGTTGCAGATGGCGGTAGTGGATTTTATGACACACCAGCTGTTACTATAAGCGGCACAACTGGAATAACTGCAAAGGCATATGTTGCTAAAGGTAAAGTTAAGAGTATTGAAATCTTAACCAAAGGCGATAGAGTTTTGTCTGCACCGACTATTACAGTTGCAGGCAACCAGTCAGCTGACGGTACAGAAGTTAGAGCAACCGCAGTACTAGGCAATCCAAATGTGCGAAGCACACACATGACTGTAAAGTTTGATCGTATCACTGGCAAAAAGTACTTTGAAACAATTGACAAGACTGAAACATTTACAGGAACAGGTGCCCAAGAAACTTTTACACTACAATGGCCAATTAATCAAAATACTACAACATACTCAGTGACACTTAACAATGTTGAATTATTAGATACTGAATATAGTGTTGCTAATAAACTTGATGCCACAAAGGGCTACGACAGATATTTAGGTGAAATTACACTAGTTACTGAACCAAAAGTTGATGATACAATTGTTGTAACATACAAAAAAGATACAGCATTGTTACATGCATCGGATAGAATATTCTACGAATATGATCCAACAACAGGCATGCCTGGCAAAGAATTTAGCCAACTAATGACTGGTGTTGAATATGAAGGTGCGTTGTATGATAGCTTTGACTTTGGCGGAGAGCAAGGATTTGGAGAAGGTGGATTTAGTGATCTTCCGTGGGATACATTTGATAACACATACGATGACGAAATTATTAAACTAGATGGTAGTACAAATATAATTACATTGTCTTCTCCTTTAGAAAGTGGTGTAGAATACAACCTTTATTTAAACGGCGTAAGACTTGACGATCCGTTATATGACGGAAGCACTATTACTGCTAATAAAAATGCTGTAATGGCTACAATCACCGGAGACGGTGTACAAACTGAAATTGACATTAGCAACACATTTGCTGTAACAATTGATGACGAAGTCATTATTAGAAAACAATCAAGTGATGGTAGCTTCTCTCCAGTAGGATCAACATTTGATACTGCATTGCAAGGTGGAGCATTAGATCGAACAACTGCTACTGGTATACCATCGGGTGAAATAACAGTAGACGGTGACGGTTTCTTTACTCCAACAAATAGCGGAGGCCCTGAAGAGTTAGTTCCGGGTACTGTAACTGATACACTTGATTTACAAGTTTATACTAGACAGAATGATGGACAAGCACAAGTACATGTAGCACACTATATCTTTGATGGTTCTACTAGAGAATTTGCATATCCTGAAAAACCGTTTGGTGAGGATAATGTTGTTGTAATGCTTGATAAAGTTGTACTAAGAACCGATACTTATAGTAATGACTACAGCTTAGAAAGTGTGTTTATTGACAGCGATATTGATATCAATGTAGGATCAATTATTACTGTAATGACATTTGGATCAAACGGTAATAGTTTAATTGACAGCAAAACAATTGCAATTAATGAGTTTGACTTACAAGACTCAAGTGCAATCCAAAGCGATAACTGGCGTTTTGTAACAGCAGCTGATTATAGCAGCGATGCAAGTTGTATTGTAATACTTAATGGTGTTGTCCAAGTTGAAGGCAGTGACTATTTCTTAAATAATAGCGATACAACTGAACCTGCAAATAAATTAGTAATTGAAATTACAGGAGGCAGAGTAAGATTAGACCAAGGCAATGTTATACAATATGCTGTATACGATAGTGGAATTACTTCGTATAGTCAAATCAACAACGATTACTCTTGGTCAAATGGCACTGGAAATTATTGGAATTTTACCGATACATTTACACCAATTAACGATTTACCACTAGGCCATAACTTATTAGTGTTTGGTGATGAAGATATTTTAAGTCCTGGCTATAGCATTAGATTTACAACCACAAGTAGTTTAAGTTACGATATTGATGGATGGCAATTTGCAAGTTTATCATCGGTAGCAAAAATTGATTTTATTGTATATGTAAACGATGTAAGACTTGATGCATCGCAATGGTCTTGGGATAATGTAAATGCTCGAATTACACTACTTAATACTAATGTTGCTCCGGTAGGAAGCAAACTAGATATCTATTGTTTGCAAAACGCCGACTATTATTTTATTGACACTACATTAACATTTACTACACTTGACGGTAGTACAGCAGTTAACATGGAATCTCAAGTAACAATAGGCGAGCCGTTGTTATTAGTTAGTGGAGCTTCGTCAACACGTTTTGAACCTGTAGTAAAATCAGTAAGTGGAAATACTGTTGTTGTACAAGGTATGGCTAGTGATATAAGAGACGAATTTGTAGCAGACGAGGATTTTTACGTAACTGCTGATTCAACCGCAGTAAAAATTAGCGAAATTGAATTTATTGATAGTGATAGTATTAGTATTAATCCAGATATTTACGACGACCTCTTTACTACATATCGAGTAATGCACTTTAGTAACCACGATATTAATCAATTTAGAAGATTTACATATGATGTTTTAACTGAAACAGTAGTTAATGAAAACACTGATGAATTTGCTAGACGAAACTTATTATCAAGTGGGATTGTTCAACTTGAATCACCAGCTGCCGGTGCGCAATATGTTTGGGTTGTTAAAAACAAAAGACTATTGCACCCAATTGTTGATTATGAAGTAATGGAAAACTTAAATGCAGTACGTCTTAATGATATTGTAAACGAAAACGATCGTATTCAAGTAATGCATTGGGCAGCACCAGTATCGTCGGATAAATTTGGATATAGAATATTTAGAGATATGCTAGGCAGAACACATTATAAACGTCTTAGTAAAGAAAATAGCTATACGATTGCTAATCCTGTTAGTCCGTATGATAATAAAATTGTCTTAGTTGATGCTACAGGAATTCAGCAACCTGATATTGTATTAAACTTGCCTGGAATTATTTGGGTAGACGGCGAACGTATTGAATATTTTGCAGTGCAAGAAAATACGTTATCTCAGCTAAGAAGAGGTACACTAGGAACTGGTGTAAAAGATTTACATGCAGCCGGCGATATAGCTTACGGCCAGGGTTCGAGTGAAACTATTGACTATAGAGATACATATAATGTATACAGAGACAGAGCAGACGGATCAAATCAAATTGTTGATTTAGGGTTTGATGTTGACAATGCAAATGAAATTGAAGTGTTTGTAGGAGGACGCAAGTTAAGTAAAGTTGATGTTTCAGTTTACAATAAGACACTTGCACAAGACAGTCCTGAAGCAGACGAAACACGAACAAAAGAATATGAAGTTGTAACAGTTGGAAGTAATAAGTACATTCAATTTACAACAACACCAGCAGTAGATACAGAGATTCGTGTAGTTAAAAGAACCGGGAAAAAATGGATTGCAGCCGGTGAAACATTAAGAAACAGCAATTCTGCAATTGCAAGATTTATCCGCGGAGCAACTATTGAGCTACCTAAATAAATACAGTATAAGGTAAAAAAGATGACACAGTTTAATGACTTAAATGGAATACACGTAGAAGGACATATCAAGATTTCAAATCCTGATAATGGCGAAGTTTTTGTGAACAAACGCAATGCTATTCATTATGAAAATATGAGTTTAGCACTTGCTGAAAGTTTGGCTAATCAAGGACAGGGCTTTATTAGCGATATGAGTTTTGGCAATGGCGGAACTAGTGTTGACCCAACAGGTATTGTAACATACCTAACACCGAATAGTACAGGTACAAATGCAAGTTTGTACAATCAAACATTTACTAAAGTAGTAGACGAGCGTAGTGTAAACAACACTGATCCGATACGAAATAAAACAGAAATTCGTCACGTAAGTGGTACAAATTATACTGATATCTTAGTTAGATGTTTATTAGATTACGGCGAACCTGCAGGACAGGACGCATTTGATACAGCTGGTAGTAACGACAATCTTTATGTTTTTGACGAATTAGGATTACGTAGTTATTCAGCAAGCGGTACAGGAAGACTAATTACACACGTTATTTTTCACCCTGTACAGAAAAGTTTGAATCGTTTAATACAAGTTGATTATACTGTACGAATTCAAAGTCTAAGCGGAATTGAGGGATAAACGATGGCAGACTATACCGTAAACTTTACTGATCTTACAAACAACGGTAGTATTACTGTTGAAGAAAACGGACTTAACCAAACAGATACTAGTTTAAAATTAGTTGGTCAAAACCTAACAGGTTACGGTGGGTATGTCAATGAAAACTTTTTACATTTATTAGAAAACTTTGCAAACACAACAGCACCGTCTAGTCCAGTAGAAGGACAACTTTGGTACGATACTACAACTGGTGTTGATCAATTAAAAGTATATGATGGTGCTGCATGGGTAGCATCAGGCGGCATTAAAAAAGCACAATCACAACCAGAAGCAAGTGCAAGTGTACTTGGTGATATATGGGTTGATACTGCAAATTTACAAGCATACATTTACAGTGGCAGTGGCTGGGTACTAATTGGACCTGACTATAGTGAATCAACTGCAACTGGTAGTAAAATTGCTACACTAGTAGGCACTAGTACACAGCTAGGCACAGACGTTAATCATACAGTATTGATCAATTATGTGCAAAATAATATAATGTCAATTTACAGTTATATCGAATTTACTCCAAAGCTAAAAGTTACAGGATTTCCAACTGGATATGTTGTAAAACCGGGCGTAAATATTCCAACAGAACTTGCATTTAATGGTGCAAAAGCAAAATATTACGGAACTAGTGAAAAAGCAGAAGCATTAGTTAATACTGCTGGCACAGCTAGTTTGATATACGAAAATGTAGCAAGACTTGATGCCGCAAATAGATTTGACAAAGATGTACGTATTCAAACAAATACTGGTTTAACAATTGGTGAAAATGGTATTTTAACTGCTAGTGTAACAGGTAGTGGCGTTATTATTAGAAACAAAGCCACAGACGGTCCAATTAACTTTAATGTAAACAATTCTGGGGCAAACACAACAGCATTAGTAATTACATCAGACGGCAAGCACGGGTTGCTTAATACATCACCAGAAGAAGTATTAGATGTTAACGGAAACATTAAAGGCAGTAAGTTAATATCGACTAGCACATTAAATAGTACGAATCCAACAGATGGTGCTATTAACACAGCTGGCGGCATTGGGCTTAGTAAAGATTTAAACGTGGGCGGCGATGCATATTTTAATGTAAACGATACTGATAACAGTAGTTCAATATATGCTGAAAATATACAACCTTACACTGACTTAGCAAACAACATAGGTACTGCAAATCTAAGATATGCAAATGTTTATGCAAATACATTCAACGGTAACTTAGTAGGAACTGTAACAGGTAACGTTAGCGGTAGTGCTGCTAGTGCAGGCAAGTTAGCAAGTCCAACTACATTCCAATTTAATGGCACAGGCGATGTTACTGCAACTGGAAGTGTTCAATTTGATGGACAAGTTGGCGGAACCACAAAAGAGTGGACACTTAATATTAAGCCAAGTTTTATTACAGACCAAACCCAGATTGCAGTTGATGTAGCAGGCAGCGATAAGTTCTTAGTTGAAAACAGCGAAGGATTGCGTTATATAACACAATCGCAAATTGTTAGCACAGTGCCATCATTCCAACTAGGTATGATAATGCCTTATGCAGGAACAGCAGCACCAACAGGCTGGGCACTATGTCATGGACAGCAACTTACCCGCGGTGGCGGCTCTGAAGAAACATTATATTTAATTATTGGAATATTGTATGGTTCGACAGATGGCGGTGCAACTACTTTTAACTTACCAGACTTTAGAGGACGAGGCTTAGTAGGGCATTTAGGTGACGCTACAACTGGCAATCGTTTGTTAAATGACGCAGCAGCAAATACTGTAGGCTTAACTGGCGGTAGTGAAACAGGCACAATTACAAAAGAAATGTTGCCTGATCATCAACACAGCTTACAAGGCGATAATGGCGAGCAATATTATGCAAGTACTAATGTTACAGGCGGCACCGATACTGGTGCAAGTGCGCAAAATATTATCGGAACAACAACTGGCACAGGCATTGATCAAACTGGAGCAATGCTTGATATACAAAATGATCCGTACTATCATACAAGTCCGTTTACAACAGTTGAATATATCATTTACGTAGGAGATATAGTAGTATGAGTTATAAACTAAACCAAACTGACGGAACATTGTTAGTAGATCTAGTCGACGGGTCGGTTGATACATCAACAACTGATATATCGCTTGTAGGTCGAAGCTATACAGGATACGGCGAAGCATTTAACGAAAACTTTATTAAGTTAATGGAAAACTTTGCTGCTACTAGTGCTCCAGCAAATCCTCTAAGAGGACAAATATGGTACGATACATCAGCAGGCAGATTAAAAGTGTGGGACGGAACACAATTCCGAGGCACTGATACTACAACCTATGCAGCATTAAAACCTGACATGGTTGCAGGCGACCTATGGATTGATGCAACTAATAAACAACTTTATTTTAGTGACGGAACTACAGAATTCTTAGCAGGACCGAGCTATACACGAACACAGGGCAAAACCGAATACGATGCTATTACATTAGTTGACATTTACGGTGTTGATAAAATTGTTGGACGTTGGAGTGTTGGCAACAGTACTGTTGCTCTTGTGAGTAAAGAGGCATTTACACCAGCAGTAATTGATGTAAACGCTGCATTACTAACCGGATTTCCAACACCGTACGCTATTAAACAGGGTGTAAACATTGTTCCAACTTATAGTGATTTTTATTGGAACGGAAATGCTACAAATGCTGATAATTTAATTTCTGGAGGAGTTGTTTACAGCGCAGCAAGTTTCTTGCAAGTAAGTCCTTCGTTGCCAATTGCAACTTATCAAACTACTAATCAACACTTACATGTTAATAACGACAGAGGATTCTTAACAGGAGATGTATCACGCTTTAGTATAGTAACTGATACTACCTCGGCAAACCGAGATATTATTCTTACTGCGTTACGTGACGATGCAAACATTGACATTCAAACATCAGCATCAGGCACAGCTTCAAGTTCGTTAAAAATTGAGACATCTGCTCAACATGTTGGTATATTTAATTCTTCGCCACAGGCAGCATTGCATGTCGGCACTACTACATCAAACGGTGATGTAATTATTGAAGGTAATTTAACAGTTAAAGGTTCAAATACTGCTCTTGAAGTAGTTAATTTAAGAGTGCAGGACAAGCAAATTGAACTTGGTATTAACGATGATAGTTCGTTACTAACTGATGCCCAGGCAGACGAAGGCGGCTTTATTTTAAAATCGTCAGGACTTGACAAAGAACTTATTTGGAAAAATTCTACTAACTCGTGGACTTCAAGTGTAAACATAGATGTTGCTGATGGACTTGGCTATAAAATTAATGGCACAGATGTGTTAACAATTAATGAATTGCATTCGAGTGTTACAACAGCAAACGGTCTTACAAGCGTTGGCACACTAACAACTCTTGATGTTGATAATATTAATTTAAATGGTTCAACTATTGCTTGTACTAATGATATGAATTTAAATATCAACGGCGATATAACTATGTCGGGTACAACAAAGATTCGAAACCTAGCAACACCTGGCACTGACAACGATGCAGCACATAAGAAATATGTTGACGATATTTATAAATTTCATGATATTGAACTTAGTGTTGATTCAACTGGATTAACTGATATCCAACTTGCATTGTTAGTAAATGATTTATGTCCGTCTACTACAAAAAATAACGGAGTAAGTGCTAGAATACATTGTACAAGTTATGCAGGTGCGTATACGTATAATGCAACCGACGGAGTTTCAAAAAGTTTTACAGCAGTTGACAGTGCAGGCGTACAAAACCAATCAGTTGTTACTGATTTTAGTTTTACTGATATTAGTGACACAGTAACACTAACTGTAACTAGATCATTAAAACGATTCGAAGTAGTTGCAGGCGCATGGGTTTGGCAAGAAGACTTATCAAGTAGTGTTTAGATAAATACAGTAACAAAAAAGGGTAGATATACATGGCTTATATAATTAACAAATATAATGGTTCACAACTAGTTACAGTTGAAGATGGAACAGTTGATAACACAACCGAAATAAAGTTAATTGGTAAAAACTTTGCCGGTTATGGTGAGCAACAAAACGAAAACTTCTTATTTTTATTAGAAAATTTTCAAGGAACTGTTGCTCCTACAAAGGCAATTACAGGTCAGCTATGGTATGATGCAACTGCTGAAAGATTAAAAGTATATGACGGAACTAGTTTTAAAACAACAGCTGGTGCCGAAGTAAGCCAGTCCCAGCCTGTAGGGTTTGCAGAAGGCGATCTATGGTGGAATTCTGTTACTAACCAGTTATATGGTAAAAATTCAAACAATGAATGGAACTTAATTGGACCGCAAGCAACAGCGGCTCAAGTAACTGAAATGAAAACAATTAAACTTAGAGATAGTGCAAATGTTGATCGTAATGTTATTGCAGCATATGCAGATGATTTTATTGTTGAAATAATTAGTGAAGCAGAATTTACAGTAAATGTTGCACAAGACTTAGGCGACGAATGGTCATCAAGTGATTGGACTACTATTAAAGCAGGGCATACACTAAGAGCAGTCGATGTTTCAGGAAAATCTAACACTGACTCAAGAGGTAATGTAAATTATTATTGGGGTACATCAAGTGCAGCACTAAAACTTACTGATGGAACAAACACATACGGCCCAAGTGATTTCATTCAGGCTAATTCGTTAAACTTTACAAGTCTTGTATCGTTTAGTGACGCTGGGTACACACTAGGTGACGGAGTTGATCTTACAGTAAAAATTGGCGCAGACAACGAAACACCAAGAATTCAAATGCATAGAGACGAACTACGCCTTTCAAATAATGCTGATTCTGATCGTTGGGTAATTACAGATACAGCAATTTATCCTGGAACTTCAACTAGTACTATAGGTACATCGTCTAACCCTCTTGTTAACATGTATGCTACAACATTTACTGGAACAGCAACACAAGCCGATACACTAGAAGTATCAGGCAACTATCGAAGTGCATCAACTAGTGCAAGTAATAATTCAATTGCAGCTAGAGATTCAAGCGGTAATTTAACTGCAAACATTTTTACTGGAACAGCAACACAAGCACGTTATGCTGATTTAGCAGAAAAGTATACAACAGCAGAAGAATTAACTCCGGGCACAGTAGTTTGTGTCGGCGGCGATGCAGAAGTAGAAGCAGCTAGTATGGGTTGTATAGCAATAGGTGTTGTATCAACTGACCCTGCAATTATGATGAATAGTGAAGCCGAAGGACAATACATCGGTCTTAAAGGCCGCTTACCTGTTCGTGTTACTGGCCCAGTTAAAAAAGGACAGGCAGTATACGTACACGATAATGGATGTGCAAATACTGCAATCAACGGTGGATCGTTAGTAGGTGTAGCATTAGAAACAAACAGCGACGAAGCCGAAAAATTAGTAGAGTGTGTTTTAAAGGTATAAATATACACATAAAATAGGAGAATCGTATGGCTGTCGGAGATATTATCTCTGTTGCAAGGTACAATCAAATGCAAGCAAGAGCAAGCAAGGTATTGGGTACCGGATCAACAACATTTGGATATGGACAGGCTGTTGCAAGTAGTAGCTTGCCTACAAATGTAAATAATAGTCCAACTGTGGTTAATTCTACACATATGCAAACTCTTAAAACTGATCTAACAAATGCATACGCACATCAGAATAACAGTCTTCCAGCATTGACTGATATTGTTACAAGTGACGATATTACTGATAGTGTATATGCTGAATATGAATCAATTGCAGTTGACGTTGAAACTAATGCTTTAAGTTATAACATTAATCAAGTATCAACTGAATCTAAACTAGCAGTAAATCGTAGCACAGACTGGGGACAGCCCGGAATTCCTGTTATTATACACGAATGGGAAGTAACTTTTAGTAGTGCTGATCATTTACGTGCATTTTTTAATAGTGGCGGCGAAGTAAGAACTCGTTCGTCAATATCTGATGGAACAGGTGCAAAATATTCGAGTTGGAATAGCATCTGCACTACAGTAGGAGTTGTAAAATTTAGTTATACAGATACAGTTGCAGGCTCCGGAACTGATTATAATATTGGTGCTTACGACTTGACACCAGGCGGAAACTATGTTAACATATGGTATTACGAACCAGGTGCTGGCGCATACGAAAACAACAATATTAGATATCAAGCAAAAATGAATAGTGCATCAACTAAAATTACTTTTAAAGTATCATACACTGACGGCGAACCGTTAGATCCAGGTGATGGCACTTCTGGAATTGACGAACCAGTCGGCGGAACATTTAGAAGCATTGTAGAACAACAACGTGCAACTTACTCAAATGCATTATCGAATGATTATGTTGAAGTAGCATCTCCAGTTTACACTAATCAGCAAACACTAGGAGCATAGTATGGTAGCTGTCGGCGGATCGATTACAGCAGCAAACTACAACAGTATTAAAAACTCTGTTGATGCAGTGTATGATACCTTATACGGTCAAACATTACGCTGTGCTGATCAAACAGTTGGTGCCACAGTTGAAGATGATGAGATGGTAAATCTATTTTTAGATCTAACCGGGGCATATGTGCATCAAAATCAAAGTATGCCTACTCTTACACCTCCAGCAACTGGCCAAACAATTGGTGCAGATACTTCTTTAGCACATGATCAATCCGACGGATCTCAAAGTGCAGTAGCAAACTCTGCACAAATGGGTTATAATGATTACGAAGCAGTAGGAACTAGTATCGAAACATTTTCGTTTAGTGTTGATGCAGATCATTTAAGATTTCCAGATGCTAGTTTTGCTCTTGCTGCTAGTGCCGGAGCAGGAAGAACTGCCTCCTGGGGTGTAGCTGCAAGTAATCGAACTTTGCATCACATTTTAACAATTAACTTTAGTAGTGCAGCACGTATGGACAATTGGATCGAAAGCGGCGGCCGCATTTATGTTAATCCTTCGCTCTCAGGCGGATCTGGAGCTAAGTCGTTAGACTGGGCTAATCTACTATCGGCCTGTGGTACAATTAAAATAGACAAATGCAATACTAGTGCTGATTCGGGAACAGTATACAGAGGTTTAAAAGATCTTACAACAAACACATATAGACTAATGTTCCGTAAATCAGGTAGTGGAGTTTATTCAGATAACTACTACGATATATATGGATATTTTACGGCTGACAAACTACGTTTAAAAATTCGTTTTGTTGATGGCGATACTGGCACAGGCGGCCAAGGCGTTGATCCAGGCGGCGATGACGATCCAATTGACGAAACAGTAAATGGCACACTTGGCAATAATGTAACTACGTATGATGCCGATAGTACATTTTCCTACAATAGTGCAAACTATACTGCGGTAGATAATACAGGTCCTGTAAATGGCACTAATATTACAAACATACATACACTCGCAAACGCAAATCCGCAACCAGAATAATAGTTGACATTTGTTCATTTATCGTATATAATAAAACGATAATGGAGATTTGTAATGGACGAACGGCTACAAAAAGCACTTGAATTTAGTAATTATATGATTACTTTAGACAACCAAAGACGCATACTAAAAGAAAAATATCAAGAAGACTTGCTTTATTATTATAAAGGTGGAACTTTTACAGCTACAAAGGAGTTAATTACATTTTGTCATTCAATGAAAAATTCTGGACAAGACGAAACTGTAATTACTGATAACAATAATATTCCAGTAAATGTAGCAATAGACGAATTTCACGAAGGTATTAGTAACACGTACTTTCAAGCAAGCAACAAATATTTTGTCGAATATGACAAACTCATATCAAATAGATCAGTTGAAGGTATTATCGAAACATGAGCAAAGGTGCTCTTTTAATTGCATGTAATAACAATCAAGTTGATTATATAAAACAAGCAATATTCTGTGCAGAACGAATAAAAAAATATTTAGAAATACCTGTTACTTTAGTTACAAGCAACAGTGGATATTTTTACGAAAATTATAAAGATAAAGTATCTGTGTTTGATACTATTATTGATATTGATAATTCTAGTATAAACAATTATAAAACATTTCGAGACGGAATACACACAGAATATAAGTTGAAATGGAAAAACACTAGTCGTGACAAAGTTTACGAACTATCTCCTTATACCGAAACTATTGTAATGGATACTGATTACATATTGTGCAACGATACATTAAAATATTGCTTTGAACAACATAATGATCTTTTGTTGTACAAAGATGCAGTTGATTTATCGGGTTGGCGAGAAACTGCTGAATTTAATCATATTTCTCCTAATGGTATTAATTTTTACTGGGCAACTATTATCTATTTTAAAAAATCTCCAAAAACTAAAATGTATTTTAATCTAGTTACTCATATTAAAGATAATTGGGCACACTATCGTAATCTATATAGAATACAATCATTAACCTTTAGAAACGACTTTGCATTTAGTATTGCAGCACATATACTCAACGGACATATGTCAGGAAACTTTATCGGACAAATGCCCGGCAAAAAGTATTATTCAACTGACAAAGATGTATGTTATGAAATTAAGGATAATACTATTAAATTATTAATGCAAAAGAAAGACAGAGTAGATTACTTTCCGCTTTGCATAAAAGATTGCAATGTTCATATTATGAATAAATTTAGTTTGAATAGGATTATCGATGAGCATTAATTTTACAATGTTTGCACAAAATAGCAATGTTGATTATGTACAACAAGCTAGTGTTGCAGCCATGAGCATTAAACTAACAAATCCTAAAAGCAAAATTGCTTTAATTACAAACGACAAAATTCCTAAAAAATACAAACAGTTATTTGATCATGTAATCGACATCCCATGGAAAGACGAAGCCGAAGGCAGTCAATGGAAGATCGAAAATAGATGGAAAATATATCATGCAACTCCGTTTGATGAAACAGCAGTAATTGATACTGATATGCTAGTGTTATCTGATATTTCACATTGGCACGATTTAATGAAAAATAAAGATTTATATTTTGTAAATAAAGTATTAACATATCGTGGCGAAATAGCAGACAATACATATTACAGGAAAGCATTTAGAAATCATCATTTGCCTAATATATATGTTGGATGTCATTGGTTTAAAAAAAGCGATACTGCACAGGAATTTTTTAAATTAGTCGAACTTATTATGCACAATTGGGAACTGTTTTATGGACAATTTGCCGGCGGTAAGTATTTCCAAAAATGGCCAAGTATGGATGTTAGTTGTGCAATTGCTACAAAAATTTTAGGATGCGAACATAGTGTTACATTAGATACTAGTTATCCTACATTTACTCATATGAAATTACATAATCAAAATTGGGACAAACTATATGTCAACAACTGGCAGCAACAACTAGGAGTTTACTTAAATAACAAGTGCCAACTAACAATCGGAAATTACACACAAAAAGGTATTTTCCATTATACAGAAGATAACTTCTGTAATGAAAAAATTATAAAAACATACGAAACACAACTAGGAATATAATGCTACAATTATCAACAACACGATATGTATATTTTGATGAAGAAGGCTCAATTACTCAAATTGGCAATAGTTTCAAAGAGGGCAAGAATTATATCAAAGTTGAGTATAATGAAGTTGCTAATTTAATTAATGGTAAAGAAGTTGTAAGTAATTATGTTGTAATATTTGATAATTTAACAAAAGCACATAAATTAATGCATCGATTTATTGAAGATGAACATCGTTTTGATATTAATGACCAAATCTATCAAATTCCAAACATTTCTTCATCTCGTCCTGACATTACTATTACTCAAGATATAAAAAATAGTTGCTGGCAAATAAAACTTGATGACGCTATATCTGATAATTTACAAAAAGGAAAACTTGTATACAAAAGTCAATTAGGATTTAGTATTACAAATAAAAATGATCCACATGTATTGCATCAGTTTATTAGTGTTAACACAGCTGATTTAGCAAACGATGTTTTTAAATTTAAGTTTTCGAGTGATTTAGAACTTGACGAAAACGCAATTAGCATTTATACTATAAAGAGATTCGAAGAATATTATCACGAGGTTTTACTATGAGCAAATTCCGTATTTTAGATTATGATATCATTTATCTAAGTTATGACGAGCCAAATGCAGAAAAAAACTATGCAGATTTGTGTAGTAAAGTTCCTTGGGCTAAACGTGTACACGGAGTAGAAGGCTCGGACGCTGCACATAAGGCTTGTGCTGAACTAAGTGAAACTGATCGATTCATTACTATTGATGGCGATAATATTGTTAATGCAGAGTTTCTTGGCAGAGAGTTTGATTTAGATTCACACGAAGATGCACATTGGAATAAAGCAATCAAGTTTGAAGACTGTGTAGTAAGTTGGAGTGCAAAAAACACTATCAATGGATTAATGTATGGCAATGGCGGTATTAAGTGTTGGCCTAAAGAAAAAGTGCTTAACATGCGTACACATGAAAATGCAGACCCAAATAATCCACATGCACAAGTTGACTTTTGTTGGGATATGGAATACATCCAGATTAATCAATGTCACAGTGAAATTATGAATAATCATACACCACATCAAGCGTGGCGTGCTGGATTCAGAGAAGGTGTTAAAATGGCACTTGACAGAGGCATGAAGCCTAGTGTAGATGCGTTTAAGAAAAATCATTGGAAAAACTTGCATAGATTGTATGTCTGGCTAATGGTTGGTGCCGATGTTGAAAACGGACGTTGGGCAGTATACGGTGCCAGAGAAGGCTTATACAAAACAATGTGTACAGATTGGGACTTTGTAAATGTACGTGACTTTGAATGGCTTAATCAGTACTGGGAATCGTTAGAAGTAACTGAAGAAAATTTAAACGAAACAATTGAAGAATTTGGAAGCATGTTAATTGATGAACTTGAAATTCCAATTGCTGAAGAATGTTTAAATGCACAGCAAAGTTATTTCTTTAAAACACTATATCAAAATCCGTCAAGAATACCACGCAAAGGAAAATAAATGTCTCTACAGACAGACAAAGTAAAACACATTAATGATATTACTACTCGGCACTTTTCGCCGACTTTTTGTTTTGCAAAATGGTATCATACAACAATATATTTACAGACAGGCGAAACACACAGTTGCTACCATCCAGCACCTCATAAGATTGATGTTGATGAGTTACTAACTAACCCAAGTGCGTTACACAATACAAAACATAAAAAACAAGAACGCAAAGAAATGCTAGAAGGCAAGCAATGTGTTGGTTGTAATTATTGTTGGAATATTGAAAATATGGGCGATGACTATATTAGTGATAGGCACATTCGCAGTGGCAGTATCTACAACGAACAACGTTTACAAGAAATTAAATTTAATCCTTGGGACTTTAATGTAAATCCTGAATATATTGAAGTTTCATTTGGCAACGAGTGTAACTTCCGTTGTAGTTATTGTCATCCAAAAGCAAGTAGTCGCTTTCACCAGGAAATTAGACAACATGGCCCGTACGATATGTCAAAAAATCATAGATGCGATGTTGACTGGTTTAAAGTATATGAAGAAGACAGCAATCCGTATGTACGTGCATGGTGGAAGTGGTGGCCTGAAGTTAGCAAAACACTAAACATCTTACGTGTTACAGGCGGCGAGCCTACAATGCAAAAAAGTACATATAGACTATTTGACGAACTTGAAAAAGAACCTAAGCCAAATCTTGAGCTTAATGTAAACAGTAACTTTGGCGGCAAGGAACGTCAATTGGTTAAGTTTACTGATAGTGTAAACAGTTTGCTTACACAAAACAAAATTAAATCATTTAAATTGTTTACAAGTTTAGACACATGGAACGAACGTGCTGAGTATATCAGAGACGGACTTGATCTTGAAGTGTTTGAACGTAACTTTGATTATTTCATGCAAAGTACAACAGCACCAGTAACGTACATGATTACGTTTAGTTTGTTTAGTGTAACAACATTTGAAACATTACTAGAAAAAATATTAGAGCAAAGACGCAAGTACAATAATGTAGATAGTGGACGCTGGCAGCGTATTCATTTTGATACTCCTTATTTGAAAGAGCCGTTGCAACACGACATTAATATTTTGCCTAAAGAAACATATTTGCCTTACATGGAAAGTCATTTACAATTTATCAAAGACAATACCAAAGAAGGCAGCAAAGAACACTTTAGCGAAATGGAATACGAAAAGTTTCGTCGAGTAGTTGACTACATGAAAAATACAACTTATGATGTAAATAAAGTACGTGAAGGTCGCAAAGATTTTTGGAACTTTTTCAAGGAACATGATCGCAGACGCAATCTAGACTTTGAAAAAACGTTTCCTGAAATGTCTGACTTTTTTGAATTGTGCAAGGAAGCAAGTAGTACGCTATGAAAGACAAGCATTTAGATAATGGAACGTTTTGTATGTTTCCTTGGTTACACTTAAATGTAACACCCAAGGGCGATGTGTATCCGTGTTGCAGTAGTGATTATGTTGAGCCGTTTGCTAATGTAAAAGATACAACACTTGAACAAGCGTTTAATACTGAACGCATGAAGCAGTTACGACTTGATATGTTAGCTGGTCGTAAAAACGAAGCATGTACATTTTGTTACAAACATGAAGAAAGTTCTCCTTACAGTTTTAGAAAATACAGTATTGAAAAATTTGCAGACAAGTACGAAGACTTAGTTCCTTATACTAACGAAGACGGTAGCCTAGATAAGTTTACAATGGCATATTACGATATACGTTTTAGCAATATTTGTAACTTTAAGTGCAGAACTTGTGGTAGTGAATTTAGTAGCAAATGGGGGCAAGAACACAAAGAACACGATGCGCCGCCTCCTGGATTTAGAGTTGTACAACACGCTGATAGTAGTGGTAAACTATTAGATCAAGTATTAGAACAGATTCCTAATATTGAATTAGCATACTTTGCAGGCGGCGAGCCACTTATTACTGACGAACACTATACAATACTCAATGAAATGATTGCTAATGGTAGTTGCAAAGACATTACATTGCGCTACAATACAAACATGAGTAACTTTAGATATAAAAAATACGACATACTTGACATGTGGAGTAATTTTAAAGAAATTGAAGTTAGTGCTAGTTTAGATCACTTTGGTCCAAAGGCCGAATATATTCGCAATGGCACTCAATGGTTTACAGTAGAAAATAATTTACGTACAATTAGAGATGTTGATTTTATTAACTATCAATTCAACTGTGTGTTAAGTAATTTAAATTATGTTACACTTGGCGACTTTTTTAGATATATGATTGATAAGGACTTGTTGCGCAAACACGATTACATTAGCATTTATCATTTGTTAAATCCTAGTTTTTATAGTGCGCAAAATCTTCCGTTAGAATTAAAAGAACAAGGTACACTTGGTCTGTTAAAAGTTATTAGTGAAATTAAAGATGACTTCTGGTGTACACAGCACATACAAAATGCTGTAAAATTTGCTAATAGCGATCACACCTGGGAACAAAACGGCAAAGAGTTTATACATAATACTATAAGGAGAGATAAAATACGCAATGAAAATTTTGTTGAAACATTTCCTGAACTGGTATCAATGATAAATGGATAAAGATAATTTACTAAAACACAATAAAGCATTTTGTATTCTTCCGTGGATACACATGCACGCCTGGCCCGATGGCAGAGCAATGCCTTGTTGCATTGCTGATAGTGATCAGCCTTTCGGTAACGTTAAAGAAAACAGTATCAAAGAAGTTTGGAATAGTGACAAATACAAAGAACTACGTTTGGCAATGCTCAATGGTGAAAAACTAGATTGTTGCAGACGTTGCTACGAACTTGAGGATAGTACTTACATTTGGACATTGCGTAAAAATCATAATCAATGGTTTGGCGATAAACATTTTGATCTAGTTGAAAAAACAAATACAGACGGTAGCATTGATGAAATGCGTATGGCGTACATGGATATACGTTTTAGTAACATATGTAACATGAAGTGCAGATCATGCGGACCCGAACTGAGTAGTTTACATGCTCAAGAACACGGCGAGTTATACGGAAAGCATGAAGTTGCTAATATACTAAAAAATAATGGTAGTAATATTGTTAATGTAGCAAAGCACAAAGACTTTTGGAACGAACTACAACAATACTTGCCCGATGTTGAAGAAGTGTATTGGGCAGGCGGCGAGCCACTTATCACAGACGAACATTATAAAATATTAGACCATTGGATTGACATTGGCAAGACTGATGTGCGACTACGTTATACAACTAATTTTAGTAATCTAAGATTTAAACAAAAGAGTATTATTGATTATTGGAAGGAATTTCCTGATATCCAAGTTAGTGCAAGTTTAGATGCAATGGGCGCAAGAGCTGAGTTTATGCGGTTTGGCACAGTATGGGATACTGTTGAACGTAATCGACAAGAAATGCTCGAACACTTGCCTAATATTCATTTTGAACTAACACCAACAATAAGCATGTACAATGCTTGGAACTGGCCAGACTTTCATATGGACTGGGTTGAACGTGGACTAGTTGATATTGAAAATTGTAGGTTAAATATGTTAACTGATCCAGACTTTATGCGTTTAGATAATATCCCAAACGAGTATAAGATTGAATTACGTAGTAAGTACATTGATTATAAAGCATGGGCATACGATAAGATTAAAGATCGTATAGCAACTAATCCAGCAGTAGTAAAAGATGTACTTGGTAAAATTGATAGTGTGATACAATTTATGAATACAGGCAAATTAAACAAAGATAAACTAAAACAGTTCTTCGACAAAAATCACGGACTTGATCAACATCGTAAAGAAGACTTTTGGAGTACGTTTCCTGAAATGGAGTGGTTAAGAAAATATGTCTAACTTAACAAAAATTACTCCAATGGCAGAACCGTATGCTACAATAACGTGGCAAGTAAATAATTTCTGTAATTTTCAGTGTACATACTGCAATCCAGGTAATTGGGCAGGATCAAATCGAAACAATAGTAATCTTGATACGTACATGAAAAATGTACGTGGTATATTTCAGCAGTATCAAGACAAAGGGTACAAATACTTTAAAATATTTTACAGTGGCGGCGAACCTACACACTGGGAAAACTTTATTCCTCTTACAGAATATTTAAAAGACGAATTAGGCGACAATCTTACAGTAGCAGTGAATACAAACTTATCACGTCCTGTAAAATATTGGGAAAAGCATTGTCATTTGTTTGACGATATTGTTGCTAGTTTTCATGTAGAATTTTGTAAGAAAGATCGTTACATTGAAAATGCACAATTTTTATGCAACAAAGTTGACTATCTATGCACAAAGATGTTGATGCATGAAGAGCGCTTCTGGGAAGTAGTTGAATTTGGTAATCGTGTAAAAGCCGAAGTGCCCAATTACAATTTAGAATGGACACCGTTGTTTGACGAAATGAGTGTTAATGCCGGACCGTGGAAATACAACGATCCCGATAAAGTAAAATTTTTAGAAGCTGCACAGTTTGAAACTAAGATGTCTATACCAAAGCCTTATAGACAAAATAAAGCAATTAGTAATAGTTACTATGATGACGGAACAGTTGTACCAACAAACAGCAACACTATTATTGCTGATAGGCAGAATTTCTTTGCAGGATGGAAATGCTTTGTAGACGATGCATTGTTTATTAATCCAAGAGGTGAAATGTCAAGTGCAAGTTGTGGTGTTGGCAATAACCATGGAAATATTTTAGATGAAAACTTGACATTTGATATGAAGCCTGTTATATGTAGTAAACAACATTGCCATTGCGGCACAGACATAATTATACCTAAAGAGCCTATAAATGCCTAATCATCTTTTTGTCAATGGATGTAGCCATAGTGCCGGAAGTGAGATCGAAGGCAGCGGTATCGGCGAAGGTAATTATAATAGGCAGAACTGCTTCGGCGCTCAGATAGCAAAACGCCTAGGATACAAGTATACAAACATTGCTTATCCTGGTGCTAGTAACGACTATATTGCCCGTACAACGCTCTATTGGATCATTGATAACCCTACACTAGTTAAAGACACTGTATTCTTAATACACTGGACAGGCACTGACAGAACAGAATACTTTTTTGAAAACGGTGATACAACAGCATTTGACTTTATTGCTTATAAGCCTGATACTAAAGTAACACATCTACATCCGCAGCATTATCCTGATTGGGCACCAAGAGCATGGCATAGTAACCTAGATAAGTTAGGAAATCATTTGTTTATAAATCCTGTACATTGGGATATTAACAGATACAACAATATTATCCAAACTCAAGAGTTACTAAAAGCACATGGTGCAAAATATGTTTTTAGAAACGCATTTCAATGTTGTAATGATTCTGCTAGGTATGACTACTATTCTGCTAGAATTGATAAAGAAAACTTTTTAGATTGGAACAATTCTGAAGAAAGTTTTTATGATCATTGTTTAAACAAGGGATTTAGTACAGACGGACAACAGTATTGGCATCATAGGATTGGTGCTCATACTTATTGGGCAGATGAACTTTGGGAATCTAGTTTTAAATTGTATTCGTCAAACCATTTGTAAGTGTGTTGTAATACTTCGTAGTTATGCATTACTCGTGGTATTAATTTAACATACATTTTACGTAAATCTTTAATATCAAATCCATTTACATACTTAATTGTTTCGCACACAGAAACTAATCTGTCACTAGTACATTTAATGTTGTCGTAATCTTCAGGATAAAAATCATCAAATGTTTTAAATCCCATAGTTTGTAAATACTTTAATGTACCTGGTGCAGCAACATGGATCATTGGTCGAAATGCCTTTATTGGATTCATTGTTTTTTCACTAATATTTGGCCACGGCTGTGTTACTCTAGTTTCGTTGATAATAGCAACAAAACATCTCGAATATGTTAATTCGGGATCTTGTGTTCGTCGTCTATTATATTGCCCAGGCGTATTGTAATCAGGATCAGATTGTGTTATATCACACGCAATTGGATTTTTTGTCTCAAAACTTAACGGAACCTGTGCTTGTAATATTTCGTTACCTTCAATTAAGTCGCTTGCCATTTGAGGATGTCGTTTTTCAAATTGTTTCCAGTCAAACCACATATTTGCAATCATATCGTCGTTGCTAACTTTATGATAAAAACTAACTTCGCTTGATTGGGTAATTCCTTCTTTTGCTAAAAACGCATTTATAAAATGCCTAGTAGGATCGTATCTCCATGACGCACTAAAAAACTTTTTAATAACTTTCTTATGTTGAATAATAGGATATATATCTCCAGGTATCATTCCAGACCTATTATATTCTTCTTGCATATTGAATCGTTGACTAAACCAACTTACAAATAAGTCTAAAGATCGTAGTGTAATATTTGGATAGATATCTTGATAGTATTCCCAACTCTTGTGATCTGTACAATATACAACAAGATCTATATCGTGTTGTTTTGCCCATGCATTTAGTGTATCTAATTCATAACAACGAATCTTTGAAATTTTATCAGGTTCGTTATCTATTTTTAAAATGTGCGGTTCGAGTCTGCCATGCTTGTTTGGAATATAGTGTGTTAATACTTCAAAAAAGAAAAAATGTATAGTTTGGGTTTTTAAAATTTGAGTATGCTTATCTGATATAAAAAGTTCATCTAAATTTGGAATATTGTGTGTGCCATTATATATTATAGTAGGCTCGGTAAATTTACCAATAAAACTTTCATTAGTTAAGTCCATTAACCCTTCAATTTTACTAATCTGCCTTAACGGCGTTGTGTTGCCATCATTTCGAATTAGTTCGGGTTTACACCCACTTCGAGGCAAGAAATAAAGACAGTTAAACCAGTTATGCAAAATACTACTCCAATTTTCGTTAAGTACGTATATATTTAGTAGGAGATTCTAAAGTGAACCTGTGTTTTAATAAAACCCATAATTTATTAGTTGATAAAGAGTTTGTAAATAAAACAGTAAATTTTTATTCAACTGATAGCAAATCTAAGTTTAAATTTCATTCTGCACGTATGCCAAGTGACTGGAAATATCATAATGACAAAATAGAATATAAGTTTAATAGTCTTGGACATCGTACAAAGGAAATAGAAGATCTTGATAAAGATTTTTTGTTAACATTTGGCTGTAGTTTTACTGAGGGAGTAGGATTAGATGTAGGAGATACATGGGCAAGTCTACTTGCAACCAATTTAAAATTAGATTTGTATAATTGTGCCAAACAAGCAACTAGTCCTGAAATACAGTATATGAATGCATTGTTGTGGAAACGAAACAATCTTCCAAAGCCTAAACTAGTAGTTTGCCAATGGCCGCAAATTTCAAGAAAAGTTTTTGGTTTTACACAGCAAGATAATATTGAAATTGTTGATATGAGTGAAACTAATACACCTGACGGAAAATGGTTTGAAAGACGTTATATTGTTGATAATGGTGAACGTGATAAATCTCTTCTCCAGCAAATTGAAGGATTTAATTTAGTATGGGAAAGTATAGGAGTACCGGTAATTAATTTTACTTGGGATCCTATTGATATTCCGTTGTTTACTAAAATGCATAGAATCTCCCCATCTGGAGGAAGTAAAGAAGCCAGAGACAGAGAACATGATGGAGTTGATTTTCACATCGAAACACAAAAGCATTTACAAACTTTATGTTTCTCTAATTAAATCTAGTGTACAACAATGGAAGCAGCCGCCAAGTGTACGTGCATGACGTAGTGGTAGCATAGCACATTCAATACCGTGTGCTTCTAGTGCTTTACGTGTAGGCTCTTGATGTTCCTCAAGTGCTACTAAGTTAGGATTGACACTAAACAAGTTTACATTCCATGTCCAAATACTACTATTACATAATCCTGGATAATGTCCAGCGTCTACTGCGTCTGGTGCCCAGATAATATCCCAGTCTTTGAACGGTCCTGGAAGATCGTCTTTGCTTTTGATACGACTTGGATTAGCAAGTAATAACCCTTCACGTAAAAATGCAATAGTGCTGTCAATATGCATATAACTATACACATCTTCTAGCGTATGTACTTTGAAATTTCCAGGTTCGTCAAAACTACTAGCAGGTTTATTCATCCAGTCTTGTAAGTATGTAGCACCGGCTTTGTTTCCACTATTACTAACCAAATACAAAATATCATCGTTTGCACGAATAGCATTTGCTGCATCAAAGCATGGGGCA
>Ga0206682_10000920_pt1 | contig 30187 bp, 26 predicted proteins | sample M240m12015metaG_FD_155444 | JGI IMG/M metagenome (GOLD analysis project Ga0206682, IMG submission 155444) | Ammonia-oxidizing marine archaeal communities from Monterey Bay, California, United States - M2 40m 12015 | ecosystem: Environmental > Aquatic > Marine > Intertidal zone | place: USA...
TGTTGGAAAAAACCAAAATTGCCGAAGATTTACTCTCAAATCTGTCCGCATTGCTTGGGCGCTATAGAGGCGGCCTTGCCATTACCGTAATTTTGGTCGGCATGTTAATGGCCGCCAGCACAGGTATTGTCGGTGCGACAGTGGTTACCATGGGGTTAATGTCACTGCCTATTATGTTGGAACGCAACTATCCGGCCAGTGTTGCTACGGGCACAATTTGCGCCACAGGCACATTGGGCCAGATTATCCCGCCCTCAATTGCGTTGGTATTACTCGGCGATGTGCTGTCCAACGGCTACCAACAAGCTCAGTTGAATATGGGCATATTTGCGCCCAAATCTATTTCTGTTGGCGACTTATTTGCCGGCGCTATCATTCCTGGTATTTGTTTGGTGCTGTTGTATTTGGGTTACATTATTTTCCGGGTGGTTGTTTACCCCGACTCCATGCCCAAAGCAGAACGCACGGAACCCGTTGCCCTAACGCCAATATTCAAAGCACTGGCGCCACCGCTTCTGCTGATCTTTGCCGTGCTAGGTTCAATTATCGGCGGCTACGCTACGCCTACAGAAGCTGCAGGCGTGGGTGCTTCCGGCGCTCTGATATTAGGGCTACTTTACTCGCGCATTGATGTGCACAAGCTATCAGAAGTTTGCTCCGCAACGCTCTCCACTACCGGCATGGTGTTTTTTATCTTGGTGGGTGCGTCTATTTTTTCATTGGTGTTTCGCGGCTTCGGCGGCGAGGAACTGGTGCACTCTATGTTCCAGCAAATGCCGGGAGGCATGTGGGGTGCACTGGGTATTGTGATGCTGGTGATATTCTTGCTGGGCTTTATTCTCGACTTCATCGAGATCACTTTTGTTGTGGTGCCTATTGTTGGACCCGTGCTCATGGCTATGGGCGTAGACCCTATCTGGTTAGGCATTTTGATCGCTGTCAATTTGCAGACGTCTTTCCTAACGCCACCCTTTGGTTTTGCGCTATTTTACTTGCGGGGCGTGACCCCAGCATCAGTAGCGACCGCCGAGATATACCGCGGTGTTGTGCCCTTTATTGGCTTACAGATACTGCTACTTTGCGCGCTTCTGCTGTGGCCAGAGCTGGCAACTTGGCTGCCAGGCCTGCTGAAGTAGCGTCAGTTTTTCTGACTATTTTACCGAAGGCCAATTGGGACTGCGCTTTTCCACAAGTGCTGCAACACCTTCGCGAAAATCCTCTTCCTTAGACATCTCGTCAATCAGGTGCTCGGAATCGATTACCGACGAGGCCACATCTCGGTGCAAGTCTCTATATATTTGCCACCTAGTCTGACGCAAAGAATTAGGCGAAACGCTGCGCACAAGATTTCTAGCGTATTCATAACATTTGGGCAGCAATTCATCGACACCGAACAATTGGTTCACAAAACCCAAATGCTCGGCTTCATCTGAAGTAAATACTCTGCTGGTTAAGAGCAAATCATTGGCGCGACCTAGGCCCATGATTTTGGGCAACATCCAAGAAAGGCCATACTCTGCTGGCAAGTTGAGCTTGCCGTGAGCAGTGGTAAATTTTACTCCCGGTACAGCAAAGCGCAAATCAGCGAAGCAAGCCAAGGCCAAACCAACACCAGCCGCTGGGCCATTCATCGCTGCGATAACAGGTTTGTCTAAGCCAAAATGATAGGCGAACGCCGCGTCAAATTCCGGGCTGGTACCAAAGCCAGGCCTAGCAATATCCGCCTTAGTGCCAGAGTCGTAGCCACCGCGCTCTGAATGGCCACTGAGGGCGTCGCTGTCACCGCCCACACAAAATCCTTTGCCGCGACCGGTAACTACAATCACACCGACTTTTTCATCTAGGTTTGCTTGCTCTAACAAATAGCGATATTCAGTATGCAACCTGCCTGTCCATGCATTCATTCGGTGGGGACGGTTTAACCAGATTGTCGCAATGCCATCGGCATCTACTTCGTACTCGGTGTTTTTCAGTTCCATAATGCTGTCCTTCAATTAACGAGCGTTTAAATAGGCTTGTTCGCTATAGGAATGATACTTGGCAACATCCTGCTGGAAGGTTGTATAGGATTTATGGATGCGCCCTGCCAGTTCGTTCTCAAGCCCAGCTTCTGCAACCACCTCTTTGGAAATGTCCTTTAGTTTGACCAATACATCATCGGGGAGTCTACGCAACTGTACGCCGTGCTCTTCAACTAAGGTTACAAGCGCCGAATTATTGCGCGCGGTAAACTCACTCAACATATCGTCATTGATCGCTCTGGTCGCCACCTCAATCATCATTTGTAAATCTGCTGGTAGCGAATCCCAAGCTTCCTTGTTAACCATGGCTTCCAAGGTTGGACCGGGTTCATGCCATCCAGGATAGTAATAGTACTTAGCGGCTGTATGCAGTGAGAAAGCTAAATCGTTATAAGGGCCGACCCACTCGGTGGCATCAATCACCCCGGTTTGTAGTGCGGTAAAAATTTCACCACCGGGCAACACCACTGGCGTGCCGCCAGCACGGGACAAAACTTCTCCGCCTAAGCCAGGAATGCGCATCTTCAAGCCGCTAAGATCATCCACCGAGTTGATTTCTTTATTGAACCAACCGGCCATTTGCACCCCTGAGTTACCGGCAGCAAAAGGCACCAAATTAAAGGGCGCGTATAGTTCTTGCCAAAGTTCCAAGCCACCGCCGTAGTGTAACCAGCCGTTCATTTCTTGGGCGTTCATACCAAATGGCACCGTGGCGAAAAAGGCAGCCGCGGGAATTTTGCCTCGCCAGTAGTAGGCTGCGCCATGGCCCATTTGTGCAGTACCTTGTGATACGGCATCAAATACTTCTAGTGCGCCTACTAGCTCGCCAGCGCCATAGACTTTGATATCTAGTCTGCCATTGCTCATTACTCTGAGTTTTTGCGCTAACCTTTCTGGCGCAGCGCCAAGGCCGGGCAAATTCTTGGGCCAAGTGGTTATCATTTTCCAGCGATAAACTTTCGCGTCAGCAGTGCTCGCAGCAGTTGTCTGAGTTTGTCCGCTGCCCCCACTACAACCAGCTAAAATCATAGCGATAACAATTATGCTAATACTCTTCACGTTTCTCCCCTTAATTTTTTCGCATTCGATTGGTTACACACAATATCAATCCAATATTTGTAGATTGGCGTAACCCACCATTAACCACTTGGCGCCTTCTGAAAAATTAACCTGAACTTTGGCTCGCTCACCACCGCCCTCGAACTGCAGCACCACTCCTTCGCCATATTTGCCATGCATTACCCGCTGTCCCATACGCATGCCTTCTACAACTTCGTCACTGTACATAGAACGCTGCGGCGCAGCTGAACCATAGGAGTGATTCACGCTGGCTTTCATACGCACTTCAGATAACAGCTCTTTCGGCATTTCTAATAGAAATCGGCTAGGGCGATTATAATTGTCTTGGCCGTGCAAACGCCGACTCTCGGCATAGGTTAGATACAACTCTTGCATGGCGCGCGTGATGCCCACGTAAGCTAAGCGCCGCTCTTCTTCCATACGCCCTGGCTCATCCGCAGACATGCGGTGCGGAAACAGGCCCTCTTCCATGCCGCCTAAGAACACCAGTGGAAACTCTAAACCCTTCGCCGAGTGCAGGGTCATCATTTGCACGCTAGGGCCTTGGGCCGCTTGGCGGTCACCTGCGTCCAATGTCATCTGGTCTAAAAATTCCTGTAAAACGCTTACTTCAGCACGATCTCCGTCTTCAAAAGGAAAGACCAAATCACCACTAAACTGGCGACAGGCCGTCACCAATTCTTCCAAGTTTTCCTTACGCGCTAAACCTCGCTCACCGCGCTCTTGGCTGTGAAACACCATGAGTCCGCTCACCTCTACAACTTGCTGGGCTAACTCATCTAAGTCTAAGGGGGCTACCGCTTCTGCTAGGTCATTGATCAAACGAAGAAAGGCACCAATTGCACCATGCACCCTTGATGTAAACACCCCTTCATCAATACCCGCTTGGGCCGCCGCCCACAGCGACACGCCTCTTGTACGAGCCAGTTGGCGCACGCCTTCAATGGTCTTATCGCCAATACCTCTGGGGGGCGTATTAACGACACGCTCAAAGGCTGGATCAGAATTGCGATCTTCTATAAGCCGCATGTAAGCCAGCGCATTCTTAATTTCAATGCGATCAAAAAAGCGCTGTCCGCCGTATATCTGATAGGGAATATTGGCGCGCAACAGGGCCTCTTCCAAGACCCGAGATTGGGCATTAGAGCGATACAAAATGGCGGCCTCGTTCGGACTGCCGCCACCCTCTATCCATTGCGCAATGCGCTCAGCAATAAAACGCGCTTCATCAAGGTCGTTGAATCCAGCATAAAGTTTGATCAACTCGCCTTTTTCGCCCTCGGACCACAGTTCCTTACCCAACCTGTTGGTATTGCGCTGAATAAGGCTGTTCGCCGCTTCTAGAATGGTTTGGGTGGAGCGATAGTTTTGCTCCAACCGCACGGTCATTACGTCGCTGAAGTCTTGACTAAAACGCTGAATATTTTCAATTTTTGCGCCGCGCCAACCATAGATAGATTGGTCGTCGTCACCCACCGCCATAATTTTCGAGTGGGCGCCAACCAACACTCTTAACCACGCGTATTGAATAGTGTTGGTGTCTTGAAACTCGTCCACTAACACATGCTGAAAACGCGTTTGGTAATGGGCCAGCAGCTCGGGGTTGTTCAACCATAACTCGTGGCTGCGCAGCAGCAGTTCAGCAAAATCTACCAAGCCACCTTGGTTACAAGCATCTTCATAGGCCTGATAAATGCGCTGGTGGGTAATTTGAAATAAATCATCACCCGTGGGCACCTCTTTTGCCCTTCGACCTTCATCTTTTTGCCCATTAATAAACCAAGCAACTTGTCGAGGCGGCCACTTTTTGTCATCAATGCTCTGGGCCTTCATGATTCTTTTTATCAGGCGTAATTGATCATCGCTGTCTAAGATTTGAAAATTTTGCGGTAATTTGGCCTCTAACCAATGCATGCGCAGTAATCGATGCGCCAAACTATGAAAGGTTCCTACCCACATGGACTTAGCTGATACGTTTAGTAGTGATTCCGTTCGTGCGCGCAGTTCTGCAGCGGCCTTATTGGTAAAGGTCACAGCCAAAATGCCGTGAGGTGAGACATTTTCTATATCGACTAACCATGCAATGCGATGCACCAGTACTCGGGTCTTACCACTGCCGGCACCGGCAATAACTAAAGCATTGGATAGAGGCGCAGATACCGCTTCGCGCTGAGGCTCGTTAAGCCCGTCAATGATATGGGTGATGTCCAATTTATTCCTCGAAAAACGCGAAGCGTGCAAAGTAGGCGAAAGATAATACCTTACTAGAAGGATCCTCGTTGAGCGTTAAATGGCAAAAATTGCCTATTCGAAGGGGTTAGGGCGGCGAGATTTCGACAATGCGTGACAGAAGCGGCAGGTGGGATAACCAAGGCCGCTTAACAATCAGGGGAGAACTAGGGGAGAAGGAAGACGGCAGCCCACTAGGTGCCGTGTTCTTCCCGGACCTCTTCGGTCTCCGTATCTGCATCTGCATCTGCATCTGCAGCGTTGGCGTGGAATTCTAACGTGTGGGAGGTAATCAGGCTGCCAATACCACTGGCTTCAGCCGCCATGCCCAAGCGCTCTAAAATTTCTTTCACTAAAGCCCTCACTTCTGACCGCAGCTCAGCTATTTCATCGTCGGAAAGTACTGCTGAATCTCGGCCAATGCGATAAAAACGCGCTACATAAGACGGCGGCAACCAAGATTGTATCTCGCCTCGCAAACCACCAATCGCCGCGTTGCTTTCCGGCACAGCTTCCCTTCCGGCTTGCTTATCCATTTGACCTTGGTCAATGATTTGCTCGATGTGACGCGACAAGGTGAAGGAATAACGCTGCCTTAACTCATCAATATTTACCGGTGCTTTGCCAGGATTTTCTAGCGCGTCCCAAATTTCTTTACCCTTAAAACCAAGCAATGCTGCGCCACCGGCTTTCGCTTCTAAAGGTAGTTCAACGCTCTTGTGTTTTTCTAACGCACTGATGCGCTGCCACAAATAGACCATGAAAACGAAGATCAGAGTAATGAGCAACGCCGTAGCGGTTATAAGCGCTGGAACGACAAAGGACTGTGACATGATTTAATTATCCCTCAAAAGTGGATCAGCACATTGACCGAAAGTATACCAAAAGATTCCTCACTCCATTTTGCGCTAGCCTTGTTTTCGGCTAGTTTTCTTCGCTAGGCAGCGTCAGCGAACTGTCTCGTTGGTCTAACAACTCTCTCGCCATACGTGCGCGCTCAATGATGTACAGATCGTCTATAGTCTGACGCACCTCGGCCAAATCACCTTTTATCTGATTCATTTCGCGGCTCAAATTACTGATCGGCGCAATCATTCCACGCTGCTCGGTCAAAGTACTTTGTAAATCGCCTAAGGTGTTGAAAGCCTTCTGGTTTTCTGCCTGCAGTACACTTCTAGTTTGCACCAGATAATTGCTGCTTTCACCTACCGCTTGTCCAATATCCACCTGCATACTTTCATTCAGAGCTGTGATTCTGAGCTCTAATTCTGCAACAGCTAAATCATTGGCGGCCAAGGTTTCTGCCAATGAAGTCTGATTCAGCAGGGTTTGGCCAATCCGTTCCTCTAACGTACTGAAGGTTTCAATGCCTTTTGTTACTTGTAGTGTGCGCTTAGCAACGGCGCCCATCATTGAGTTAACTTCCGCGACCTTTTTTGACATCTGAGCGGACATAAGGATGAAGAACAAGGCACTAGCAAGCAGCGCTATAAATAACGAGGACACGGCGTAGACTGTGAACTTCCGAGATTTTTCCAATTGCGCGGCAATATCGTCTATCAGCGGATGCCCGGTGGAAATACGCACATCGTCCTTACCTACGTGAATTTGTAGCTTAGGTTCTTCAACATCATCTTTCTTTGGGGCTGAATGCACCGTCTGGGTTGTTTTTGGCGCCTCTATGTCACCTAAATCTAAGACGATCTCAGCAGCCTTTTCCGACACCACTGACGCGGCCTCAGCAGATCCTTCGGCTGTTGCCTGCACACTGGCATTGTCCGTTTCGACAACTAAGGCACCGTCCAAGGCCTCTTCTATTTCATCGGCCCGACTGCGTGTTCCTTCAACAATCGCATCTACCGCTGCCGCTGAGTCAAAAGCTTCTTCACCTTCCGGTAATTTTGGCTCTTCATTCTTATTTTCTTCGTCAGCCATGGTCTACTCCATACTCGCTAAAACATTATTTGGCCCAGCAAGGGACTCGCCAAGTACATTACCTAATATGAAATAGGCTTTGTCCGTGACCCCTACATTATCTAGATATTGCTGAGCTTCAAGCCGGTCGGCAAATGGGCCGCTAACGACTACATAGCGCGTATCTACCTTACCTTTACTAAAAATCTGGGCGTCCACCAGTCGTTTCTCATTGTTCTTCCAAATGTATGCGCCCTGAGACAAACGAAACGAGGCGTGCTGAATATACACAGCATTTGCATTAGGACGGGGCGGTGTAACAACAAAAAGTTCCGCCAGACTCTCCTCAGAATCAGCAGCTTCAAGTGTTTGCGCAAGTGAAGCTTCTAGAGAGACCATTTGTTCAGGTGACTTAGTCACAACTGATGCTTCTGTACCCGAGGTAAAGGTTTGTTCAGCGCTTGGGCCTACTGCAACGGCCGCTACTGCGTCTACTGCGTCTACTGCGTCTACTGCGTCTACTGCGTCTACTGAAGAGTTTGTGGCGATTTCACCAATAGAGCTAGAAACCACTTCAGCACTCTGGGTGAAATCCGTATACAGAGTGCTGGCTGAGCTTTGCATGTCGGCCCAGTTATTGCCGTTAACCGCATAAAGACCAAACAGGGCGGCTGACACAAATACGCCACTGACTAGTAGAGATTTTTTCGCAGCTGGGCTTAGGCGTTGAGGTGTAGGCAAAGCGGCTGTCGGCGCAATATTACCCGGGACCTGTGTTGTTGATTTTATCGGCCTACGCTGGGTCAACATCTCTTGGGTAGACAATCCATCATTGAGATCTTGCGGGAACGCAGCCAAGTTAGCCGGCTGAGCCTTTTGAATGGTATAGCCTAGGTCTTTAATCAGACCGTTAACCTGCAGAGCGTCACTGGTACCAGCCACTTTTTCTGCAAGGGCAATGCAAGATTCTTTATCTGGCAGGGCAAATTCCACCAAAGTGCCCCTAACCCGTTGCGACAACTTACTTAGAAGCTCAGATCCTGGGCGTGCTTGACGAGAATTTACAATAATTGAAACACCCGCAGCCTTAAACTGACGAATCATTTTTGCCGTGGTGACAATCAGTTCAGAATCACTCGGCCCCGGCAACTCATACAACCAGATCTCAGATGTTGGCACTTTTTGCTTTCCACCAACACTTTCAAAATCTAACTTGGCGAGTAATCTGTTCAACGCCGCGAGCAGCGCATCTTTATCTCTAGGCATTCTGCGGACAGAGCACTTGCTTTGGCCTGATGCATTTTGCCCAGGCATTTGACTGAGCAATACTCGAGTGTAATGGGCCAACAGACTCTCATTACCTGCTGCTGTGATAACAACCGATCCAGCATGGGTCAGAGCGCGTCTACAAGTATCTACCGCGTCGCTGTCTTCTGGACTAAAGCACAGTGCTTCGGCCAATGTGGGTTCTTCTTTTAAAGGAATCATGTTGTTTGTCCTATCTTTCTTAATCAACGTTACGGCGTCCATGTTCGTCAAATACCAACTCGTCTGGCACTTTCGGTCTAGGCTTGTGCATTGCTGCGCCACCTGGGGTAACAGAGTTGAGGCTGTACACATACGCAATGACCTGAGCCACCGCGTGGAACAAGCCCGGAGGTATGGGCATACCTATTTCAGTGGTGAAATACAGTGCACGGGCTAACAGCGGCGCTTCAAATATTTCAATACTATTTTCTGTGGCAACTTCTCTGATGCGCTTAGCCATCATGTTGGTGCCTTTGGCCAAAACCTTAGGCGCCTCTTCTTGGTCAATTTCGTAGACCAATGCCACGGAGAAGTGTTGCGGGTTAGTGACAATCACATCCGCCTTTGGCACATCGTCCAGCATTCTGCTTTGGGCCATTTCCTGCTGCTTTTGCCGAATCTTTTGCTTTACTTCAGGCTGACCTTCAACCTCTTTCATCTCATCTTTTATTTCTTGCTTGGTCATCTTGAGCTTCTTGAAAAACTCATAGGTTTGATACGGCACATCTACTGCCGCAATCACAAGTAAGGCTAACGAGGCTATGAGTCCTCCAAATAAGACAAACTCTATGCTTTCTACGATGGCGCTCATGATCGGGCTCTGGCCAATCATCAATACTTCATCAAAATTGTAGTAGAGGTAGGTGCCGCCGATACCTGCCACCATTGAAAACTTCAACAGCGCCTTACCCAGCTCTACAAGGGCTTTGGTACCAAAAATTCTCGCCATGCCTTTCAGGGGATTTAACTTGCTCGCCTTGGGCATGATGGCCTTACCAGAAACCACAAAACCGCCTAACGCGGTAGCTGAGGCGATTGCCATAGCAACGGCCACACCAAACACCGGAAACATGACGTAAAAACTATCTGCGGTTAAACGACCAAACCGTCCGATCGCCAACTCTTCTTCAAAAGCAAAATTTGCAGGAATCGTTAAGGCGTCTGCAAATATTGCGACAAACTTTGGCCCTAACCAAAAGCCGCCGACATACATTGAGGCAATTACAGAAATGGTCACGGCTGCAATTGTCATATCTTGGGAGCGTAAAACTTGTCCGTCTTCACGCGCTTTTTCCAGTTTTCGCGCGGTCGGTTCTTCTGTTTTATCGTCTTGTGAGGATTCTTCAGCCATTACAATCCCAACAAGTTTTCGTTAAGAATCTGAAAACCAGCAAACCAGAGGCTTTCCATTCTAGAAGTAATAAATCCCATGGTGATAATCACCATGCCAAAACCAAGAGGTATCAAAGCGGGGAAACCCACAGCAAACACGTTCAAACTGGGCGAGGCTCTTGAGATTACGCCAAGACAAACGTTAACCATCAGCAGGCCTAAAACAATGGGTAGCACCAAAGTCAGCGCGCCAATAAAGATTGTAGACGACCAAACCAAAAAGCCCTGAACGGCATTGGTATTTGCCAAGCCCTCACCAATCGGCAACGACGTGAAGCTTTGTACTAGGATACTGATAATGACTAGGTGACCACCTAGTCCCAAAAACAACAACATGCTGATCACCAAAAAAAACTGCGACAGTGTGGGCACGTTACCTAAATTGGGGTCTACCATATTCGCCATACCCAAACCCATACTGGAGGAGACCACTTGGCCGCTGGTTACAATGGCGGCTATCACAATCTGTAGTGTGAGCCCCATCATTATGCCAACGAGGATCTCGTTGATCATGAGTTGAATAGCAAAAATGCTCAGCGGATCAATTGCTGGTACTTCTACAAGAGGGAAGATCATCCATGTGAGTACAAAGCCAATGGCTATACGTATACGAAGATTAATCGCTTCTAGGCCAAATAATGGCGCAGCAATCATTACTACAGACACTCGGACAAATGGCCACATGAAGTTTTGCAGTAGGTTGACGATTTCTGGAAGCATGATATTCATTTGCGGCTACAACGTAATCGTTCTTACGCGTTCAAATATCGTTTCAAAATAGTCTGCTAAAACAGCAATTTGCCATTCACCAAACAAAATAATTGCCAACGTCATGACCACCAATTTGGGAATAAAACTCAGCGTCATTTCTTGGATAGAGGTCGCTGCTTGCAAAATACCAACGAGCAGACCGGACATGAGGGCAGCGGCCAAAATAGGCGCTGCAACCATTACGGTTACCCGTAATGACTCCACCGCTATATCCATTACTAGTGATGTATCCATGCCTTACCTCAGGTTACAAATGTAGCGACGAGAGAACTGGTGACTAGACCCCAGCCGTCGACGAGTACAAAAAGAAGGAGCTTGAAAGGCATGGAGATCATCATTGGCGAGAGCATCATCATACCCATGGACATCAAGACACTAGCAACAACCAGGTCAATGATGATGAAGGGGATATAGATCAAAAAGCCTATGGTGAAAGCCGTTTTTAATTCCGAGGTAATGAACGCCGGTACTAGGGCGCTCAAAGGAATGTCGTCAGCGTTTTCTACCGCAGGCGACTTAGACATTTCCATAAACATCATCAGATCTTTTTCACGAGTCTGATTGAGCATGAATTCTTGCAGCGGTATTCGTGCACGATCCAAACCTTCCTGGAAGGTGATCTCCTCATTTTGCACAGGCTCAAGTGCGTTGGTGTAAATCGATTCTAAAACCGGATTCATAATGAAAAGGGTCAAAAACATTGCGATACCCACCAGCACCTGGTTGGGTGGGGTTTGCGCCGTGCCCATAGCTTGGCGCAAAAGCGAAAGCACGATAATTATTCGGGTAAAAGAGGTCATCAAAATGAGGATTGAGGGCAAGAAACCCAAGAGCGTCATAACAATAAGCAGTTGTAGCGACAGGCTGTACTCGGTACCGCCCTCGTTAGCTTCTAGAATTTTCAGGGCTGGGATCCCTTCGGCATAACCTAAACTCGGCAATGCCAATGCTAAACAGGCAAATACCAAGACAGCTAAAGGTCCTTTGACCTTTGCTTTACTGGTTTCGCCTATGTTTTCGTTCAGTGCTAACATTTGATCCTTCATTTTCATTTCGACCCTTTCCGCTGCATTCGGTAAAAAGCCTGCAAGGCTTTGCCAGAAATATGAACGGTGGCAATTTCTTGCCATGCGGTCTTACGAGGATGTAAGATGCAAAGTCGATGCCAATAATAATATTGTTTAAAATCAATAGGTTAGATTCGCCAAGGCGAGATGCGCAAAGAAAATGACGTTTTTCCAACTACATTGGTCGGTTTTTCGACAGACTTTGCTACGGCACTGTTTTTGCATAACTATCTGGAACCAAGCGGCGGCAATAAGTGAACAAAATGGTCCTCTTGGCGACCAGAGAGTAACACCACACGAAAAACTACAGCAGACGCTCTAGATGAACTTAGGAATATCTCAACGTGATTCAAACACTACTGCGCGCACCCACATTCATGAGACACATGCAGCTGGCAATACTGACTTGCTTAACCATGCCGGTATTTAACCCAGCTTGGGCCGAGGCAGAAAATTTGGGAGGGGAAACCGCAGAGCGCCTGAGTGATATTCCCTACATAGCCTGCTTTATGCGCTCCGCGGAGCGCTACGGTGTAGATGTTGAGCTGGCCATTGCGGTTGCCATTGTAGAAAGCAGCCTCAACCCCGATGCCGTTTCTAGTTCAGATGCCGTCGGTGTGATGCAGATAAAATGGCCGCTCACCGCAGAGCATTTGGGTATTACTCAGCGCGAGCTGTTATTTGATCCCTGCATAAATATAGATGCAGGGGTGAGTTATCTTAAGGAGTTGATAGACGAAAATGCAGACATCGAGAATAACGACCCGCTAGTTCAAGCTTTAGGCAGTTATCATGTTGGGCCCACCACAATTGCCAACGCAATTACCGCTACAGGGACCCTTCCACAACAAGCAGCGGATTATGCTGAGGCCGTATTTAAACAGCGCGACATCCTGGCCGAAGAGGGCACTACATCTGAACAAATCACGGAACAAATAGCTGAACCATCAGCAAATGAGGCGGTCGAGACGGAGCGTGCACTAGAGGAGGAAACCGCATCGCTGCAAGCAGTGCTGGATAATGCCGAAGAATCGCAACCGCTAAATGGCCTTGAAGACAATCAAGCAACAGTGCGCGCGTCAACAAATACATTTAGCAACCAGACACTCGATGTAACAGATACGGGCCAGCAAAACGATGAACTAGCCCAGGCCAAACCTGAGCACCCTTGTTCAACCGCAGGCGTAAGATCGCTACTTTTGGGTACTCACAATCCTGACGAACGCGGGGAGAAGTTTCGCGGCTGGCTGGGAAAAACCGGGGTAAATTGCACGGAATTACAGCTGCTTAAACTACGCAACAGCTTGCCCCTGTGGCTTGGCACAGCGCTGAATTCCGAACTACTGGGCGCCGTGGAAATGCTCATGGAGGAAAAAGGTCTACAGCCCTAACTCCTCAACCACAGCACACTTTGGGTAGCCTTCTCACCACTCTGATAGTGGCTAGATTTGACCAGGTACTTCAGTGCCAACAAAGACCGTCTCTCTTTTATTGAGAGGCTGCCAGTTGAGCGGTCAATTCAGCGGCCAACGCTTGCTGGGCCTCGATCCTATCCCAACACTCGTCGATGGCTGCTAATTCTGTCTCTAGGGATTCACGAATGTCACCAAATCTCTGCCCATTCTGGTTGGATGCTTCGAACCCCTCTTCCAGAAGTTCAGTATTTGCGCGTACTTGCTCTGTAAGCTGCGCAATTAGATTACCAAATTCCTTAGTGTCTTCTGTAAGACCCACAGCGGCCAAACCTTTCTCTAATATTTCGGCGTTGTGCTCATGCTGAACATCATTGAAATAGAGTTTCGCTGCGTTTGTTTCCTTCACTGCTTCCAACAGTTGAATGAATTCTTGATTAAAGCGTGTCAACGCAACGTTCAACGTCATTATTTCTCGATTGCTGTCAGAGCGCTGCTTGAGGCACTGATACTCAATCTCGTCCATAACCCGCTGCCGCTGCTGAGCGTTCAGCGCCTGGTAATCAGCATTACTCTCCAAAAAAACCCTGCGCGATCGGTAGATATTGGTCGTTGATTCGCTCATCAAATTGCGATTTCGGCTAAAAGCAGTGAGCAGGCTACTCAGGCCGTTGGTCACGTTATCAATGATTTGGCTTCGGTGAGCATGGCTTCTGGCCCTATTACCATTAACCAGAGAGCCAAGTTCAAAAAGCATTCTTCGATAGGATTTTTCGTCGCTGTGATCAGTAATTTTATTCACGGGGTTAGGACTCTTTTATTGTTGTTTTAATTGAGGTCGTTCTTCTTGCGATTACCCTTGAGAGTGCCGCTACTATGAACCGCATGCGGGAGGGGTACAAGTCCAGCGGGCCCAGAAGATACAAGAGGGGACACAAGAGACTGGAAAAACCTAACGCCCAGCCTGACCCTTCTAACCTCTCTAGCCCTTCAAGACCTTCTAGACCTACTGGCCTTTAGGTAACAGATTCTTCAGATGAGCGGTAAAAGACGCTGGCGGCTGGCTGCCAGCAGAAGGGTTCAGTGAGTCCTGGTTAGCATCATCCGAGGACATCTCTGCGGTGGCCTGGTTGTCTAGAAGGGATATTTGTTGCCCGCTAATGCCTAACAATAATGTGCGGTCGCCATATTTCACAACGCTCAAATGATGTTTTGCACCCATTCGCAGGGTTTGCACCACATACAGATCTCCCCCGGTTCTCGGTGTCACGCCTATGCCTTTGGTCCTGATAAACCATAGGGTCAAAAGCAACAGACCAATAACAAACAGAAAGCTAAGAAAGGCTGAGACCAACGGTGTCACTTCCATTGAATTAGACCGGCTTAACTCTTTCTAGGGGCGCTACGATTTCAACGACACTGATACCAAGCTTGTCGCCTACGGTAACTACTTCGCCTTTTGCAATAACGGTATTGTTAATCTTCACGTCCATTAGCTCACCTACCGAGCGGTCTAGTTCAAGGACACTGCCTTGAGAAAGCCGCAGCAAATCGCGCAGTTTTAAACTGGTGCTGCCTACTTCAACTGTCATTGAAATAGGTATCGCGCGAATGACCTCTTGGTCAATATTCCCTTCTCCCTCAGCTTCTGGGGATTCTATATTTTCTTCATTTTCACTCATGACTTTCCTTAGGCAAAACGCTGCTGACAATTTGAACTGCGACTTGGTTACCGCGACTTCCAACATCCGCGGTAAAAATGGGGAACCCATTTACAGAGACTTCGGCGTGATCTGGCGCTCTAAACGGCAACCAATCGCCTTCTTTGAGATTTGATAACTGGTCAATGGAAATAGAAAATTCTGCAGCTTTCACCACAATCTTTGCTTCCACTTCGTCAACACTTGCACCTAACGACTTAGTCCAATCACTGTCCGCTTGTGCATTACCGGCGCTGGTTTCCACTCGAGCGCGCAACACATCCCGAACCAATTTCAAACTGGCATAGGGATAGACAATATCGACAAAGCCTTTATCTCCCTCATCACCCATGATGTCGGTTTCAAAGCGATTAAGAATGACCATATCGTCGTCTGCTGCAATATTGGCAAACACCGCGCTGATTTCCGCGGAAGCCATTTCACATTCAATCTTGAGAAAGGGCGCCCAAGCTTCCGTCAACGACTCAAAAACTGCGTTACGTATTTTTTCGATCACAGCGTTTTCTGTGGGTGTAAAAATGCGGCCTGCTGGTACGGAAGTCAGCGTCCGTGCGTTGCCGCCAAACCAGTTGTCTAGACAACTGAATACAACCTGGGGATGTATTAGGCATAAACACTCGCCACGTAAAGGGTCGATCTTCAATACATTCACAGAAATTGGCGGTTCCGTGCTCTGCACGTATTCACCGTATTTAATAATGTCTATACGACCCGCTTTGAGCCTGGGGTTAAAGCGCAAATCCTCTAGCAGGCCGGCACGCAAAAAGCGGTGAAACCGATCATTGATCTGTTCGATAGCCGTTACGTTAACGCCAACACTGGTGTCCTGTAATGTCAGATCATAGCGGTTAGCGGCAACGCCCACGTTAAACCCTTCACCATCTAAGTCGCCCGAAGCGACCATCTCTTCGATGGCGAGCAATTCCTCGTCGGATAGCAACCTACTATTGTCATCTGCCATATTTTTCTTCTGAATTTTTTCTAAATCTTTTTTAAGTCTTAAAAAGCCTTTTGGGGCCTTTTCAAGACCGGGCGCATGGTAATGATTACGCCGCGTTAAAACTAAGGGCTAACGTCTTACTGAACCACAAATCCAGTGAAATAAACCTCTTCTACGCCAGCAAATTTAAACTCTTCAAACTTCTCCAGAACCTCGTTAATCACCAACGTTAAATCTTCGGCAAGCTCACGACGAAAATCAGGCTCTTTGATTTCATCCTCGGTAATCATACGTAACCGGTCCAGAATTGACGAAGTGATTGCCAACTCATGGGTAGTTATTGCCTCTATTACGCGCTCATCATAGTAGGTCATGATGGCCAAGGAAATTTGCAAAACCTTGCGCGAGTTCATTACGTTTGCAACAAACGGCGCAGAAAAAGAATGGTACGCGGGTTTGAATTTTTCTTCTTCTACAGTTTCCTTCGATACTCTCTCAGGCTGCTGCAACGCTTCAGTATTTTCGATTTCAGCCTCTAACTCGGCAATGGCCATTTCTGCCGCATCTTCTTCAGGCGCGTCAAAAAAACCAGTGAAAAACAAACTACCTAACGCTGACCCAATAGCCACAATCAGCACCAAAAGAACAACAAGAATAATTTTAATCAGGCCGCCTTTGCCACCGGATGGTTCAACATCTTCTACTTCAGCCACTTTAATCTCCTAACTATTGGCGCAGTGCACCTGTAAGTTCTATACCAAGACATCAAAACCATCTCGCAGGGTGATACCACTGCCTGCCATAACTTTGTTGCCATTAAAAATTTCGTCTTCAAGGTCTATGACTATTTCCACCATGTCCCCAGATGACTGTTTACCCTTGGACGCGTCATCATCGCCTACTTCAATATTTACGTTACCGCTTTGGCCTAAAAGCTCCTCTAGCGAAGAGCGAAGCTTTGGCAGTGCGTCACTCATTAATTGACGAACAGCGCTATCGTTTGCCGACAATTGGCCTTCAATTCCTTGCTCTCCAACCTCCAGTGAAATAGCAATTTCACCTAGGCTGTGGGGGTTCAAATTTAACTTTACCGCCCAAGTGCCTTGCTTCACTGCCAAGGACAATTTTTGCCCTAGCACTTCGCCAAATTTTGCAGCCCAATCTTGATAGGGCTGCATACGTGCCTGCATTAAACTCGGATCATTGGCACTCAATACTGCGCCTAAACTAGTGGCCACTGGCGCTACGGTAGTAGTTGCGCCTTGAAGTGCGCTCACTGGTGGCGCCGATAGCGTTGAAGTCGCAGCAAATGCGCTTTCACCCGCAGCCGGAGCGGACAAGTTCTCCACTCCATTCTGGACGTTCGAGCGAGCGAATTCCATAGCTGAATCAATTGCTTGCCTAGCTTGTCTCAATTCAGAGATAGATAATTTTTCGGATAAGATCTTGCCTTCTATCTCTTTGCCTAAACCGTCCACAGCATTTTCAGTAAACTCTTTATTCGCTTGCGCCGAGTCGCCTTCACGGATTGTTTGCTGACGCTGAGCGCGCAAGTCATGCGCACCGATCATCGTGGTAGCCAAAGGGTTTACCAACTCACCGCCACCCGGTCGCGTATCGCCAGCCTTGGCATCTGATTTTGCCAAACCAAAGGCTTGTTGCGCGCGTAATGCTGACAACGTGCTGTCTGCAACGCTCGTCGGGCCTGCAACTTCAGCTAACGTCTCAGGCGATGCCTTGTTAGCGACGCCTTCCACTGGATTGCGTGCCAGTGCGCTCTTACTCAACAGAGCACTTAAAATTGACGGAGCTGCCTCTGTGTTCGGCTCTGCAGCCACTACAGATTCGCCAATAGCACTTTGCCCCGGAACTTGAGCCGTTGCGCCCTGTTGCGCGGTCATTTGTGGTCCCAAAGCAAGCGATTGCTTGAGCACTGATTCGTTGATGCCTTGAGCGCGAGCAAAAGCCGTGAGGCTATCTTCATTCACCTTTGGACTGGACGTCGTCAAGATGACTCGACCAACCTGTAAGCCAGGGGTATAAATAGACAACTTTGGCAACGGGTTGCCGTTATCAGGGGCAACTGGCGACCCAAGCGGAGCAATTGTGCTGTCGGACATTGGGTCCTTCACATCGTCTACCGCCGCCATTTGCGCCACTTTAGTTTCCTCTTGCGTGGGACCTTTGGCTACGCCGCCCTCATTTGGAGAGACAGATTCTTTGGCAAAAATTCTCTTAAAATCAGTAGTTTGAGCGGACTTAGTGGCTGCCAAGGGCGTCTTTTCGGCACTATTATCAGGGCTGCTCTGACCGACCTTACCAACAAAGGACAAAAAATTATCAGACATAATATTTCAATCTAACTCGTTTACTTATTTCAATAGACAGCAATATGCGTGCCATCAACAAGTTGAGTGTCCAAATCACCGCTTTAGGGCTTCGAAACGCATAACATTCATCATGTCTTGGTCTTTTTGATCTGCCCGCTGCAACATATCGCTCATTTGTTTGCGCGAGCGACTGGCAAGCGTAGCGAATTTCACCTGCTCGCTATTCAGCGATCTAAACTGCTCCTGAACTTTGCTGTGCTGCACAGCCAAAACTTCCAGTTCGGTGGCAACCGCCTTTACGGCCACATCTAACTGGCCTAGAAATCGGCGCAGATAGGTTACTTTTTCCATGTCGTGGGAGTCTAATTGCACTTTTTTCAGCTTGGTCGCATATTCGCGCTTCATATCCCCTAATTTTGTGTGCTCTTCATCGAGTTTCGTTTGCTTATCACGCACCAAAATGAGCACTTTTTGCACTTCATTTACTTTTTGTCCGACGCCCTCAGCTAAAGTATCCCAACGTTTAATTGAGGATTTGAGTTGTTTAGACATTTAAGCACTCCTTTAACCCTTGAGCTGATGCTTCAAAAGTTGCTAATTGATCCATGGGTTGGCGCAAAAATGCTTCCATATCTGCACGCAAAGCAATGGCGCGATCTAAATCTGGGTTAGTACCCATTTCATAGGCGCCAACTTGAATTAGATCCAAATTCTGTTGGTACAAGGTCCATAACCTTCTGAACATGTTTGCCGTATCGAAGTTCTCCGAGTCCGCCAAAATAGGCATTAGACGAGAAATTGATCCCGCCAAATCAATTGCGGGATAGTGGGCTGCATCCGCCAAGGCGCGACTCAAAACCACTTGGCCATCTAACGAGGCCCGGGCTAAATCGACTACTGGGTCCTGTAGGTCATCGCCCTCAGCAAGCAGTGTGTATATAGAGGTGATGGACCCTTGGTCCGCCTTGCCTGTGCCAGAACGCTCAATCAAGTTGGGCAATAAACTAAATACCGAAGGCGGGTAACCCTTGGAAGTGGGTGGTTCGCCAATGGCTAATCCGATTTCACGTTGCGCATGGGCAACCCTGGTTAAGCTGTCTACAAGTAATAATACGTCTTTGCCCCTAGCGCGAAAATGCTCCGCGTAAAGGTGGGCTAGGTGCGTTGCACGAATTCTCAATAGCGGTGAGTTATCTGCGGGGGCTGCCACAACAATTGCGTGCTGCATGCCCTCAGTGCCCAAAATCTGTTCGATGAATTCCTTTACTTCGCGTCCACGCTCGCCAATCAGGCCAATTACTACAACATCCGCTGCGGTAAATTTGGTCAACATGCCTAACAAAACACTTTTACCGACACCCGAACCCGCAATAAGGCCTAAGCGCTGGCCACAGCCAACGGTTAACATTGCGTTAATGGCTTTCACACCAACGTCCAAAATTTTGTCAATGGGTTTGCGTTCCATGGGATTGATTGGGCTGCCCATTAAGCCACTGCTCTCACCGCAGACAATTTCAGCCATACCATCTAACGGCTCGCCAAGGGCGTTCACTACACGACCCAAAAGCTCATCGCCAACAGCGGCGCTATCGGTCTCGGAAAGTAAGTATGTTTTAGCACCTGCCTGCAAACCGAAAGCATCCCAAAGGGGCATCATAAATAGGGTGCCGCTTTCAAAACCAACCACCTGAGCGTCTACATAGTCCTCTTTCTTGGTTTGTTCAACGCCTTCTACAGCTGAATTTTTTAGTATTCGGCAAATGGAGCCCACTGTTGCCGTGATGCCTTTAGCCTCAATGGTCAGTCCAACAATTCTTGTCAGAACACCATAACGGCGTGTTACAGGGCCACGTAAATGCAACTGCGCATCATTAACGTGGTCGTTAAAACTGGGAAATTCCAATACCTTATTCATTCTTCTGGCGCATTAAAGAAAATGTCATCTACTTCTACTTCCGCGAAATCTCCAGGGATTACAAAGCCGTCTTCGCCTTCTTCAGGGAAAAGCAATTGCTGATCTTCAGATATGGGCGAGGGGGTAAACAATTGTTCAGATAGTTGACCAATGCGCCGCTCAATCAAATCTTCAATCGTAGTGTCTTGAATCGTGAGCCGAATGCTGCCAACGCTGAGCTTGTCATCAACGCGCACCTCATAATTTTGGACAACAGTTTGCAAAGGCTCGCTCTGTAAACGCTCATGCCAAGCGGTGGATACGTGTAACACCAACTTGGTCAACTGAGAAGGTTCTATCTCTGCAATACTCCGCTCTATAAAGCGACGAATGCTTTCGTCGTTGTGAGTAAGTTCAGCACGGGCTATTTGCTCTGCAAGCGTTAGCGCCAATTTCTTAAGCGGATCAAACAGATTCTGGCCGTCGACTAGGTTTTCCTCTACTGCTGCCAGAAATTCACTAAACTCATCGCGTAACTTTATATTTAGCTCAGCCGACATCTCTTCGGCCTCCAAACGCATAGACTGCCGAGCTTCCGCTTGGCCTTGTGCTTGACCCTCGGCAAAAGCCTGGGTTTTGGCAGCGTTGAGTTCTTGCTCGCGCTCCTCAGCACTGACCGAATCTACTGCAACTTCTTCTATAAGTTCTGGCGTTTCTAACGGCTCACTCTGAAAATCACCTAAGACTTCACTTTCAGCGACTTCAACCGCTGGCGCGGCCTGCGCCTTGTCTTGAGGTACCGGAGAGATAACGAATTTGTTCTCTTCCTCGGTTTCAATCGTTTTGACCTTTGACAAAATGCCATCCAGTACAAAGCCGGCTGCATTTAGTTCGTCTCGCCTGGTGCTATTTCTTTGCCATGGCTGTGGTTTGCGATTATACAAAACCGCCTCCATCGGCTGAAGCGAGAATAATCTCGCCGGCGTCCTGCAACTTACGTGCTTGGCGAATAATATTACGCTGCGCCTCTTCTGCATCGGTCACTCTGACCATGCCCATCATTTCCATTTCATCTAAGAACATTGCACCGGCGCGCTGAGACATATTGCCCAGGAACTTCTCTACAACAGGTTCTGGGGCCGCCTTTAATGCGTAAGCCATTTGTTCTTGCTCTAGAGTGCGCATGAGAATCTGGATACTTCTATTGTCCAGATCAACCAAATTCTCGAAGTCAAACATGTTGTCTTGAATACGCAGCGCCAGATCTTCGTCTACAGAGTTAATATCGGACATAATTGCAGATTCAAGGTCTAACTTGGTCTTGCCCATAATCTTCGCGGCTGCTTTGACACCACCAACAGCGGCAGATGAAGTTGTAGTTGAGTGCGCGAATTGTTTCGCCATAACTAATTCTAGTTCTGCCATTGCATTGGGCTGCACGGTGTCGAGGTTGGCGACACGGCGAACCACTTCAGGGCGAATTTCTGCAGGCAAGAATGTCAATACATCCGCTGCGGTTTCGTCTTCAAGTACCGACAAAATAATGGCAATGACCTGAGGGTGTTCATCACCCACCATGTCGCAGATTGCACGCGGTGTCATCCAGGCCAGAATCTCTAAGCCTTTACTCGAGGAGCTGGGTAAAATTCGGCTCAAAACAGAAGACGCGCGCTCTGGTCCCAAAGCTCTATTTAGTACGCCTTCGATGTAGTCTGGCGAACCAAGACCTAAGTTAGTCAGTTTCTTCAGCTCGTTAATGAATTCGTCCAAAACCAAACTCACAACCTCTTGGGAAACATCACTGACGTTGACCATTGCCGAACCCACCGCCTGCACTTCCTTTGGGTTTAGGTAAGCAACAATGTCGGAAGCCTGCTGCTCACCTAACAATAACATTAGCAGAGCTGCGCGTTCGGTCGGACGTAGGGATTCAAGCTCCAGAGCCACCTCTGGCGATAATTCCGCTGCGCCTGCTGGTGCTACTAACTGTTGTTCAGCCATTGTTCTATTCCTTTAGTACTTACCTAACTGAGTGGTCTTAATTACGCGTCTATCATTCGTTTAATTAAGTTGGCTACGCGACCAGCATCATCAGCTGACAGCATTCTGAGCACGGCGACCTTGTCATCGTAGGTATTCGCCGTATCCAACATATCCATGGGTATAGAGGACTTCTTAGGCTTAAGTTTCGCCTTAATTTCTTCGAGCGTCTCGCCCTCACCCAATTTGATCATCTCTCTATCGCCGTCTGTGAGCTCGCCATCTAGGGCCGCTAACGGTATGTCGAGTTCCTCTTCTGGCATATTCGCCCTAATAATCGGTCTTGCAACAAACAGCAGCACTGCAAGAATAAGTAACAAACTGGCACCGTACTTGATCAAATCGACCATTTCCGGGTCCTTATACCAGGGCAGTTCGGGCATTTGATCTACGGGTACGGCAAAAGATGATGGCACCACCGTCACGGTATCCCCGCGACCTTCACTAAACCCTATCACGCCTTTTACAACCTCAACAAACTGCGCCAATTCCTCTTCAGAAATGCCCTGAGGATTACCGTCCTCTGCACCTGCGGCGGCTAGAAAATCTTGATTCACAACTACCGCAACCGAGATGCGATCAATACGCCCTACCTGCTGTTTTACATAACGGATTTCTCTGTCTAACTCGTAGTTACGCGTTGAAGAGGAACTCGCCATGTTGGCCATATCCGGGCTGGAATTTTCCGGAAGGGCGCCTGAAGCCGACAACTCTGGTGACACGGGTGGCGAATTAGAGAAGCTGCCTGGCATACCAGAAGCACCCACCATAGCGTCTTTTTCGAAATCTATAGACTCCGACCGTGTCATAGGCCCTTGGCCGCCTTTATCGAACTCCTCGAAAGTCGTTTCAACTTCAGTAAAATCTAAAGCAACATCTACTTCAGAGCGAACATTACCCAGCCCAAGAATTGATGAAAGAATCTGTTCTATACGCCGCTGATAAGACATTTCTAAGGAGCGCTTGTGATCAGACTGTGCGTTAGTGAGGGTCATTGCAGTCTCTCCCTCTGTATCCGTCAGAAGGTTGCCTGTGTTGTCTACAACGGCAACATTTTCCGCCGGTAAATACGGAATGCTGGCAGAAACCAGATGCACTATGGCGCGAATTTGTGAAAGCGAAACAACACGGCCAGGGTAGGGCATCACTACAACAGAGGCCTTAGCCGGTGTTTGATTGCGCACAAAGACACTTTGCTGAGGTTCTGCCAAGTGAACTCTGGCGGCCTTAATGGTGCTGATTTCTGCTATGGATTTAGCCAGCTCAGATTCCATTGCTGCTCGATAACTGACTTGCTCCATAAATCGACTTGTAGTCATGGAGCCCTGTTCTAAGAGTGAATCCATTCCACCGATGCTAGCACTGCGCGGAATATCTTGGGAAGCTAATAGAATACGCGCCTCATGGTAACGCTTTTCTTCTACTTCTAGTGCGCCAGAGTTTTGATCAATACGCGAGGCAAACCCTGCGGCTGATAAAGCCTCTCGAGCGGACTGCCGATCTGCTTCAGACATACCAGGATATACTGAGCGGTAGGTAGGCGCTGATACCCATAAATAGAAGAGTACGCAAACTGCTAATGCAACGAGTCCGAAGATCGCCGGCAAAGCTTGCTTTACTGCTGGGTTCTCTAGAATTGCTAACGGCCCAGTTACGCTGGGCGTTTCAGTTAGGCCGTTGCCCAGGTTATCGCCCAGCGGCGCGCTTACCTGGCCACCCAGTCCGGCGCTAGGTAAATTCGATGCTGATCCGGCTGTACCGGCACCTAATGGACTTGCCATTAGTGCGTTTGAATTTGGATCAAGAGTAGCTTCTGCCATGGGATTCTCTATTTGTTAGCTAATGCGGGTGAGGACAGAGCCTTAAACCGGCATATTCTTAATGTCTTCGTAAGCGCGAACTAACTTGTTACGCACCTGTAGAGTCGCTTCAAAGCCAATGGAGGCCTTCTGCATTGCCAAAACCACATCTGTAAGAGGAATGTCTTCACCCTTTTCGTATGCATTTTTCAAAACCATGCTGGCATGACTGGTCTCATTGACGTCATTCAACGCATCGACCATTAGGTTACCAAAGCCTTTACTTGAAGTTTGCTCGGCACCTTGAACTAATTGACTAAGCGCCGTGCTGGAGTCACTACGAACAAGGTCGCTGCGGCTTTGTTGCGCTCTAATCTGACTCAATAAGTCAGCAACTTGAGACTGATAATGATTACTTACACTGTTCATAATTTATGCCGACCGTCGCTTAGGAATTTGAATACCGCGCTCACGCATGCGGGCGATTTTGTAACGCAATGTGCGTTGGCTGATGCCCAATACGTCTGCTGCCTCTTGGCGGGTGCGCGTGTTCTTTATGGTGTCTACAATGATGCGGAATTCATTTGCGTCCATAGCACCCTGTAGCCCAGGACCTGAGTCGCTGCGCTGGATTTCCGGCGCCTGAATATAGCCATTGCCGTTGTTTGTTTGCATAGCAAACGGATTGCTCACGCGATCTATTCCCTCAGACCAAGCCGTGTTTCTTTCCGCTTGATGGCCGTCAAAATACTGAACATCATTGCTTCCGTGGCTTTCTGGATAATTTGAGCGCTGGCTAGCACCATAACTAGGGGGAAAATTCTGTGTATGACTTTGACCATAGTTTTCAATGGGATCATCAAAAATGAGGTTGGTGGCATCAATGACGCCGCCGTTGGTCAAAACAATCGCGCGCTGAATAACGTTTTCTAGTTCTCGAACATTACCGGGCCATGAGTAAGCCAAAAGTTTGGACGATGCTTCTGGCGCAAGTTGCAGCATGACATCTTCGCGTCCGTGCTTTACTAGGAAGTAGTTTGCCAATGGCAAAATGTCGTCTAAGCGTGCGGATAGGCCGGGCACATTAATGCGGAACGTGCTGACTCTGAAATATAGGTCTTCGCGGAACATACCGTTGCGAATGGAGGCACGCAGATCTCTGTTGGTAGCGGCAACAATGCGCACGTCTACTCTATGCGAAACAGCGCTACCCACGGGTAGTATCTCTTTCTCTTGAATTGCTCTAAGCAACTTCGCTTGCAAGGCTAAGGTCAGTTCGCCAATTTCATCTAGAAATAGCGTGCCGCCCTGGGCCTGAGTAAAGAAACCGTCTGTGCTCTTGGTGGCACCGGTGAAAGCGCCCTTGGCATGGCCGAAGAGCAAGCTTTCTGCAAGTGACTCTGGCAGTGCCGCACAGTTAACGGGAATGAAGGGGCCGTCTCTACGAGGTGAGAAATCGTGCGTTAAGCGAGCCAATACCTCTTTACCTGATCCGGTAGGGCCGCACATTAGTGCAGTCACTTCCGCAGCGCCGACTCTTTCTACCAAAGCCAGTAAATGTTGGCTGGTTTCATCGACAAACACATAAGAATCATTCTTGAGTAGACGTAAGCGCGCAAGACTGGCAATTTTTTCCCAGCGATGCAGTTGATCATCACCATCTGAGATCACGTCATCTACACCGCACTTAATTGCTTCAATAGTGCTGTCCAAATCACCAGGCGCGACGCGCAGAACCAAATAGATCTTGGAGCCGTAATGCTGCTTGAGGGTACGAATCATTTCAATGTTGGGCAGCTCGCGGCGGTGCATACACAAAACACAGGGACCAAAGCCGTTTTGTTCCACATATCGAGAGACTTCGGCAGGGCCCATGCTCTGAGGACGGAAACCCGCCTTGGTCAGCAATGCCATAACACTTGTGTCTATGGGAGAGGACTCGTCCCAGATAAGGTCTATTGATTGTTCTTGGTACATAAAATCGCTTCGCAAATAACATTTGATGAATGTCTTAAAGCAATTGCCGTGCCAATAATAAAGTGTTTATAAAACAGTGGGTTACGAAGGGGTGGCGAATAATTGCCAGTTTTTGCCGGCGCTTGCCGTGTTGCTGAAAAGAAAAGTGTCGTTATTTCGACAGTGCAATAAAAGCCTATGTGGATAATGCACTTAGGCTTAAACGAAACTCAAGCAAGCCAGTATTTAGGCGGCAACCACTTTGAGATCATATTTCTTTATGCGTTCAATCAGCGTGGTTCGCTGCATACGCAATAATTTTGCACAACGACTGACATTGCCATCGGTTTCACTCAAGGCGCGCTGAATAATGTCCTGCTCAACATCGCTCAGAATACCTTTCAAAGACTGCCCTTGCTGGCGGAAGTCATCAAACCCCTGAGCGCGCATGATAATAGATTCAAACTCTCTATCCTCTTCAGATAGGTGCTCCTGCGGGCCGGAGGCTGCGGGTCCAGCGCGTTGGATATCGCCAGATTGCGCGACTGGCGGCTCATCATCAAACATCATATCTAATAATGAGGACTGTTCTGAATCACCCACACCACAAGCAAGCTCACTCATCCCCACCGGCAGCATGGTGGGCGATACGTCTTGTACGGATAGGCGTTGGCCGGGATGCAGAACCGAGAGTCGGTGCATCATATTCGAGAGTTCACGCACGTTGCCCGGCCAATCATAGGCCTTCATTACCCGCAAAAACTTGCCATCTAAGACCAAGGTAGTGTTTTTATCTGCCGCAAAAATCTTTGCAAAGTGCTCCACTAAGGCAGGCACTTCCTCTCTACGTTCCCGCAACGGTGCAACGCATACCGGCACCACATTAATTCGATAATAAAGGTCGGCACGAAAACGCCCTGCCTTTATTTCCTCTTCAAGGTTTCTGTGGGTAGCGGCTACAACTCTTATGTCTACATGAATGGGCTTGTTCGAGCCCACCGGCACCACAACCTTTTCTTGCAGCACGCGCAACAATTTCACTTGCATGGCCATAGGCATATCGCCTATTTCATCTAGAAATAGGGTGCCCGCCTGGGCAGATTGCACTCTACCTACGTGATCGCTTATGGCGCCTGTAAAAGAACCCTTCTTATGGCCAAAAAGTTCGCTCTCTAAAAGCTCAGCAGGAATTGCCCCGCAGTTAACCGCCACAAAGGGGCGCGCACTGCGCAATGATTTGTCATGAATGCCTTGGGCCACCAACTCTTTGCCCGCACCACTTTCACCTGTGATTAGCACACTGGCTTCTGTTGGGGCGATGGCACCTATCAGAGTTAATAGGTCCTGAGTCGCAGCACTGTTGCCTATGATCGTTTCAGACACTTAACGGGACTTCTGTAGATGAAGAATTTGTCAACTTTATAGGAACACCCAAAATTTTGCGATAGCCATAAAAAACAAGCCGTCAGTGATTAACGGCCGCTACCAACGAAATATGCAGCCCGAATCCTATACCGACAAAGACGCTAGCGAGCGTTCTTTGTCGAAATTCGACCCCACCTAGCCACGCTCCATCAACAGAATAGGGCACAAGGTCGACATCAGAGTGACCCAATGGTCATGACAGGGCACCCGGAGGCAACTCACCCCTAGTCAACGTTTGCCAAAACACTACTATCAATGCGCTCTGATGGTGAGCATGTGTTGAAAAGCGCGTAAACTGGCAAAAAAGGGCACTTGTTTCTCAAAATTTGCCGAGACACCCCGAAATTATTCGACTAATGGCACGGTAATTGCTTCGTATGACGCGCAAATGGCGGAAATCCGACACGATAGTCTGACCGCCACAACTAACTGACCGCCAAAAAAAGGCGGTAAACTGAGCCCCTAAAAAGGCCAATTAGAGTGCTCCTAATTTGGCAGTTGCCTGATAGAGATGATTTAAGGGAACATAATATGTGTATTTGAGGTATACAAACTTAGAGAAAACTAAAGTTTTCAAGAAATATACCGACTACACTTAAGATTAGACTCAAAATAAACACTGACACAGAGTTATGGCTGAAACAGATTTCATTAATGCGCTAGGCGCAGGTGCTACCTTCAATACTAAAACGATTGTTGAAGCTCTGGTGGAAGCCGAGAGAGCGCCGGCAAAGGCCCGCATTGAAACCCGTATTGCAAACTCAGAAGCCACTATTAGCGGCATGGGCAAGGCTGTATCAGTCCTCAATGTACTGTCCGCAGCGGCAGAGCGCCTAAACGATGCGTCTGATTTCAAAACTTATGGTGTCAGCAATAGCCAAAAAGATGCCTTTTCTGCTGTATCAACCAGCAACGCACGAACAGGTTCCAACTCAATTACGGTGAGCCAAATCGCGCAAGAACAGCGCAGTGTTTCAAGCGCCTTTGCTTCCACTACATCGAGCCTGAACGGCGGCGCGGCCATTACCTTGTCTATGACAATTGGCGCCTCTTCCACCACGACGACCAACATTGTTATAAATGAGCCCACCTTGCAAAATACGGTTAACGCTATTAATAACGCCAACTTGGGCGTCACAGCAGAGATCGTCGATACCGGTGGCAATGGCGACAACTATAGAATTCAATTGATCGGTGAAACCGGCGCGGAAAAAGCATTCACTCTGAGCTCTGATGAAAGCGCACTTAGCTTTTCATCTGTCCAAAGCGCTACTGACGCAAATCTTTCGCTCAATGGTATAGATTTCACTCGATCAACCAACGTTATAGACGATGTGTTAACCGGCGTTACCCTAACTCTAAATGGACCAACGGACGGGGCTGCATCGCTGGCCATCAACCAAGACAACAGTGAAGCCCGCGCGAATATTGTTGATTTTGTGGCTATATATAATGAAGCGAAACGTCAGTTAGATGAACTTGCTAGCTCCACCGTAGACGGCCCATTAGCGGGTGACAGTATTTTTAGATCAATGACTCGACAGCTTCGCAGCATTGTCTTAAACACTTCGTCTACGCCGGGTACCAACATTAGTACCTTGTCCGATATGGGCATTAGTGTGAACAAAACTGGGCAAATGGAAGTAGACGATAAGAAACTAGACACCGCATTAGCAGATAACTATGCCGATGTTGTGAAAGCCTTTTCTGCGAATACCGATGAGCAATCTACTAACAGTACAGATTCTGCTGGTATTGCTGGCGATTTGGCCAAACTGATTGCCAACGCGACAGCATCAGATTCTTACCTAAACACTCAGCAAACCTCTCTCAAGAGCAAGAATTCCGACTATGCGGAGGAGTTAACTACCTTAGAAGAGAAAATGGCTAAGGTAGAAGCGCGTTACACTAGCCAGTTCTTGGCCATGCAGCAAATCATTGAGCAAATGAACAGCACCAGTGAGAGCATGAAGAGTAGCTTTGAAAACCTACCGTTCTCAAACAAGGATTAGTAGCCTTGACGCCTGATCAACACTGACCCATGAACAATAAGACTGACAAAAAGGAACCCGTCTGCGCCATATGTCGGCAAATACGTTACTTTTTGATGGTGGGCATCCCCTTGGTGGTTCTTATTGGCACACGCACCGACTTAGAACCCCCTGCAATACCCCTGCATGAAATAGTAGCTAACTTCATTGTCATCGCTTTAGTCATTGTTGTGTTCTGGAAAGTTTGGGAAGCACGGCAAGACAAAAAAAGCGTTAGCAAGGATTCCAGCGAAGAACAGTAATGACCAGGGCGACAGCCTGATTCCTCGTCAATCCAATCCAATCCAATCCAATCCAATCCAATCCAATCCAATCCAATCCAATCCAATCCAATCCAATCCAATCCAATCCAATCCAATCCAAGTAAATGATGTGCAGCCCATGACTTCTGTCTATCTATCACGTTGAACCTGTCGCTGAGCACAGCCTTTTCTAACTGCCGTTAAACGAACAGCTACACCAGGTACCATCTTCTTCACTCTTGTTTACCCGAGTTAGACCTTGTTCCTTGTTCCTTGTTCCTTGTTCCTTGTTCCTTGTTCCTTGTCAAAAGAATAAATCTCTCTCTTTAACGGAATGCGCTCACACGTCAGCGCATTCGCTATAAACCTAATATAATTTACTGGAGAGACAGGCGACCACCAACACCCTCTATGTATGGGCAATACTATGAGTACCCCTTCTTCGCACTAGCAATTCCAATCTCAGTGCTGCAACTTTTACACGTTAACCGGTCACTAGCGCGCACCAGTACTAACTAAAGTCCTATAAATGGATGCAGCAACAATGGCTACCCATATCCAGACACGGGCCCAGGCAGTTCTATCCGATTACAGC
>Ga0206682_10000922_pt1 | contig 30160 bp, 52 predicted proteins | sample M240m12015metaG_FD_155444 | JGI IMG/M metagenome (GOLD analysis project Ga0206682, IMG submission 155444) | Ammonia-oxidizing marine archaeal communities from Monterey Bay, California, United States - M2 40m 12015 | ecosystem: Environmental > Aquatic > Marine > Intertidal zone | place: USA...
ACACATAGTGCCTCTCCATTGTTATACGCAGTTGGTGTAAGTATTACTGATGCTTTATCTAAAAGGTTGCTCATTATTCTATAATTTCTAATTCATCTAATATTGAGGTTGTACAAGCCTCATTCTCAAAATACGTTGCTCTTGCTTCAAGTAATTCTAGCAAAGCTGGTACTGCACTACAACCAGCATAAATTTTGTACACAATACCCCAGCCAACAGTATTATCACAAACACCTCTGCCCCACCAACTTTTAAAATATATTTCGTTTGCCATTACTTTTTCTTTTTTTTCTTTTTAAGAAATACCTTTAATTTCTCAATGTTCTTTGCCTTTGGTTTGTAACTCATATTACCCAGCCATTAAATGTAGCCTCATGACTTGGATATATATCATCGTTTACATTATTAGTATATTCAGGATATGTTGCCTGGTTAAAACTCATATAATCTATAAATCTTCTTGAGTACCATTCCGCATTGGTTCTTGCTTTTTCTACTAAATAATCTACCTCGTTTTTATCTACGCTTTGCGAGTTTTCAGCTGAGTGTTTATACAGTCCACCATTTTTTAATTGATATGCCGAAAAGGGATAGTAATTACTTTGAGCGTACCATATAAGCATGTTTACTATATAATCATCTAAAATAGTTTTCCACCTGGCATTTGCTGGTAAATCAATTCCAGCCACAATAGCACTAGTTAAACCCTCATACATCTTAGTGCCTATAATCTGCTGAATATCAATCTGTTGCGCAATCTTAATGAACTGAATAAATTTATCTGTATCAACATTTCCATCGATAATCGAGTTTCTAACTAAATCGGTTCTATTTATAAATAATACTGTTGCCATATTTTTTTATTTTACGCCTGGATAATGTCCTTGGTTTGGCATGTTTACTGGTGCTGTTTCTGATTGCTTTGTCCCCCTAGGTTTTTTGTTATAACTTTCAGGAATAGTTCTTGTTTTTTTATAGTCGCTTAAATCATCAGATGGCTTAGTATTGCTTTTAAGGCGATATAACACCTTTTTCCATTTATGACGACAATATACTCCGCCTTTGAATTTAAACAAATCGTAGGGCTTTCCATTGTGGCCCAGGCTTTCATTTACACCCTCTCTTGAAGCTTTATCTATTCCCTCTAATCTATATACAACACCTGCCCTTGATAAACTCATCATATTCTCGCAAAATGGCCTAGACTTATTGTTGCCTTTCATTTGCTTTGTTGAGCCAACAGCATACCTGTATCTAATTTTATAATTTTTAGTATCTAAATAACTAAATCCACTTGGTTTTGAAGTTATCTCATCAGCAAATTTTCTAAATAAAGATTTTTTTTCTTTAATACATAAAGTGGCCCAATCCTCATCTGTAATATCCGTATCTGTATCTAACTCATCAACTAATTCCCATTCATCAGACATCGTTTCGCCTTTAAGGTTTTCTAGTATTGCAGCACCCATTTCATCAGATAAAAACTCTTTTTCAAGTGGAACGCAATTTGGCACCTCTTTTCCATCTTTCATCTTTGTACCTATTTGCTCATAACCATCCCAGCATGGTTTTTTTAAATCTGTAGACATTTCAACCCCAGTTTCTTCCTCTATAGTTTCTTCATCTTGTAATGCGCTATCTACCTCAGTAAATTCTAGCGGCTGTAAGGTTGTAAAGTAAAGGTTTAAGCTTATTTCGTTGTAAGCAAGTATATTATCAAAGCAATCAATTAAAAGCTCTTGAAATGGCCTTATAACGGTGTTGTCCATTAATAAACTAGCAGTTTTTATTTCTTCCGCATTGTTACCTAATCCCGAACCATCTTTTATTCCCAGCAACATAGGGCTGACGATACGATGGGCAACCATTATTTTTGATGTACTTTCCTCGCTGAGAAACTGATATTGGTTATGTGCATCCGATAATTGTACTGGAGTTATTTCTGCCTGGCTTTCCTTGTTATCGTTAAAAGCAAGTATGAATTTTCCAGCATTGCTAGTTCCCGAGAACTTTTGTGCTATTTTTGTTTCTATTAATTGGCGTTCTTGCTGGTTTGGAGTTCCGTTGTTAAAATTAATGAGCATGCTAGGAGCCAGGCCATTAAGGATATTGTTCAAATGATAGTTTGACACTTCTTCTTCTAACTCTGCATACTGCAATCCGCCTTGATAATCTACTGGAGAGTAATAATAGAAACCACTCTTGTATGGCTTTATGTAATATATTTCTATGTTTTCCCTAGACATACCAAAAGCTGGTATTCTTAAAGGCTCGTCTGTTTTTTTTAAATTAGCCCAGTCATTAAAATAATAATATGCTGGCACATTACCATCTTCATCACATTTTTCTGCTCTTAATGTTTCAATAGGCATGTGTTCTAGTTGAGCAATTTTACTTCTATCTTTTGAGTAAATAACCTGGATAGCACATTGGCCCATTAACTTTAAATCGTAACACAATCTTCGAACTACATCTTTTCTAAACAAAGAAACCATTTGTGCATACTCATTTGGTTTTCTGTTGCTATCAGTAGCATTTAACCCTTTACCATAAATTGCCTGGCTTATACCATTTATTGCAGCGTTATTAGTAGGAGAGCCATTATACCTATCAATCAAGTACTGAAAGTAATCGTTATCTTCTCCATACTCAATCCAATCAGCCCCATTTACTTCTTTAACTTCGGGGCTGGTATATGTGCTTAAATTTACAAAGCCAAACTCTGACACTTTTGTTTTGCTAAATTGTCCTTTTTCGTTTCTTTTTCTCATATTACAATATAGTCATTATTTAAACCATCGTATTCTGTATATTGGTCTTTATTTACTTTATAGAAATAATTGTTATCTGCATCAATTTCTGCTTTTTGTGCAGTACAGAATATCCTATCCTTATATATTACATTTGTTTTTTGTGCATCTGAATATATAGTTAAATCATAAAAATGCCCCTCAACTAAATTTGAATAGGTATCATTATATACATTGTAGGTATCGTTTACAATTTCAATATTACCAACACCAGCAACTCTAGGTACTAATGTATAATCAACAATCACATTTGTGCTATCATCTCTAATAGTCATATATGCACTTGATACATAATCTCTAGGTATTATAGAAAATTGATTTGTTGTAGTTGGGTTAAATAAAATCATCACTTATATAACGTATAAAAAACACTTATTTGTAAAAACAAAAAAAAAGCACCCTAAAAAGAGTGCCTTTAATTATAACTAAATATATATTAGTTTGGTACTATCACATCATCTGAAACACTTGGTGCTGCATTTAAAAATAATGGTGCTGTTTCTTCCATACCCTCTAGAACAAGAGTAAAGCCTGATAAATCTCCAGCAGCTGCTCCAGTTACAACAGTTCCACCAGTTACTTCCATTCCATTTTCTATTCCACAACCAAAGAAATTTCCGTAATAATCTTCAACAATTACATTGGGTCTAGATACAGCAATTTGTTGTAGTTGCTGTTGTGTAAGTGCATCTAAATATGTAAGTGTTAAATTTAAAGTTTGTGTATAAAAAGTTGTTCCATTCTCTCTAGATGATGTTACAGCTGTTTCAAGGCTTGAATTACCTTTTACTTCATACTTAAACCAATCGCTATCCCCTCCAGCAATATAGCTTAGAGTTGAAACACCAGTTGCAGCATCAAAACTTACCTGGTCTATATTTCCAAAGTCTAGGAAATAAATATTCTTTATTCCGCCAAAGGCAGATTTACAAGGAAGACTTCTCCCCTTAGTTATTGTACATGGCATAATTTTATGTTTTAAAAAAAAAGGGCGAGTAGATATATTCCACCCACCCTTTTAAATGATTAATTAATTGTTTAGGCGTATTCTACAATATCAGAAGAAATTCCAAACTGAACAGCTGAGGTAAATCTCATTACCATTCTTACATTGTTCGATGCATCCAAATCACTCATATCTAGCACTTTGACTTCTTGAGTTGAGTTAAGAAGTCCAGTTCCGAAATACAAGTTAGAGCGTTGCGCTGCATACATTTTGTTTGCACTCATTCCTGGGCATACAAATATTTTAACTCCGTTTACTGTCAAACTTCCGTTGTTCCACCACTGAGTTCCCATATTAGCTACACCATTTGCACCCAAACCATTTGCACCAAAACCTCCTAGGGCCTGTACATATAGTTTTGCTGCCTCTTGGCCTACATATAAGAATAAATCTTCTTTTCCATAAAGTGCTGCTGGAATTGCATCAACTACCTTAGAAAGTTCATCAATAATGTTTGCAGATGTAAGTGTTGTTGCAGTTACTTGTTGTGCTGCTGGAATATCTCCCGCTGCTGCTGCTGCTGCAATTAGTTTTTCAAAACCATCAAAAGAATTGCTTGTTGCTGCTGCTGTATCGCCTCTCCAAATACATAGCTCTGTATTCTGTGCAACTTCCGATGCTACATGTGCAATAAGGAAATCAGAAAATTTTGGTGGCAATGTTTGCCCTAGGCCATATCCCATTGATTGAGCCTCCCAGTCATTAACGAAATCATACTTACAAAGTTGTAGATTAATTTGTAGTTCTTTCGGTTCCAATGTACGCTCTGTCAGTGTGATAGTAGACGTTGGGTCAAAATCACATGTTGCAGATTTTACAAGTGCATCAGTTGCTAATTTTTTGATAACTTCTTTAAAAGCGATGTTTGCCTTTACTGTTAATCCACCATCATCAATAGTACTTGCTGAAAGCAAAGCTGCTGCGATATATTCGCCAGCAAATTCTCCCGCATAACTTGTCGTGATATTTGTCGTAGTTGCTAAATTTACGTTTCTTTTTTTCATTTTATTTATTTAATTTGTTTAATACTCTATCTAAGGTTGTGTTAAAATTACCTTTTGCAAATTCCATTTTTGTTTTTTGTGGTGTTTTTGCTTCGGGGTTGTGTTTAATTGGTTTTCTAGCTGCTGAAAGTTCTTCTTTATTTTCTTCTTCTTTCACATCCATATCTGAAAACTTCTTTTTAAGTTCTTCAATTTCAGTTTTTACTTCTTCAATAACTGGGGCTATAACTTCAACAACTGCCTCAATAATTGCCTCAACTTCTGTAGCAACTTCTTCAGGTACATCAGTTTCAATAGTTTCTTCTTCTAGGTCTTCGGTTGTTTCTTCTTTGGCTGGAACCTCATCAGATACAGAGCGTACATCAGCAATAATACCTTCTTCCTCAACAACTACTAGGCGGCCATCTTCTAGGATATATTCTCCTACTGGCATTGCCACTTTTTCATCATCAGTTACGATAAATATTTCGCTTCCTTTTTCAAAACTTTCAGCTGTTACCAACGTTCCGTTTTCTAGCTTTTGGTCTTCAAGTTTTACCTCGATGTTTAAAAGCGTTCTAATTTGATTTAACATTTTTGTTTTTTCCATACTATTTATATAACGTTTATTAATTTACTTTTTGCATTTTCAGTCTGTTCTTGTTATAACTCCAATGCCCTGGGCTTGCATAGAACCATCGCAACACTCACTTGAGTATGTATTTGTATTCCAACAAAGGCAGCCACGAGAACCGCCAGTAGGCGATGTCCTACTAGGTATAAAGGTTTTATTTTTGTTGTTTTTTTGCATTAATAGTTTCTAAATTGTCTTACTGCACTTTCAAATTCATCTGATAAAGTTCTTAGCCTGGTTAATTCCTCAGAGTACCCATCAATATTTGGAAATATTTCGTTTGCATCAAGCCCTAGCTCATCAGCTTTTGCTCTTATGTTTTGTATTGTTTCTTCATCTTCAGCAACATCATCATAATAAATAATATTTTCGCTATTATTAACCAATACGTCTTTTAATAAAATATAAGCCTCATCAAGTTTATCAAATTGTTGAGGTATAAATTCATCAAGCAAATATTGTAGTCTGCCAACTTCTTCCTCTAGGTTATCATAATCGTAACTAATATCATCTATTAAACCCAGTGCCACCTTTTGCTCTTTAAGGTCTACTTTTTTGTTTGGTAGTTTGCTATAAACTTTTTTTAAATTTGTTTTCATAATTTACTTTTGTGTTATAATTGTTTTAATTTTACTCAATAAGTGTTCGGCCATTTCTTCTTCTATTGCCTCTTTTGGTGCTTCCATTTTATCTGCAAAATAGCCCTCGATAGAAAATCCTTTTACTTTTTTTGTTTTTACAAATTCATTCCAAACTTTATCGTTGTTTACTTTAACACTACCAACCCAGGTTCCCACGGGAACATCCAAACCATACAATGCAGTTTTATCTTTGGCCTTATCTTCTACTATCCAACTTTCGACAAGCGTTAAACCATTAAGGGCTTTTGCATGTTCTAGTGTTGAGTTACTTTGGTTGCCATTTTGTAAAAACATTTGCGATGCCTTTTCTATTGTTTCTTTTGAAAAGTATATGTAATAATCTCCCTCGCTACCATTTCTATATATTGGTTTGTTTGGTATTAACAAAGGCCCCATAAGTATTTTCTTTTCCTTATCTACCTCTGCTAATTTTATTTCCTGGTTTTTAAGCGCAACAAAATCACTTTCAATAGCTGGGCTTTCGACTATTGAGATAGCCTCTACTCCAGTATTAATTTCTTCCTCATCTAAAATAAGTTCTATTATCTTCATAAATATATAACGTGTTTAGTTTTTAATTTTGCATTTATCCAATACTTGCACCCTCAATAATATTCCTGTCCATTTCCTGGGCCGTTGTTACATCGTTACTCACGACGTATGCTCGAGATGGCCTTTGTGTTTGGCTACCTATTGCATCTGCTAATTGTGTTTCTCCACTTGCACCAACTATATTAAATGCTGGTGGTTGAGGTGCAGAACCACCACCAGTTGGTGCAGTTGGTGTATTCCCACTTCCACCGCCACCTTTTACTGTAGATAATATATTTTTAGCTTGTGATACAGCTCCTAATACTGCTGCTATTTGTGATGCATAAAAAATTGGAAATGCAAATGCTGCTGCTGGCCCTGTGCCTTTAGCACTTTTTTGTGCTATGTCTAATGCATTAATAAAACCCATACCAGTCCCAATAGCAATCTCTGCTAGTGCAGCGCCTTTAGATGCAGCAGTACCTTTTTCAAATATATTACCTATCGCACCTACTGCATTTGCAACCTCACCAGTTAATTTATTTTGTAAATCTGCTTTTGCTTGAGCTATTTTTTTATCATCTTCTAATTTTTGTTCTTTGTTATCTTTTTCTTCTTGGTCAAGTTTATCTTGTCTTTCTTTATCTTGTTTATCAAATTCTGCTTGTTGTTCATCTTCCGCTGCTTTTTGTGCTGCTTTTAATTCTAGTATTTTTATTGAATTAGTACCATAAAATTCTGCTGCTAGAGCAATTTGCTCATCATAATCTTCTTTTATTAGCCTTAATTTTTCTGCACGTTCTTCTGCCTCTGTATCAATTAAACCTTTTCTTATTCTTTCAATAGCTTCAAGCCTTGCTTTTTCTGCTGCTTCTGCTATTTTAGTTGCTTCATCTGCTGCTCTTTTTGCATCTTCTTCACTTGTATCTTTTACTGCATCTGGTAATTCTGCTATTTCAATATTTAATAATCTATTTTCTAAATCAGTTATTTCTTTTTCTTTAAGCCTAATAGCCTCTTTTTCTTCTTCTGTAATTTCAGAAGCTTGGTCTTTTGTTTTTACAAAGGCTTGTGATATGCGCTCCCAAATAGTTAATTTTTTAGCATCAACTTCTAATTCTTGTTTTTGTAACTTTAAATTAGCTATGCTATCTAGTATTTGTTGTTTTTGTATGCCAACTAAAATTTTTCTTTTAGCAATTAAATCATCAACATTTTTGCCTTGCTTTTTACCTAGCTTTATTCTTAAATCTAAATTACTTAATTGGTCACTAGTTAGTTCTAAATTTCTTTTATTTAGTTCAACTTGTTTTTCTAAATCATTATTTACAAAACCTAATGCTTCTGAAATATCATCCCAATATTCAACAATTAAACTAAGAGCAACGACAGCCAAACCAATACCGCTAGATATTAAAGCAGTTTTCATTGCCTTACCACTCAACTTCGCAGCTTTACCAACCGCAACAAATTTAGATGCAAGTCCACCAGTAACGCTATCTAGCTTACCTATCACTGCACCACCAGCTTGTTCTAAACCAGATAATTCTTTACTAGCTTTTTTAGTTGTACTTGCAGTTTTCTTTACTGCCTTTTCAACCTTGTTAACCCCAGCAACTGCATCATCTGTTTTAGCAATTAATTGAACCTCTACTACTTTTGCCATTTTAAATCTCTTTTAATTTGATTGTAACCCTCTTTTAAGGTTTCTGCTAATTTATATTTTCCTTGTGCTATTCTTATGTTTTCAGTATCAGCCTCAACAATTTGTAGCAAGTCTATTATATCTTTTATCATGCTATTGTGTTTAATAGTTCAAACTCAGTTTTACCTGTAGTTAAATCTGTTTTCAATGAATTTATCTTATACCTATCTTGGCCTAATTCTATTAAGTCATTTAGTTGTAAGTTATAATATACTTTCATTGGTAGGTATGCAGTTACTTTTACTAGTCTTCTTTGTGTATTAAAAACATCTTTTATATAATTAATATAATAGTTGTTAAATAGTGTGCCAGTAAAATCTGTACTTAATGTATATTCATTTATTTCTAAACTAAAATTTATGTTTTCTGTACTAACTGATGGGTCTAAACTCCAACTATTTGATGGCATATTATATGTGGTTATTTCAACTGGTGCCGATGTTTCTGTTTCTTTAAATGCTATTGGTGTTTGGTCCACAAAAAAAGGTGTAAACTCTCTGTAAAAAATTAGTGGTTCTCCAATGTATGGCTCTAAATTATCATCAATATATACACCATATAGTATTTCAGTTTCATCAAATGTATCTATGTCTGTTAATCTTTCAAACATCATGTGTTCAAATGGAACTTCTACTTTATAAGGTTCTGATGGTGTACTAAATTCAGTATTTGTAGGCGTGTATTTTTCCGTTCCCCATTCTATATTGTTTAATTGATTGTACTTTTCTGCTAGTATTGTTCCCAAACCTTTGTAGCCAAAAAATATTTCTTTAAATGGCAATGCAATATCTACTTTTGATGTTGTAGTATCAAGGTATTTATCTATGTTGTAAACTTGTGTACTTGCTGCATAGTAACTATCTAAAGTTCTTACGACTATTGTACCTACATCATTAACATAAGCAGTTAAATTAAACATTTTAAATATAGCAGTTAGAAAATCTATTATTTTCATTTTAGGTATCTGCTCTGTAATTGTAAATTGATTTTGTAAATCTGTACTAAAGGCACTTGCATTATCCACTAAAGCAACCCCAGCCGTATCAGGTGCTGAGTTGTATTTTTCAAATCTCCAACTAATATTCCCAATAACAAAATTTACAGTTGTTTCTGCTGCTATTTCTAATGTATATGTGCCACTAGGCAAAGTATCTTCTTCTGTTTGGAAAAATAATTGTTGCCCAGTTACATTTGCTCTTTGCTCATATATTGCACCATCTTGTAAAACCCTTATGCTATATGGGTCTGTTCCAACTGGTGTTATGCTTAATTTTGTTTCGCCTAAGCCATTTATAAAATCTCCATCTATAGTTATTGAACCATTTGACACTGATACAATTCTTTCGCCAGTTTCTGTATTTACAGTTAGTGGTACTGGTGTCCAGGAAAAGCCACCTTGTGCAGTTGTAGTTTCAACATCTCCTTTTTTTCTATGCAACCAAATAAACAAATTGTTAAAAGCATTATTTGATGTGTTGTTAAAAAAATCATTTGAAAAAACAATAGACGAATATTTTTCTTCTATGGCTTCTATTATTGCTTGTAGTGTTATTGCAAATTTTAACTCACTCCATAAAACACCATTGTCGTTATATGAACTATTTGAATTATAGTATAAGTTGTTTATTGCTGCACTATTAACAGAACTATCATAAATTAATCTATTTGTATGTGTTATTAGTGGTGCTATTAATGGCCCACCGCTAGTTTCTAATTTAGCTTTTACATTTGTATAATTGTACTCTAATGAGTATTGATTTAAGTCTGCTAATGATGCTAATTGGTCTGCACCTAAAACATCTTTTAAGTTTACAGTATTACCATAAAATGTAATCTTATATGTGTGCGCTAAATTGTTTTTTAAATCAACACCCTGTAAAGCTATAAGCCCAGTTTTAAAAGGTAAATCATTTAATTCTAAACTTGCAGCCACTTTGTTTCTTGCATCAAAACCACCACTAATATCAAAGTTATAATAGTGTTTAAATATTTTATTGTTTACTCTTGATGCGGGTACAGAAAATGTTTGTGTAAACTCTGCAAATACCTTTGAAATGTCTTTTACGTTTTGTATTGTTTGAGTAAGTGAAACCGTTTCATCTTTAAACAAATCAACTCTATCATTACCTATGTATAATTGTAGTCTACGCATTATCTAATGTTGTTTATATAATCAAAGGCTTCTTCAAACTCCATAGTGTATTCAATTAGTCTATCGTTTACACTTGTTTTAAAGGCTACTGTTGAAGTTTTAACCTTTACAGGTATGATAACACCACTTCCTTTTCTTACAGTAGATAACCAAACGTATTCACTTAATAGCAATTCTTCAAATTGTTGGTTTGCAAACTCAGGATAATATCCACTGCTTAAAGTATGTGTTTGTCTTGCTTGTGTGTTAAATATTTTGTTTGGTGCATCTTGTACTGAGTAAGTTGCGCTTGAGCCATTTGGATATGTTATTGTGTTTGACTTGTAACCCTCATTAGTTCTTGCTATGTTTTTAGTTTCTTTTAAGAAAAACCACAAGTCTTGTTGTGCGCCATACTTGTTTATATAGATAATTCTTTTACCATCACCATACTTTGTACAGTCTATTCTTTTTATGTTACATACAACACCATCAACCGTTGTTACACTTGTAGCAGATGAAGTAAATGATGTAGCTATTAGACTATTAAAACTTGTTATACTTGGTAATTTACCATTTCGATTATTAGGTGCTAATATTGTAAATGTATCTGTATCTTCATTGATAGGTATTAAGTAAGTAGGTGCAGTTCTGCCAAAAGGTACAACTGGGTTTACACCCTCTGTAAAAAATCCATAAGCTTCAAATCCTACATCAGTATAGGTGGCACTATCAACAGGTGTTCCACCCCCATTAATTAGGGTGTAGCTTTTTATTACTGTTGAAATAGAAACTGTTTGAGGTACGTAATTACTTTGATATGTAATCTCTATGTAATCTCTTGCTAATTCTGCTATATCAAAATTAACTGTTTGTGTTCCAGTTAATATAGTAGGTAGGTTTTTTATAAGTGTGTAACGTAATGTTCCATCAATAGTAACTGAACATTCAACAGACTTTGCAGATGAACTTGCATCTATGAATTTAAACTGTGGGTTTCTTAGTGCTATATTTGCCATCTTAATAATCTAGTGTTAGTGTAGCTATAAATAAATATAACCTTATTGTTTTGTAATTATATGTTTCATTTGCTGCCATATATTCCCAGCCTACTAAAAACCTATCATGCGGAAAGTGAAACGCTATCTCTAATGTCCAATTCATATTTTATTTTTTTGTTCCAAGTATAATTCCATCTTCAATATCTAGAGCAAAGGCATCGGATAATTGTTTTGGTAATTCACGCAAACCTAATTCAAATGGTTGTGTAAAAAATAAATTAGCCTTTAAACCTTTGTTGTAAATGCTCCTTGCAATTATGTATGCAGTACTTTCATAACTTAAAAACTTACCTTTTTTATCTCTAAATTGGAAACGCTTTTCTGCAACCCATTTTTTTATTCCATCTCTTAAACCATTTTTAGGCCCAGTACCACTACCATATTGAAATTTACTTAATGCCGATGCAGTTTCGGGATATGTAGATGTTAAACCCTTTACACCCTTATCCACATAAGACCCATAATCTTCCATAAGAAAATCAAGTAAAAAAAGTTCCTGGCTTTTTTCGTATGTGTATGATATTGAGTTGTACAAATCCCCTCCACCTTTATTATCGTTAGTTAAATTGTTTTTAGAACTATCAACAACATATTGAGCAAACCCATTTAAAACATCATTTACATTTTTAAAATTCATTTAGCAAATATTAATATCGTTATATATTAGTATTTCTATTGTTGCACTCCAGCCAGCAAGTTGATTTTCAAACCTATCATGAAAAGGTGTTAAACTAGGATTGCCCTCTAGTTGATACATGTCCTGGTGTAAATTACCTTTCCTTAAACGCTGTATTAATGTATTTAAAACTGCTAGTTGCGTATTTAAAATATCTTGTTCATTATCATTACCAGTAAATCTATCTGTTGTTATATCCTTTGATTGGTCTACAATATCACATGCTAGTATGCTGAGGTTAAATCTTAGTACATTTTCTTCTGCTGTAACACTATTTACAATCAGATGGGCCAAAGGAAATATATCTTGCTTGTTTAAATTAACCTGGCTTATATCCCCTATAGAAATAGTATTTGTGTAAGGGTTTAATTTTAATTGTTCCCTTATTGTTTCAGTTAATTGATAGTATGCTCTTATTCCTTGTTGGCTCATTTGAAATTTTGTTTAATTCTTTTTGCTTCTACTTCTGCTTTGTCTTTCATATACTCTAATGCATACAAACACTCATGTATATTTAGTTTAGTGATATTTTCAAATCTTGTAATGTCCCCTTGAGCAAGTCCGTAAATTGAGTTATACCACCCCCATTTGGTTGTGAAGTTAGATACTGCGTCAAGGCTTCTGTCTGTTCCTTGTCCAAATAATTCATCATAGCTTTCGACAAGTCTAGACCTAAATTCCACAAAAAAAAAATTGACGACAAAACTGCATCCATAGGCATATCTAATATTTCTTTATCCTTACCTACTTTATATTCTTCTATTGTGTATTTATCTTTTAGCTTGTTTACTACTGGCCTATATAAAACTGCCATAGCCTTTTCTATGTTTTCCCAATCTCCAATAAAAGTATCTAGGTCAATATATTCCCCTAGAGTTAAATCATCTAAATGTGGATGAAAACCATAGCTTTTGCCATTTAATTTAAAGTGCCTTACAAGCCTGGGTTTTTGCTCAAACATCTCAGTCAATGTATTTACTATCAATTCTGTATCGGTTACTTTTAAGCGCATTACATGCTGTAAATCAACCTTGCAAAATATCTCTATTATCTTGGCATTTAAAAAATTAACATCATCAACACTTTTTTGTATTTTAAGAAAATGCTTGTACTGCCTTAAAGTAATTTCATTTAGATTGTTTGGAACTGTAATATCAATTTTCATACTTATATAACGTTTTTAAAATGGTTTTTTATAGTAGTAAAGATAATAAAAAAAAGGGCCACCAATTAAGGTAGCCCCAGTCTGCTAAAAATTATTTCTAATTATAGCATGCTTGCTTCGTGACAAGTGCCACTACAGACACCTGGTTTATCTATTTCCGTTCCGCATTCAGTACATTCATAATCTTTATATTCGGGTGGGCTATACCAATCCATAATATTCTGTTTTAAGTTTACCATTACGGTAATGTTCTACAATTACACCAGTACTTAAAGGTACTACCTTATAAGGCCTTATGCTTTTCTTTACTAAAATTCTGTTTATTAATTTTTTCATTATTCTTCTATTTCGTTAAACACTGCATGTTCTAAACAATCGCCACATATCTCATCACTTAAATAACTTGGCTCTGCGCCACAACAATTACTATATTCCATTTATATATATATTTAAAGCATTTAATACTATCACTACAAACGCCAGCATCAATACTATTATTATTTCTGTTTTATAGGTCGTAAACTTTTTCATATACCTCTTTTGTATTTTTAACCGCTTTGTTATAACCTACACTAAATGCTTCTGATGCTAGGTTACTCATTATGGTTAATAGTTCAGAGTTGTACTCTATGTCTAAATTTCTTAAACTGTCGTATGCTTTTTCTAATGGTGTTTTCATTTGTTTTGTTTTTGTTAATTTACATAAAAACTAGCATTGTTCTAAACATCTGTTTATACCTCTAAGCCTCATTCGTTTACAAACTCGGTCAATAGCCACATACGATTTAGTAAAGTATACCAAATCAACCTTTCAGTTATTTGTCTTCAAATTACTACCACTTGCCTCGCTTGGGTATGCTATCTTTTCACAGCGCCTGCTATAACTATATTTTCTCTAGTACCTCCGAAAGTACGTTTATCATCCGATAACACTTATCAATACTTATACTCGCTTACAAGTTGTGCGTTTTGTCTCCTTGAGTGAATTGCCTCCGCTAGTTAATATGTAAAAGAACTTAATTAATATACTGCAATATACAACTTTATTAACATATAAACAAATTTATTTTAGTGTAAAGCATATTTTCCAAAATTAGGCCTACTTAATATTGAGTATGTTGCGTAACGGCACGGGTCAATAATATGGTTGTTTTTATCCTCAGGCGTATTAATTAGCATACCTGTTTTATCCTCTTTCCATTTGTAGTTTCTAAACTCGCTTATAGCATTTGTTGAGGTAGCTAGTATATGTATCTTGTATCTTTTAAGCAAGTCAATACCAGCGTTTATACTATCCCTACCTTTTATGCTAGGAAATATATTATTGCCCATTGCACGCAGTTCTGATATTAACCTAGGCTCTGCGCTATCAGCGTAAATAGGTTTACTAGTTAAATTCTGTTCCTTTAAAAAATTATTTATATCCCTAGTCGTCATTTGTGTTCTATATAAATGTTCTTGGATATATAAGTTGTGGCCCTGGCTGTAAACAGATACAAAAGTGGTGGGGTCATTCGTGTAACCAAAATCCATTCCGTATGCAATAAGCTCTGCAAGTTGTGGTATTTGATTAACCTCAACATACTTAAATATTGTACTCCTACTAGCGGCCCTTTCCCCTAGGCCGTATATTTGCCAGTATTGCTCGTCAGTATCTCTAAGGCGTTCTATTTCGTTTATTATAGATGTTTCAATAAAAGGGTTGTCTAAATAAGTTGTTTTGTAAAACACACAATCCTCCCTAGGTATTAATTTATCATATATCCAGTGGTACTCATCTGATGGGTTAAAATCTAATATAATTCTATCCTGGGTTCTAAAAAGTAATTGCTGCATATCTTCATAGTACAACTCATTACCCTCGTTAACAAACAGCAAGTCCCTTTTACGGCCCCTTATCTTTTGTGGCTGGTCTAAGGATATAAATTCAACTAGGTTTCCAAACAAGTGATATTCTGAATTGGACTTATTGTGGTACTGTTCACTATAGCAGTTATACTTTTGTAGTATTGCCATAAAATCCCTCATAACAGTTGCCCTTAAACTTGGAAATGATTTACGGCATATAGTTACAATTTTATCATTGTTGTTTGCACAATAGTTAAATATTACCCATAAAAGTATATTGTAAGTTTTACCTGACCTTGTACCACCTTGCTCAACTACAATTTTTTTATCTGTATTGGCTAAATGCTTATATACTATATTAGTCTGTATCTTCGGTTTTGTCAATTATTTCAATTTGAAAGTTAGTAGGCATACCATCGGCCCCAGTTATTTCCTGTCGTTCTATATAGCCCCTTTTTTTGCCTTTGGTTTTTAAATAAAATATTGTAGCCGCTGTTGAGTTGGCAGATATTTGTTTGTGTAATTGGCTTTCCGCAAAGTCTAAGGCAACGTTTTCTATTTCATTTACAGCACTTGCAAACACCTTATCTTCTTTTAGCCACTTGTAATATGTGCTCCTAGGTATGTCAGCCTTTTTACATGCAACAGTAACAACACCCAAACTTTGCTCTAGGGCTGCAAGTAAACTTTCCTTTTTTATGTGTCTATCTTTGTTCATTGTTTTTTTTCTTTTGTGCTTCTTTTTCTTCCGTTGTAGGGTTAAACCTTTTGCGTTTTTGTTCGTTTATATATTTATACCTTTCAACCAGGTTCATACTTCTAATATCTTTACTCATGATTTTGTACAAATAAATTAAATGGTTGTTTTACACAACTTGATAACTCAATATAGGTTTCGTTATGTTCTGGGAATGTATGTATTGCAAAATGACTTTCGCTTAGTAAAAACAATGCAGTGTAACCAAATGGCTCAAAATGCTTTTCGGCTACGTCTAACACATTAAAACCGCTTTGGCTTAGTAGTTTATTATATTTCTTTTTTAGTGCCTTAGGGTTTGTTTCATTAACCCATACTGCGTAATTATATATTTGTGCTTTCATCTAAGTTTGTAAAGTTTAATTTTTTGTAATTGTTTTTTATGTTTTTTGTATTGCCTTTATAAAACACTAATACGTTTTGATGGCACTTACCAATTTTTCTGTTTGTCATATAGCGGCCCACACGTTGAGGCAAAGTACCTAGGCTTTCCGCTATTATCATTTCGTTATATATTTGCACTCCATTTTTGGCAAATATGTTTTTTATATCATCAGGAAACCCATAGTAAAAACCTTTTTTATTTCTAATATCCCCGACCACAATAACCGCAAACCTATCTTCTTTTAAACACTTTATGGCTCCAGTAAATGCTTTGTCTATTATTTTTAAAAAATCCTCATAGCTTTCCTGGTTACTTGCATCGTTTTCTAACTCAGAGTAAACTTCCAAGTCGTAGTATGGCGGACAACTAAATAATAAATCTTGGCTGCCAACTGGTATGTGTTTTAATACATTTACACCATCATCACAAATGTATTTACTCTTACTGCCTTTTAACCTTTTATTGTTTAAGTCGGCTTGCTCTTGCCTTAATTCTATTCCAGTAAAAGTATTCCCCAGGGCATCGCTAACATAACCAAAAACACTATCCCCAGCAAAACAATCAAACGTATTACCTTTATCAATACCAAACCACCTATTTGATATTTCTGCCAATACCGGGTCAAGTATGCTTACACCATTATTTATATCACCCATTAATTCGCTTTCGGATAATGTTCCCTCTCTTGTTTCGCCATTATCGCCAATTAAGTTTTTCCAATAACTTTTCCTATCAACCCAGTAACCTTGCTTTGTATCTAATATGCTAAATGGTGGTATTATAAATATGTCATGCAGTTTGTTATGTTCTTCTTTTTCTGCTGGTTCCTCCTCAAACGGAAAACCATCTAGGCCCCATTCCTCTAATTGTTTTATATCCCATTCATTAGCTAGTATATCCCAATCCCATTCTCCAAAACCTACATTGTCTTTTACTATGAACTCTTGTTGCTGTTCCTCTGTAAGTTCATCGGCCTTTAATATATACACTTCTTTTAAACCAGCTTGCTTACATGCCTTTAAACGCATATTGCCACCCAGCACAACCATATCGCTATTTACTACAATAGGGCGTAATTTTAGCATTTGTGGAAATTCTTTTATAGACTTTACTAGCTTATCAAACTTATAGTCTTTTATAAACCTTGGATTGTTTTCGTTTGGTTTTACTTTACTAATTTTTACTAACTCCATATATATAACGTATTTAATTTATTTTTTTACCCAGCTTTAAATTTAGCAGCTTTTCCTTTATAGCTTTTCTTTTATCGCCTTTTGGTAGTTTATCTAATAGTTGCTGTAACTTTTGTATTAATTTTTTTTTGCTTATGCCTGTTTGCATAAAATGCCATTCGGGTTTTATCATGTAGAACAATTTATAATTTCATATTCGTTTTTAGGCTTTTGCCAGTTAAAAGATTTTAATATTAATGCCGCCCTTTCATCATATACTTGCATTTGGGTTTTGTTTAAATCTCTATATAGTATTTCATTTTCAGTAAAACCTGATTTAATTTTTTTTCTTAATTCCTTTACCTCACTTAATTGCTCTTCGTATTTCTTTATTTTATTATTGGCATTGTTATATTTTTTTTTAATTTCTTTATATTGATTTAACAACCTTTCCAATTTTGGTAATTCCTTATAATCTGCATCAGGGCTTATTTCAAAATAACTTTCAAGTGTATTAAAATATTCTTCCCTATATGATTTATAAATTTTAAACTTTTTTAAAGCATGTATTACAGTTGCATGGTCGTATGTTTTTAATTTTGGTTGTGTTCTTATAAATGCAGATATAGCACTTGGCCCTAAGTCAAACTTATTTTTTAATAAATGACAAAAAAAAGCTCTATGCTCTACAATGTTTCTTGCTCTTGTTTTTTCAAATATATCTACTCCAGTAATTGATATTAGCAAATCACTTATTTCTTTTGGTGTTTTTAATATCGGTATGTCTATTTTATTTTTTTCCATTGCTTTGTAGTTTTTGTATATATAATGCTGCATCCATCAGTTCTTCTTTTAGGTGCTGCAAAAAATCATCATTGTTATTATCTTGTAGTGTTGTTTTGTATTTGTCTATGCCTACGCAACTTCTTATGTCAAATTCTCTTTTTAAATCTTCTACTATTTTATCTTTCATATTAAAATAATTCAGTTTGTTTTATATTTGATTTTCTTATTATTCCTAATGCTGTTTCTAATATTGTTTTACCAGCTTCATAGTCTACCAGGTTTCTTGCTATTTTGTTTAATACTTGGCTTCCTTTATATTTCCTAAAATCATAATCGTGAAATTTACATAATTTATCTACTTCGTTTTTTGCTTGTGACATACCATCAAAATGTCTTTCACTTAATTTGTTAGGTAGTTTAAAGTTTGTCCAATATAAATGTCTATCTCTTTTAATAGGGTTAAACATTGGTTCATAATATGCAATTACATTTTCAACCACATATTTACCTTTACAATGGTGTTGTAAAAATATTATTTCTTGATACAATTTCATATCTGGGTATGTTGGGTTTTTGCCATTAGCACCAAAGCCCCAATATCTTGCTCTGCTATGTGTTGGACAAGGTGGTGATGACCATATAAAATCATATTCTTGGTAATGGTCTAATAAATATTGATGTGCATCTGCAACTATAACTTTATCATTAGGAAATCTTTCTTGGTATAGTCTCGCAAGTTCCGCATCTAATTCTACAGCAGTAACATCTACATCTGCAACTTCATCCCACTTGTATCTGTTTCCGCCTAAACAAGCATATAGGTTTAATATTTTCATTCTGTTCTTAATTTTAAAAGGTTATAGCACTCAGTATATTTTAACCTAGCTTTGCCTTTGTAATGTTTTTTAAATAATGCGTATAACTTCCTAGTGTATTGGTATTTTGTTTCACAATCTACAAAGTATTTTTCCGCAAACCTTTTTCCTTTGCCTTTAAAGTAGTTTACATTGTCGGCTGTATCGCCCTCAATCATTTGTGAGTAAAAGTTAAATATAGCTTCTTCTTCTGATATATCTAAAACAACCTGGTGTTTAAAATGGTAATTGTACATCAAGCACGGGAACTGTTTGTAATCTTTATCTATGCTGACTATCATAACCTCATTCCTACCTACCTCATCACTAATTTGTTTCCAATACCTAGCAACCATATCATCTGTTTCAATACCATACCCATAAATACTATCGTACTGGGTTTTAACGTACTCATGCATATCGTTTAATAGCGGAGGCAATACTTGTTTTTTCCTATTAGCTTTATACTTGCTGGTTATTAGTTTTCTAAAATTACCTTTTGAGCCACTAAATGTCAATACCTTATCAATAGTATATCTGTCCTCCAAGTCATTAACAATTTTCATAAACTGCTCATCAAATTTATGCCTGGCATCTACTATATCTTTGTAGTATATATCATCATCAGGGTTTTCCCTTTTACGATAGCAACTTGCAAAAATTAAGCTATCTGCATCTACTAATAAAATCATAATGCTTCTTTTATCATTTTATGGTGCATTGCTTGTTGCTTCTTTTGTTCTTTAGTTACCATTCTAATTATTGATGGTAAATCCCTAAAAAGCTGGTCTACATTCATTACAAGTGTTTTGTCATTATTATAACCAAAATATAATTCTCCATCACTACACCACAAAGCATCTGTTTCATATATGTAGGTATGTGATTGCGCTTCCTCTAATTGTGATTTTAATATCTCAACTTGTGCTTCTAATTTTTCTATCCTGTTATCTTGTCCCATTTATCTATTGTTATGTTAAGTCTTAAATAATTTCTGTTCTTAGTTTCTTTTACCTGGTAGTTAATCGATATGTCTGATATAGATGTGTCAGCCTCTGTATAAAACTCTATTTGTTTTTTAAGTTTTTCCCAGGCCGCATCATTAACCTTCATTTTTAATAAGGTTTAAGTTCATATAATTGGCCACATAGTTTATATGCTTTTGCGTTGTCATGCTCCAATAACCTAACTGGTGTAAATTACAGCCATCTATTTTTGCAACTATTGTAGTATAACTCCAAACGTTGTTTCCTTGTATTCTTAAATTCTGTTTGTACCTTGGTAATGTTCTCATCTGTTTTGTTTTTAAATTAAAGTTTATTTCCGCATAAAGGGTACATTCTAGTATAAAATGCTTGTCCTTTTTTTATTTTCTTTTTACTGCTAAATATAATATCTTCGGCCGCAACCTCATCTATCCTACCATAGTAGCCTATTTCTTCTCTGTCGGGTTTTTCTAATATAGTTGAGCCTATATACTTATCGTCAATCATGTATTCTAAAAAATACCCTAGTTTTTCAAATTGTGACATTTTGTTTTGTTTTGGTTAATATACCACAATATAACATTTATTAACTTATTAACAAAATTTAAAAAGGGTCAATATTAATATTTATTCTTACAGCATCATTTTCTTTTAGCAAATAAACTGGCTTGTGTAACCTTTTTTTGGTATAAACACTTGTATCGGGACAGTACTTTGTTACCACCTTTGGCAGCTTTAAAGTATTAAGGTAATACATAAAGTTTCCTTTTGGGTCGTTTACAAAAAATATCTTTACAATATCCTTATCTAACTCCATAAGTGCATCATGCTTTTCTTTTTCTAGCATTTTTTCCTCGTAGTACTTTGTTCTAAATTTCATTTCAATTACACAATCAACACCTTTACTTGTTTTGCCCTTTGCATCGTATCTTGTGTTGCCAGTGCCACAATGTTCCAAATCCCAGCCATCAAGGTTTAATAAAAACACAACAGCTTTTTCCCACTCATTTATTTTTTTACTCTCCATTATCCCAAATTATATTTAACTCTTTTATCCAAGATTTAATTTTTGCTGGGCTGCATGTACAGGGTCGGTAATATTTATGATTATAATATTCGGCATGCAGCGAACAAATTAATTTATACTCAACATCTGATAGTGTTTGTTTTTTTACTTCCCTAAACTGTGTCCATATTTTAAAATCTTTTTTACTAAATTTTACCATCGTTCTATTTTTATTTCGTTTAACTTTTTTCTTCTTTTATTGCAATTACACTTAGTTCCCCAATGGGTATGATATTTATCTACTAGCCATTTTATACCTGTATATTTTGTAATGTAATGTATTATATTTCCTATTTTCATTTTAATTCATTTATTGGTATTATTATTCCTTTACTAGCCATATTATCGCCACCTTTTTTATCTCTATCTGTATTAAGATATTTTCTGCATTTTGCTTTTAAATCATCTGTTTTTAATATATAAAGCTCATCTAAATATATATAATAGTATTTAGCCTTTGTCGTTGCTATGCCGCTGGGCTTTCCATTACAAAAATACTCCACATAAAAGTTTCCAGTTTTTTTATACTGAGCATCGCTTTTTACCTCAACACCAATTTTTAATTCAGGTATATATATATCCCACTCTTTATAATACCCATCTATTATATGGGCTTTTGGATAATCTTTTTGTATTAATTTTAATGCCTGGTTTTCATATATTTTCCCAGTTGCTAAATCTTTTTCAAACTTTTCCCTCATAGCAATTTTTTAAGTTTGGTTTTTACCTTTTTATAAGTGTTGTATAAAGAGTAATAATGTATTTTGCTTTTCCTAGAAAACTCAGCAATGCTTTCCCCCTCGTTTATAATCTCAAATACTTTTCTATCGTACCAATACATTTTAGATAACTTTGCCTGTATTTTTTCGTATGGCTCATTATAATCTATATCCGTAGTTGTAAGGTGTAAATTATCAAGTGATACCATATTAACCTTTTGCCCTTTCCTTTTTAAATCATAGAACAATGTTTGTAGTGTTTTAAATATATAATAGTAATTTATTTCTTTTTCGTTGTACATTATATCCAAACCCTTTTCTACTTTAAGCTGTATTTTATAATACATTTCTTGTACAATATCTTCAGCCACCTCTTTATTACAACCAAAGCTTGAAACTATTTCTATCCATTCTTTATGCTTTGCAGCAACCAAAACCATTGTTTTTTGTACCATGCTATTTTAAAGGGTCATATAAATTATCTACTATTGTTGGCAATCCTTTTTCGTTTACTTGAAAACTAAATGTTTCAAAACCATAGCCCCTACTCCTTCCACATTTAACTGTTACCCAATCTTTATTTACAGTGTTCGCTTCCAGACTTATAACTACTTCCGCCTTTTTTTCTAAGGCACTTCCAAGGTGTCCCGTTCCCAGCTTTTGGCTGCCATAGTTTTGATGTATAACATTTATTATATGGCAATTATACTGGGTACTTATTCTCATTAATGAACTTACTAATTGGTTTGTTTGTTCTATATTATTTACATCTGCCAACAAATCTGCAACGCCATCTACAATAACCAAAGAGGGCTTATCTATTTTTTCTCTTAGGTAGTACTCGATAAACTCCAAACGTTCCTTAAAACCTATTGTCCGCAATGCAAAGGTATGATATTTATTTGCTGGTATGTTGTTGTCCATATCAAGCGGTCTTCTAAATACTTTGGCTGCATGCCAATCGCCTTGTTCTGTATCAAAATGTATTAAATCTCCATCGCCCCTATGGCCTTTAATTTTACCACCATAAATATTAGTTCCGCTTAAAAATGCGCTTGCAAGTAATGATACAAAAAACGTTTTCTTAGTCTTTGGCGGGGCTGTGATAACAGATAGATTGCCAAACGTACCCAATGCAATAGGTACTATCGTATCGCCTTTATCTGATTGTAAAACCTTTTCGCCATAGCTTAAACATACGGGAGGATATTCTAATTTTTTTGTTATGTCTATAAAACAATCCTCCGCGATTAATTCCATATACATATTCTGTTCTGTCTCTTTTTCTGTCATTTGTTAAATGTATAAAAAAAAAGGTGTAAGTTAAAAACCCACACCCTTTTTAAATTTAGGCTAATTAAAATGGTAAATCATTACCAGCTTTTTCTGTAACTGGCTGGTCTTCTCTTTCCGCCAAGGTTATTTTATCATCAGTCCAAACTACCTTTCCGTTTCCTAAGTAGGTTTTGGCAACCTTTGCTTCTCTTTCTTCTTTTGTTTGGCTATCAATAAAAGCAACGTTGTTTCCGTACCTGGTTTCATCGTTTACCGATATGGTAAAATTATACCAAACACTTCCGTTTTTTCCCTTTACAAATTTCTCCTTTGGGAGCTTTGCGATGTCTATACTTCCGTTTATTATTGCACTCATAATTTAGTTTTTATTTATTAATTTTTGGTAATTTTTGGTCTATATTAAATTTAAAAAATTTTACTGATGGGTTTCCATCTATATAATAATTCCATGCCTTTATACTCATACCTAATATCCAATAAAAATTTAATGGTTCTCTTTTTATTTTTGCATTTATTAATTTATTGTATAAATAGCTTGTCGCTGTTCCTTCTGTTTTTGATAAACCGCAAAGGTGTTTTATAAATGTGTAAACATTATCTGATGGATTTTTTCCACCTAACATATATGCAATTAAAGATAAATTTGTTGTAGTTAAAACTTTAAATGAAGATTTATTATATATTGAGTTTATATTGTTATTTATGTTTACTAACCAATTATGGTTTTTATTACAGTATTCTAGTACCTGTTGATTTGTAAGCGTTTCTATTCTATTAGTTGTATTTGTTTTTGCAGTTTTACTCCCTCTATCTACATATTTATATATAGTTTTAATTAATGCAGATAATTTAGTTGATTGCTTATAACCATTTATACTAAGTACATCAGCTGAACTTCTATTTTTACCAGTATCGTAGGTTGCCATAGATTTTATTTCAACACCTTTTACAACTGGTATGTGATATGATTTGCCTGATTTAATTATGGCCATTAATCTATGTTGCCCATCTGTTAAATGCATGTTCTTATCAAATACTATGCTCTCCCCATTTTCTATAAACAAACCTTTTTCCATTTGCTGAACTAAAAACCTAATACTTCTTTCAGAATGCTTCCTGTTTTTTGTATTATAAGTTAAATAGTGTTGTGCAATCTCTGGAGTTATATACACCAAAGATACTGTTAAATCTGTTTGCTTTTTTGTTACATAATTGTAACTTACATTGTTTAATACTTCTGTTCTCATTTTGTTAATTATTTAGTTATTATTTACTCTTTTTAAAATCATCGCTTTCGTCTTCGCCAAACACTCCCAGCTCATAAAAACCAGTAAGCTTTAATACGCTTCTAGATAAGGCCCTTTTTTCTGCCATTTCCATTACATACCAACTGTTGCAATTACCATCTTTATAATTAGCACCTTTTAAAGCACTTCCAAAGGTTTGTATTTCAACACCCTCTTTTTTTGCATTTGCTTTTACAACCGCAAAGTTAGGTTCACATTTTACAACATCGTAATTAATTGCAATGTTTTCTTTTGCTGCGATTTTCTCGATACCTTGTCTTGTGATGATAATATAATGCTGGTGTTTATACACATCGTTTTTATCGAGGTTATACTTAATGTAAAGTTCCTTTAATTTATCTCTGTCCATTTTGTTTATATATTTGTGATACTTCTATTTGTGCTTGTAATTCCTCTATCCTATTTGATAGTGCTTCAACTCTAAATTTGTATTGCTCAATAATACTTTGGGCCGTTTCTTGTGAGTAACTTGTTCCCATTATTGTATATTGTATAAGGTTGATTTTGTAATGTCTAAATCTTTGCTTATGTGAAATTGTGCAAAGGCATCTTTGTTTAAAATTGCTCTTTTTAAAGATTGTTCCAAGTGTTTAATCTTCTTTTTTAGGTCGTGTTTTTGTGTTCTCATAACTGTTTTGTATTGATTAATAATACCCAAATATAAGAAAAAAATGTTAATAAGTAAATAAAAAACAAAAAAAAGGGCCTTGGCATTATAAAACCAAAACCCTTCCTATTAACAAAACAGAGATATCAAATGTAGTCTTTTAAAAACTATCTACCAAATTTTTATAATGTTTAATCATATCTTGTAACTCATTGTTTGTAAACTTTACTATTTGCTTTGCTTTAATATGTAGTTCTTCGGAGGTGCCATCGCCATATTTTTCATCTAAATACTTTGAAAAAAGAAATTGTTCTCCATATCTAAAAACATTGCATCCAGCACATTGTACCTGGCAATTCTTTTCAATCCACCTAGTAGCATAATGCTTTCTACTTTGAAAGTGTCCGTTTTGTAATTTTTTCCAGTGGTCTATTTTGCCACATGTAAAGCAAGTTGCATTACCTAAATCATCTGCTTCCTTTAATCTTATGTACTGGCTAAAAACTGCGTCTAGCTTTTTTACTATTTTGCTTCTGCTAGGTTTTTTAGATGGCATTATCTATAACTTCTATAATGTTTCTTAACTCACTTCTTTCAAACTCCCCTAAACTTATATCATTTACGATTAATAAATAATAATCTTTTCTTACTGCAATACATTTTGTGTTTTCCATTTTTTTTCTAAATATAAAATTAATAACTTTACAATTTTTAATTACTTCAAATATATAAAATAAAATACTATAAAAGGAAATAGTAATATATACCTAAAAAAATATATTAATAGTAAAAATAATACTAGTAAAATATTAAAATTAAGAAACCTGGAAAATATCTTATTTAGTTTTGGAAATATAATTGTATTTTTCTATCCCCCTACTCCCGAAATATGCCAAATAGGTTGTTATTAATAAAGATTTAAGCAAATCTATCCACTCAATACTCACACCAAAATCAATGTTTAAGCTATCCATAAGAATTAAACACCAGGTTGATATGGTTAAAAATATAAGCATCATTGGTCTCACATTTTTACTCAGCCAACTATCACTGGCCATATCAGAACTCCAACGTTTCGATACTTCCTCCATTTCTGCTATATCCATTTCAAGCAGTTTTAAGGCTTCTTCTTTGTCTTTTGGTGTGATAGCTTTGTCATTACTTATAAGTCCGCCTAGCAGCTTTAAAACACCAGCATCGGGAATTATATCGCTTGCTGCATTTAATAAGTTTGGGGCCGCTTTTGCTAAGAACTTTCCAACCCTTGTATCTTTAAACTTTTTTTTACTTTTTTTTTCTTCCATTGTTCTTATTCATTAAATACCATTTATGAGATGTGTATCCGATAGTAAGTAAAAGCAAAATAATCTTTAATACTATATCTATATTTGTCATTGAAAATAAAAATGTACCTAAATTTATAAGCAATGTTTTGTAATCTGTTATCATTTCTTATTTATTTGTTTATTGCCTTAAATTAAAGCATTATTAAAGTATTTATAATTTCCAACTTCTTTTATTATCAATACTTGTTTTCTGTTTTTTACACTGTTAAAAGATACATGCAACCACTTTGGGTTTCTTTTTCCATACTCCCATATAAGCTGGTCAAACTCTAAGTTATCTTTTATGTAATTAAACATTTCTAAGTTAGTTTTGCAACCCATACTTGTTATGTCTATTGCCTGGCCTTTTAAATGGCTGCTGGTTTTACTCCCACCAATACCAATGTTTAAATCTTCTGACCTAAAAAAACTGTTTACTTTTATTGGCCCACCAACCCATTCTCGTAATGGCTCAAAAACTTCTTTTGCTACTAATTGCATGTTTTCTAATTGCTCATCGTTTGGCTTGTTTTCTATTTTATGCTTTTTTGCATAGTTAGAATTGGTTGCTTCTTTATACGATATGTGTTTGCTTATCTTTTTCATATTTTCTTATTGCGGTACTTCTGCGTTTCTAGGGTAACCATAAAAACTATGTGCTGCCTCAACTGGGTACACCATAAAAGAGCCAAAGTCTAAATCTAAACTACTCATTACATCGATAGCAAAACCATCATAGTAAACTGCTGGTGTAATTATATTACCATCTGCATCATAGGTAGCGGGTATCTTTACAACCTTACCGATATAAACAACGGCTGCCGTATCTTTTGCAAATACTATTTCGCCATCAGTTTCAACTAATACACCAATACTTAAAAGGTAGTCTTTGCCCTCTTGCTCGGTTGGAAAATTTGTCTTGTAAATATTCATATCTTTATTTATTATATTGTTGTTAAATTTATTAGTTCTGCATCTGATAGTGCTTTTGGATAATATTGTAGGTCTTTAGTGTTACCAAAGAAAGTTGCAATTCCATTACTATCAAAATCTAATTGAGTTAAAGTTCCTATTGGAAAAGTTATACCGCTTGTGTCAGTAATTACTTTTGTTCCATTAATCCAAAGAGCAAAATTGTTTTTAGCATAAGAAATGGCTATTTTGTTAAAGTTAAGTATATCGTATGAAGTATTACCGTTAAAGGCTTGGGTAACTCCCCCTACTTGCACTAACATTCTAACCTCATTACTTGACGACCAATATCCAATAAAAACTCTGTTTGAATTACTGCCATCTGAAAGTTGTATAACTCTATTTGTACCATCATTTGCTAGCGCACTAATCTCTGCATACAATACACCTTCCTCGCTGTTTATCTCTGGTGTTGCGTTTATACAAGTCTCTTGGTTTCTTGTGGTCTGTGAGCCATTAGATGGGATATACGATGTTGCGTAGGATTGTTCTTCTGCTTGAGCGCCCCAAATGTAAACCCCGCTTGTTCCATCTCCTTGATAAACGTATCCACCTTCATACGTTTTATTTGTACTTACATATAAAGTTGTAGCTAATACGGGTATCGAACATCTAAACCACCCATTACCTACATCTTTTATCATACCCCCCGTGCTAATTCCATTGACTAAATCGAAAAAATAACCAGCAGAACCTTGATAGTGCATCTGAATATAATTATATTCAGCAGCCTTTGCATAAATAGAATATGTATTATCTTCTGAGATGTCAATAGGTGTGATTACTTTAAATAAATGAGCTTGATTTGAACTCGTTAAATCAGATAATTTTGTTACGTTATTAGTTCCATCTGGAGCAACAGAAACAACCGTATTAACATCTAAGTTTGTTGGTGTCCAAATTCCTTGACTAAAATCCTCTGAATAAGTTATTAAATTTGTACTCTGCGGCTCTAGTAAAAATGCCTCTGCTCCCGTTGAGTAATCTAATCTAGGGGTGTTAGTTGCAGTTATGTATTCTTTTACGGATACATTGTCTATTGCAAACTCTCCTATGGCATCATTACAAAACAATCTTAAACTATTATTATCTGCATTAGCAGTATAAAAAACTTCATAATCTACAAAGCTACTTGTTAGATTATTATTAAATATTACATTAGCACCTTGTGTTAATCTTAAATTTAGACCACCACTTATGTTTTTTGCAATAAAAGTTACTTTATAAGTTTTTCCATTTACAAAAGAAACATCTTGAGCAATATATTGACCAAACCAACTACCATTTAATGTATTGTTAGAATTTAAAATGCCATTATTAACACTTGCATAACTACCACCAACAACAGACCAATCAGTTAATCCATTACTAAAATCTCCGTTGGTAATTAATTCCTCGCCTATCTCATTAGTACTTTTTATTAACCCTTGTGCATCAACGTATGTAGCCTCCGAGCCTCTAGCAAATGTAAACTGCTCTGCTATCGTATCAAAGTCTAAAGTAAATGTTGGGTCTGTTGGTGTTGGGTAAGTTAAATCCGCTAGTTCTTGGTCACTTAAAGCCTCTTTGTATACTACAAGTGCTTTTGTTTTTCCAAAGAATTCTTTAGTGTTATTTGCTCTACTAAAAGATAAATCATTTAAACCACTCGAAAACGCATTTGTATCTGCGGTACTTAGAATATTTACACCATTTAAAAATACACTAACTTGTGTCGCATCGTATCTTACAGCTATTTTATTGAAATCTGTTTTTAAGATAGATGAAGTGGTTAAATTTGTTGTCCTAACTCCATTAGCATATTTTTGAAAAATCACAGCATTTGAATTTTGATAAAGTATGTTAATAGAATTACTATTAATTAATCCATCATTTAACTGTATATTCATATCTGAACCACTTGCAGTAACTAAAGCCGCTATCTCTGCATATAAAACCCCCTCTGTTGAGTTTATAGATGCTAAACTTCCGCCATTGGTGCATACGTCTTGGTTACGTGTAACCCCGTTAGGCTCTCCATTTGTTGGTATGTAAGATGTTGCGTAGGATTGCTGTTCTAATTGAGCGCCCCAAATGTAGACACCATCTGTACTTGTTCCAGATGCGGCAAAACTTGCTGTATTGCTATCAACTAAATAAATCATAAAACCACCGTTAATAGTTGTGGCATCTGTTGAAACTTCGCACCTATACCAATTATTGTTTAATGGTGTTATATTGGCTGTTGTCTTACTACCCGTATTGCCAACTATTCCATTTGATACATCAAAATTAGCATATCCTTGAGCGTCACCGCTATTTATAATCTGTATATAAGTACGATTAGCTGACTTTACAAAAACACTAAATGTGTGTGCCGTTGAAGCTATTGGTGTAACTGTATTTCTTATTCTTTTTGTACTTGCTGTTGCAACATCTCCAACTAATAAAGTAGAATAATCAAGACCATTAGGTGATAACATTGTAGGTGAAATTACATCTGTTGTTCCCGTATTTATCCACCCATTAGTGTAATCACTCGAATACGTTATTAAATTCGTACTCTGGCTTTCAAACAACCAACTTCCGCACCCCGAATTAGGCACTACAGATTGTCCCAAATACTCTTTTACAGAAACGTTGTCTATTGTTATTGTTGAACTACCCGCATTTGCATAACCAAACAAAAAATCTGTTGTTGTTGCGGTGTAATATTGGTCAAAAGTTTCAAATGTATCTGCTTGAGAAAAACTACCAG
>Ga0206682_10000923_pt1 | contig 30109 bp, 32 predicted proteins | sample M240m12015metaG_FD_155444 | JGI IMG/M metagenome (GOLD analysis project Ga0206682, IMG submission 155444) | Ammonia-oxidizing marine archaeal communities from Monterey Bay, California, United States - M2 40m 12015 | ecosystem: Environmental > Aquatic > Marine > Intertidal zone | place: USA...
AGTAGTTCGGTCTATATTATCTGGGTCATCAGGATATTCGTCTACATAATCAGGAATACCATCTTCATCAGAATCAGTAGTATTATCTACATCGGGGTCAGAATCATACTGATCAGGTATACCATCTTCATCAGAATCAGGTAAGTTTGGAGGTATGTTATCTGGATCATCGGGGTATTCGTCTACATAATCAGGTACACCGTCTCCGTCTGTATCAGTAGTATTATCTACATCGGGGTCAGAATCATACTGATCAGGTATACCATCCCCATCAGTATCAACTTCTTCACCAGTATCAACTTCTTCACCAGTATCAACATCTTCATCAGTATCAACATCTTCACCAGTATCAACATCTTCACCAGTATCGCCAGTATCGCCAGTATCAGAATCATCCCAAGGAGCTGTTTGACCTTTAAACGGCGTACCGTCTTCGTTATAAACACCGCCTAAAGTTTCTCCGTCTCCTGCAACTAGTTGGAACTTACCAGCTTGAGTTGGATGAGGAACTAAAGTATAAGGCTCATAAGTAGTGCCTGTATCAACTTCTTCACCAGTATCAACTTCTTCACCAGTATCAACATCTTCATCAGTATCAACATCTTCATCAGTGTCAACTTCTTCACCAGTATCATCCCAAGGCGCTCTTTGATTTTTAAATGGTGTACCGTCTTCGTTATAAACACCACCTAAAGTTTCGCCGTCTCCTGCAACTAGTTGGAACTTACCAGCTTGAGTTGGATGAGGAACTAAAGTATAAGGCTCATAAGTAGTGCCTGTATCAACTTCTTCACCAGTATCAACTTCTTCGCCGTCAGTATCGCCGTCAGTATCAAGTGGGTTAAGTTGTTCTCCAGTATCAGGATCAAATACATCAGTAGTGCCATCTGGACTAACGACTACTACATTACCTTCTTCGTTAGTGTACGTTACATCTCCAGTTTCGGCATCGTACTCAATACCACTTATATCTGGGTTGTTAGGGTCATTGTCTTGGTTGTCAGCTATACCGTCTCCATCAGTGTCGCCTTCACTACCATAGGTCATTGCCCAGTACGTAGCTAATTGGTCATCTAAACTAGAATCTGATGTGTATTCTCCATCAGCATTGACCATTAAAGCGGCTACATCTTCAGGGGTATACGTTAACCCTGAATCTCTTAGTATGTCAGTGGCTTCGACGGTACTTGTATATGCATCGTCATACACTATATCCATTACATTTGCTACTACAGTGGTAGCGCCATTAAATGCGTCATCCATAGCATCTTGCAGTTCTTCAGGAGAAAGAGTTAATCCGCTATCTAAAACAGCCACTAAAGTACTTAATGCTTGTGGATTTTGGGTTACTGCCGCAAAAACACCCATACCTGCATTAGCTAAGTCGCTAATACCCATCATAGTAGTACTTACACCTAGACCCGCTGCCATACCTAAAGCAGTGGCTACCCCGTTTTCTTCAGATATGTTTATAGAGGGGTCTATTAAATGTAGTTCTCCGTTTACATAATCTGATACAAGGTACTCTTCACCTCCTTCACTAATAGTTTCTCCACCCGCTGCTTTTAACCTATACTTAGCACCAGTTAAAACCTTTTCCCATAAAGGCAACATTTCGTCGGGTACTTTACCATCAATAAAAAATTTATTTAGTTCCATACCTCCCGCTACCATTAGAGCGGTAGTGGAAATACCCGCCACAAATGCAGCATTTGTAGCTAATGTTAATGCGTATTCGGTGGTTTCTTCGTTAAACGAATTTATATAGTCTTGTTTAGCTTGGCCTTTTAACCCCATCTTATCGGCTTCTAGACCTAACATTTTTACTTTCGTATCAAAGGCTTGTTCATAAGTACCTGTAAAAGTAGCGCCCGCGCTTTCTCCAACATCAACAGCGGCAGCTCCCGTCAAACCAAGTTTCGTACTTAGACTACTAATAAAGTCGTCAGTCAAACCTAAGTTTTTTATAGATCTAACGCCTTCTAGTATAGCTTTACTTCCTAATTTAATTTTTGAACCTGCTACTATGGAAGCAAATTCAGAAGGAAACTCCACTATTATAGTCTGACTAAGAAAAACATTGGGGTCTTCATAGGCTGTTTTTAGTACATTTTTCATACCATGAAAAAATGCAGGTGCTCCTCTACTTTCGTCTCCCCCTTTATAATCTCCTTTTTTATGGAGAAGGCGGTCTCCTTGCGGAGTACTTATGTACACGTCTTCTTCGTAGTATTCAATTGGAGTATTAGGGTCGTCTACTGCTTTAGGTAAGTTTGCGGCAAACTCATTGGATCTTTCTATAGCGTCGTTATACTCTTGAGTCCTTGCTCCTTCCGCAATAGTAGTCCAGTCTTTAGCGAATTGGCTTATTGCCCCTCCATATTCTTGAGATACTGAGTCCGCTAGTCCTCCTATAAATTCTGGTACTTGAGCCATACCTTGATTTAACACCGAATATAAATTTTGAGGGTGACTCCATTTTTCTTTATCTAGCTCCCACCCTGTAGCTTCTTCTACTGCATCTACTGCTTCTTCTACGTATGTAGCTCCGTCATTCAGGGCGTCTAGGAACCACTGAGGTACATCTATATCTGGACTATCTGATACCCATTCTCCGGTAGCGTTAGAAACGTATCCATCAGTTAAATTGTTATTATTTACTTCTTCTGTAAATTGTTCAGGGTCATATGCTGGAGAATCAGGATTACCCATGTCCTCTAATGTAGGCGCAGAGTTAGGGGTATTAGGATTATTAGGAGTAAGTGTATCTCCTATTGCTTCTGGGTATACCCGCTCATTAGTTTCTGGGTCTATACGGTAGTATTCGTTAGTCTCTTCGTCTTCTATATACAGATCCCCATCTGAAACATAAGGATCATTTGGGGGTATAGTCCACTCATACTGCCCCGTTTCGTCGTTATATATCTCTCTAGCGACACCATTTACTACGTCCGCAACGGTTACACCTTCTGCAAAAGAAGTGGGGCCAGAAACATATGAGTATTCTACTCCTGTAATATTACCATCATCGTCGTAACTAATATTTACTGTAGAGTTACCATCACCAGCTAATTCAAATATAGTTTCTCCTATAGCCGCTCCTACATCTAGATCTGCTACAGAAACACCTTCAGATTCGGCTATATCTTTATATCTGTCTACTATGGCTTTTCTTTCGGCAGGAGATAATGCAGTTACATCTATTCCTGTCAGTCCTGCTACCGTGTCAAGCAAGTTACTCGCTTGCGCATTGTTTTGTGCTGTTAAACTTGTTTGGTTTGTTGGTAAGTTGTTATACAGTCCTTGGCTTAGGTAGTGCGCGTTGGCCTCTTCTACGGTAATACCGTTTTGTTCGGCGTAGAACTCGGCATCAAAATCAGGGTTTAAGTTTGCGACAGTAGCTTCATTAATACCTGCTAATGCTTCAGCAAACCCAGACTCGTAGTCGTCACCTCCATCTGATAATTCATCGTATGTACTTTGGTATAAGTCCGCAGCAGTATTGTATGCGTCAGTAGCGTTGTTATACTCTTCTGTGCCAGCATCTATTCTAGGGATGTAGTCGTTGTTTAATAGGTCTGTAAACTCGGTTTCTGCTGTATCGTAGGCGGCTTTAGCTTCTTTGTAAGCAGCTATCTGTTCTGCGGTTGCATTACCATAACCGCCACCCATATCTTTCCATATATCATTAGCTGCATTCGCAAGTTCTGTTAAGTTATCAGCACCCTCAGAAATTAGCTGGTTTACTTCGTTTACTTCCGTTGCCGCATCTGCGCGTCTTTGTGCAGCCTCATCAGCTACTATAGCTTGCTCAGTTAACGTATCGTACTTACCGCTTACTCTATCCCAAAACTCTGCAAAATCTTCTTGGAAAGTACCGTTATTTAGTGACTGCCTAATAGTTCTTTCTAGTTGCGCTGCTAGGCTGTTTAAGAACGCATCAGAAACATCTCCCCCTAACATAGCCGCGTTTAACGACGTTTGTAGGGAGGTAGCAATCATTTCTATACCACCAGAAGGTAAACTTTCTCCTACAAAACCTTTTAATGTCTCTGTAGTAATTACCGCAGAAGATATTATCTGTGCCATACGAGTTTCGTTAATATCGCCTGTAGCCAACTGAGAAGATATAGCTTCTTGTATCATACTTCTAGCTATCTTACCTATTGACTGAGGTGCTGACCCTCCTATTACTTTCGTACCGCCTTTACCATCAGAGCCATATACTCTAGTATCTTCGGTAAAAGTACCTATTTCTTCTAGGTCGTCTAGTGCCCCATCAGTTAGCTCGTTTATTTTTCCAAGTACTCGACCTACGCCAACTTGCACGCCGCCAGTTAAGAAAGCCTCTAGAGGGTCTTGGTCTGTTATTAATGCGGCAATAACATTTTTAGTTCCCGCGGTCACTGCTTCCGCTATAAATCCATCTGAAGCCGCTCCAACAGCGGCGGCTGCCTCTACACCGAAACTTTCGGCCCACTCTCCAAACTTTTGCCCTACAACATCATATCCACCAGCCATAGCAAACCAATCACTTGCGTGCATAGTCATACCTGAAGCGGCTTTAATAAGTGTAAGGGCTTGAGTCCCGCCGGGAATTATTGCGGCAAGTACATTTACTACGGGGTTGGATAGAAATGTTTCCCAAGTACTTGCTTCAGGAGGGTCTTCGACCCACATCATTACATATTCGCCTGCCCCTGCATTACCATCACTAGTATCTATAAATCTACCAGTTTTTCCCATAGCCTCGTACATGGCTCGGTCTTCATCAGAAAACCCTTGGAATAAATTAGTGTTACCCCCAGTATTAGGTAGTTTCATGTACAGACGATTGTTATCGTAGTCGTAGGGATAATCTACTTCAAAAGGTTCTGCAAGTTCATGGAAAGGACGAGCTTGAGACTTTCTTACCATCTCTATAAAAGGCTTGCCTAGCAATTGGTCTCTAGCCCATCCTTCGTAGTTTGTACCTGCTAAAGCACCACGGTTGGGGTCAAAATCATTAAATGCCTGTTGCTTTAACTTGGCTAAAGCGTCTTCAAAACCTTCGTCGGTTCGTGTTTGTGCGTACCAAAGGGCTACATCAAAGTCTTCATTTTCTTGGCGCCATTGGTCATACTCTGAGGCGTCTTCTTCAGTTACGTTACTCCAATTAAGATCTGTAGCCCACGTTGAATCACTACCTTGCCAACCGCTAGTATCTTCATCAGCATCATTATCAGCTACAGTCCTATCGCCTTCTTGTACCCAGCTCATGGTCGTACTATCAAAAGTCCAGCCATCTTCGACTGCTTCTTGTATATTTGGGTACCCTAATGACTCCCACCAAAATCCTTGCGGATCATCTCCTTTTCCGTTGTTACCTAGGTCAGGGTCAGAGTATAGAGACGGATCATCTCCTTTTCCGTTGTTACCTAGGTCAGGGTCAGAGTATAGAGACGGATCATCTCCTTTAATTCTATTTTCTTCTTTATCACGCAGATCTTTTATTTGCTTATCTCGCTGGGCATCTTTCGCTCTAAGAGCAGCCGCTACTCCGCCACCTTGCCTAGGGTTATATAACTCTCTTCTAGCCATTATTTAAGCCCTTAATTCTTTATGAGGATGCCTTGGAAAGACGCCCCCACTTCTACGTTGGTAGTATCGGAAAGTGCTCGGCACTCTATGTCTGTTTTTTCTTCTATCTTTAGTGGGTACGAGAGTGGTAATACTAGCAGGGCGCTTTGCATAGTTTGTATTATTCGCGTGCGGAACGTGTTAGAGCCAAAGTCACGGCTAACAAACTTTGCGGTAACATTTTTATTTGCTAGTGATATTGCAGAGGTAAAAGTTACATCGTCTAGGTATAAAGAGTATCCGGCAGGGACTGTATAAACAGTAATTTGAGATTGGTTGTCTCCCTGTATAACGTGCGCATACGTAACGCCTGTAGGTACTCCAGAACTTACTCCGCTATTAGCTACGTATATGGCTCCAGCAGCAGTGCCTCCACTACCAGAAGTAACGACAAATATTCTGTTAACACGTAACCATGAGCTAGCGTCACCTACCTGCACCTGCGTCTGACCGTTCATGTTAACGGTTACGCTCTTGGCGTTGTAACTACCATCTACACCCTCTACCGTTACAGTATTAGCGCCCGTACCCCCATTAGAATCGGCAGTGCTGGAGCTACTTATGTACACTGTAGCGGCAGATGTTAGGTATGGATAGTTACCCCCAGTGCCCCATATAGTCTCTTCAGTACCGTTAATGTCGGGATTAAACCCAAACTTGTATACGGTACTAGCACCTGCAATCTGGCCTTTCGATACTTGCAATTCATACGGTTCTTGGACTGCCATAGCATTTCTCAGTGCGTTGTCTAACTGGTTAAAGTAGATACGCAGTACTCTATTAAACTCTTCAAACGATTGCTGATCGTACACCTGCGGAGGGTACGGCAGCGCGGGAGCGCGAAAGGGTACGTCGTACCTAGTATTGTCTACAGCCATTATCGTCTGCCATCAGAACGCATATCTATTCGGGGAGAACCTAACTGCCAAGTTACTCCAACATCACTAGATTCTACCTTTATAGCAAGCTGTCGTCCACGCACACGAGTAAATATCTGTCCCGTAAACTCTTCTACTGGTAACGTAGCAGTGCGTGTTACTCCTGCGCTATTAGAACCTCCTACAGAAGCGGGGCTATTATACCCTGATCCTGAGTTTTGTAGGGGTAATAGTGTCATAGTAGCACTAGGTGAGCCTACTTCAGAACCATCAAATGTTATATCCGGTAGTATACGCCATATAAACGCGAACTGATGCCCATCTTCTAAATCAAATTGCGCTGATGATACATATGCAGGAATAGCTACTGTGGTAGCAGTTTCGTTGTCATCAACACCCTGCTCATGGTTAACTAAATTATTACTATATGTAGCAGCTAGTGGGTAGTTTCTTAATCCCGAATCAAGCCATGCGGTACGGTTCATAGTTCCGTAGTACCACACCTGCTCTAAATAATTGTATACGACGTATCTGTCTGACACGTTAGAGTCTGAGGAACAATACCACCACCATATCTCATGGTATGACTCGTTTGTACCTGCAAACACTTGCTCATACTGTTCTTCATTAAAGTCATTAAACACAAACTTACGTAAGTTACACTGTAAAGGTTGGGTGCGCCCATCATACATATAGAACTTATCTCTACCCATCCAGTAGGCTACACCATTAGCGTAAGCTACAGCGTTTTGAGAGGCTATAGATATGTTTTCTCCCACTAACTGAGCATTCCATACAGCAGGAGCGCCTACATACTGTAGCGCATATAACGCTGCATCTGTCCATACTAGTACTTCTTGGCGTGACTGTTTAGCTGCAACAATCTGAGTACCATTAGATAGTATTAAATCACCTGACTGATTAGTAGCCGCAGGTAGCCAGTTGGTAGCGTCTTCTTGATCTGACCAACGTATGAGCATAGGGTTTATAGTCGCAGATGCAAGCTCGTTACACCCAAAACAAAACACAAACCTATTAATATCAGACACTAAAATAAGTTTTTGTGACGTAGGTACTTCTGTACCTGTAAGAGCTATTGCTCTAGTGTTTAGCCCGTTTGTGGCGTCCCATATGTATATACCCCCATCTCTAGGCCCAAAGATAAGGTCTTCACCAAAGTTAGCTTGGCTCCATATACGTATAGAGTCAGTGGATGTAGCGCCAATACCCCACGTACCAGAACCCCAACTACTTGCTCCCCAACCTACTAAGGGTACAACAAACGCAGGGCCGACATTGATTTGGTATGCAGCAGTTACGGTGCCTCCACCTGTAGCACTTGAACTAGCATTAGAACCTGCATCAATTGTATACACATTAGCAGTAGTAGTTTCAGTTAGCTGATACTCGGCATTTAGGGTAAGACCACCTACGGCACTTGCACCGCTAAAAGTAACAAAGTCCCCATCCGAGTACCCGCCGTTAGCATCAGTAACTTCTACTATGGGAGATCCACTAGTAGTCTCAAACGGGTTAGTCAGGGTTACAGTAGCACGTATAGGTGTGATGTCATTGTAAGCACCGCCGTTTTCTATATAAAACTTTAGATTAGTACCTACACCAATTAAATTTTGACTACCAAGAGTTACCCAGTTCCATAAAGATCGGCATACGCCTAAGAACGTAGTAGCAGATATACGTTGCCACCCACCTATCTTTTCCGGCGTACCTTGGCGAAACCGTATTTTGTCGCAGTCATACCAACCACCCTCGCTAGTATATCGCGTGTTCTCACGGTTTATTCCTGCTTTAAGTGTTAGTTTTTTAAGTGGCATGATCTACTCGCTAGTAACACCAACACATCGGTTCAGTCTTACGAGTGTCAACGTGTACAAAAGTTTTAGCTACACCTACAGACATACCCATAGCTGATGCGTGTTTTACTATAGCTAGGCGTTGTGCTCCACCGGATACTTTAATATCAGCAGCAATGCCCTGCGCGTGGGTTCCTAATTTTTTACCAGCCGCAACTTTAGCGGTTTCTATACTATGGTTTGGCGACCTATACCCAGAAGTAATTATGAAAGGGAATTCACAAACGTGACGTAGGTGGTCTAAGGCTTTTACAAAATCTGTATCCATTTCGTTCTCGCCTGTTTCTTGGCAGTCGAAATCTGATATTTTAAAATACCTAAAGTCACTCATTTTTCTCTTGCAACCTTTTTTGTTTTTTCGTAACTACGCATAGCACCCATACCAAGCATCCCCATAAGCACAGGAGTCAACAAAGCGGGGTCAACTTCTGGTACAGTAAACCATATACTAAGTATTTGCGCTATTAACACGTTATATAATAGACCAAGCCCACAAATCCACCCTATAAATGGGCGCCAACCGGCAACAAAAAGAGACTTATGAGCTGCCTCAACCTTGTTAATTTCTAACTGCCCTTTAGCTAACGCTAGGGCATGTTTCTCTGACATAGTAGCAATTTCATGTGCCAGAGCGTTTTTTGCGTCTTTATCTTCTATAAACTTATCTAATAGTCCTGTTACTGGGCCGATGAGTGCTTCTAACATTACGATAATCTTTCAATGAGAAACAAACCAATGATAAGGGGGTACATACCCCACACCATCATCTCTGCCTTTTTAAACCTAACAGAACCTTCATCGAGGCGCTTCTCAATAGCTTTAAACTTGTCTTCAATAGCTTCCATTCTAACAGCACATTCTCGTTCGTGAGCCTCAAGTTTTAATAGCGCCTCTTTGACAGTAGCCATTAGTTTTTCTCGTCTACCGCGTCATCAACTTCTAGCTGTTGGGTAAGCATATTCATAAATGCTTGTCGGCCTACACTAAGTTGGTCAAGGTTAAATTGAGTGCTTGATATTTTGCGGTCAAGATCAGCAACATGATTGACCATCGCTTGTTGTTCTGGTGTCATGTCTTCGAGGGTGTATTCTACATCGTTGATCGTAATGGGGGTGGTTTTTTTCTCGCCCATGTTAATCTCCTTTTAGTTAGTGAAATTACATTCTACTTAATCTATCCATAGAAGTGAACTAAAGCCAATACTAAAAAATAAAATAGTAAAGATTAACGCCTTCCATTCTTCCTTGTCTTTCCAGTCAAAATTACTCATTCAAAAATTACCGTATCTTCTGGGTCTATCCATTTTGTAACGCAGTATGCGGTCACAGGAAGATATTCATTGAACCTTATTTGCTTTGCTATCAACTCACTAAAGTAAATGCATCTGTTTAAATCACGAAAAAAAGCATATTCTTCAGCAGACTCAACGTAGTTATTACTGATTGTCTGAATCATCAGAACAAAAACAAGGGTTTTCACTTTATAACTCGTGTAGAATTTTTCACCCAAGTCACCTTACAAATACAGTCAATAGTTTCATACTTTCGTGAGGGTCTAGCTAACTCTTGACACATATAGACACAGGCGTGTTTGTTAACGTAATAACGAGTCTTGCTCTCATCAACCTCACCATTGATAAAGAAGATCAAAGCAAAGACCATTTTCATTACTTTTTCTGTTCTAGCATGATAGTTATAAGTTGTGCTAACTTCTCATCGCTTGCTTTGGCTGTCTCTTGTTGATCAGCTAATCCTTTTGCAATTTGTTGGATAGCCTGAGAATTTAAAGCTACTGCCTTACCGTTGGCGTTAGATTCTTTTATAACCTCAACCACAGCTTTTTCAACTCTTTCAACTTCAGATTTTGTAGCCTCTGCTTGAGCCATACTAGAGCCATAGGCAATCGCAACACCTAGGCCAGATATTACAAACGGCAATGCCCACGTTGGGATGGATACAGTATTTTCACTCATTGTTTAGCCTTATTCCCTAGAAACGCAAACTGCTCAAGTATTTTGTAAGCCTTAGCAACTAGCGCATCGTCCTTTGGTGTATCAGTGTAATTACAAATGACAGAGGCAATAGTTACCAGTGAAGTTGCAAGTACATATAATTCAATCAAGTAACTCACGATGCGGTATATCCGTTACCTGCAACAATCGCGGCATCACAAGCAGTCATATCTTCACTGCCCCAATCGTCTTTAGCAACCATCAACTCTAGGTGCTGTACGTTTCTATCAACACAGTCCTGACGATCTTCGGCATCATCTTCAGCCATAGAGTCTCCTGCGATTATGTCTGTAATTACTGCTACGCTGTCACCCATTGCTGAGTAATCTTGTGCTAGTTGTTCTTCGGTACGTGTTACTACTTCTACTTCTTCGCTCATGGTTATTTATCCTTCTAAGGTTTCTATTCTTGCGGTTAATGATTCAATCAATGCTTGTTGCTCTTGGATGGCTTTGACTAGGATAGGTACAAACTTGCTGTACTGTAGACCCATCTGCTTGCCGTCTGACCCATAACTAACAGTAAGGTTTTTCTTATCTCCTACTTTGTAACCTGCGGCAATCTCAAGGGCTTCAACTTCTTGTGCCTTGAAACCAATGTCCAACCAATCTTCTTTGTGGGTTCCATCTGGAGTCTGTGCATTTAGGTCATAATCATCAGCACTCTTATCACCATACTTAGAACGCTTGTCCCACTTATAAGTAACAGGCTTTAGGTCTTTAACAAAGTCCAAACCAAGGTCTAGGGCTGTAAAGTCTGTTTTGTCTCTTGCATCAGAGGATACTGTCCAATCTACCTGTATGTAAGCATTGGTAATATTATCATCACCCAAAACCATTACGTTACTTTGTGTAGTCCAGTTACCGCCGGGACTTCCTGTCCGTCCTGCATCTGCTCCAAGGAATAAATTATTATTTCCACTTGTTAATGCAAAACCCGCTGTTTGTCCGACACAGGTGTTTTTACCTCCTGTACAATCCTTTAATACATAAGAACCTACTGCTGTATTGTCATCACCACAATTCACTGATAGAGCTTGGTATCCAACAGCTACGCATCCTGCGCCATCATCAGTACCATCACCTGCATACTTGCCCACGAATGTGTTGTTTGAGCCTGTGGTTAAATTTTCACCTGCGCTTTTACCAAAGGCTGTATTACTTGTGCCGCTAGTATTGTTAAAGAGAGCGTTGTGACCTACTGCGGTGTTGTCACTTGCGTTGTTTGTGTACAGCGCCTGAAAACCTATACCTACATTGCTTGCGCCTGTGGTGTTTGTTATTAAAGCACTTGTACCTACGGCTACGTTGTTTGACGCTGTTGTGTTTGATGCTAAAGAAGCCGTACCAACAGCAGTATTATGAGCACCTGTAGTGTTAAGATTTAAGGCTTGATGCCCTAACGCTGTGTTATCACTTGCCGTTGTATTTAGGAGTAGGGCTTGTCTACCTAACGCTGTGTTACCAGAGCCAGTGGTGTTTGCGGCTAAAGCACTCTGACCAACGGCTACGTTGTTAGAGGCTGTTGTGTTTGCGCCTAAAGCACTTGTACCAACAGCAATATTAAACTTACCAGTAGTGTTTGCATCCATAGCCTCTCCACCGATTGCTACGTTCTGCTGTCCTGTGGTGGTTGCTCCTAAAGTGTTATAGCCTATCCCTACGTTGTACGACGCAGTAGTGTTTGATTGCAGTACGTAGGCTCCAATACCAACATTTTGTGCGCCTGTGGTGTTTGCGGTTAAAGCCGCGTAACCGAGAGCAGTGTTGTTGGCCGCTGTTGTGTTTGCGTCTAAAGCGATAGTTCCAACAGCAACATTCTGTGCGCCTGTGGTGTTTGCGATTAAAGCCGCGTAACCGAGAGCAGTGTTGTTGGCCGCTGTTGTGTTTGCGAGTAAAGCATAAGAACCTAAAGCAACATTGTTTGCGCCTGTTGTGTTTAACTGCATTGCATCAAGACCCACCGCAGTATTATAATTTGCTGTAGTGTTGTTCTGTAAAGCACTTGTACCCACTGAAGTATTACCAGTGCCTGTTGTGTTGCTAGTAAAACCGTTTCCACCAACTACAGTATTATATTGCCCTGTTGTGTTCGCATCCCCAGCTAAAGAACCAACTGCGGTGTTGTAGTCGCCTGTGGTGTTTGCGACTAAAGCGGTATAACCCACTGCTGTGTTGTTATTTGCTGTGGTGTTTACTCGTAAAGCACTTGTACCTAATGCAGTATTATTAGATGCTGTAGTATTTAATAACAAAGCAGCCTCACCCACAGCAACATTATCTGCTCCTGTTGTATTAGCACCTAAAGCACTAGAACCTACGGCTGTATTTCCATCTGCTGTAGTGTTTGCATCTAGGGCTAAAGCACCTATAGCTGTATTATCATCGCCTGTAGTGTTTGCGCTTAAAGACCGAGAACCTACTGCTGTGTTGTTAGACCCTGTATTTGCGGCTAAAGCATTCTTACCCATAGCTACAAGCCCAGTTCCAGTCGTATTAGCTGATAAAGAAGCTGAACCTACTGCTGTGTTTTCTGAGGCTGTTGTTTGTGAAGTACCTGCCCTTTCACCGATAAAAGTATTATAGGCTCCTGTAGTAAGTGCTGTACCTGCTTGATAACCAAAAGCATCGTTTCTTGTACCTGTAGTGTTTGCGACTAAAGCACTCTTACCCACTGCTGTGTTGTTGGAAGCTGTGGTATTAGCATATAAAGCACTCTCGCCTACGGCTACGTTGTTACTTCCTGTAGTGTTTAGACCTAGAGCATCTTGACCAAGGGCGGCATTTAATGTGCCTGTGGTATTTGTAGTTAAAGCAGTTTTACCGACTGCGGCATTACCTCCACCTGTGGTGTTTGCTCCTAAAGCGCTAGCACCGACTGCGGTGTTGTTAGATGCTGTTGTGTTAGCGTCTAAAGCATCGTGCCCCACAGCCACATTACTTTCGCCAGTTAAGTTGTTTTGTAAGGCATCTCGTCCTAAAGCAGTGTTTCCTGCGCCAGTAGTATTAAGTTTTAAGGCTTCTCTACCTAAAGCTGTGTTACTATCTGATGTTTGGGCCGTGGTTAAAGCCTCCATTCCAATAGCCACGTTAAAACTGCCAGTGGTTAAAGCATCTCCTGCTTGATAACCTACCGCTACGTTACCTGTACCTGTAGTGTTTGCTCCTAAAGCGCTTGTACCAACGGCTGTGTTGTTAGAGGCTGTTGTGTTAGCTTCTAAGGCTTTGTAACCCATCGCTACGTTATTAGCACCTGTCGTGTTTTCTTCTAAAGCACTAGAACCAAATGCCGTATTTAACTGGCCTGTGGTGTTTCTATACATAGAAAAATAACCCACTGAAGTGTTGTCATTTCCTGTCGTATTAGTTTGTAAGGCTGTCCTACCAAGAGCAGTATTGCGCGTTCCAGTAGTGTTGTTGCCTAAAGAACTCTGTCCTACAGCGGTGTTACTAGAACCTGTGGTGTTCGCAGATAAAGAAAAATAACCTACTGCAGTATTGTCAGAAGCTGTTGTGTTAGCGTCTAGTGAGGCATAACCAACGGCTACATTACCTGCGCCTGTAGTGTTTGCGCCTAATGCTACAGTACCAACTGCTGTATTATAAGACGCTGTTGTATTAGCATCTAAAGCACCTTGACCAACTGCTACGTTTGAAGCACCTGTGGTATTAACACCAAGTGCGGCATAACCTAAAGCAACATTAGTATTGCCTGTAGTAATTGCATCACCTGCTAGTCCACCAATGAGGGTGTTTTGAATGCCTGTGGTTACTAACCGCCCTGCATTCATACCAACGGCTGTGTTGTAAGAATTTGTGGCTGAAGTGAAGTTTTGACTAGCAAGGGCTTCTTGTCCTATAGCTACGTTTCTAGCTCCTAACGTATCAGAGGTTAAAGCACCATAACCGACAGCTACGTTATAATCAGAGTCAGTTAAAGCATCTCCTGCGTTACCACCTATAAGAGTGTTTTGAACACCTGTGGTTACTGCTTGACCTGCTTCAAAACCAACAGCAGTATTAAAATTATCAACATCAGAGTTTTGTACTTTAAGTGCGCTTACTCCTATAGCTACATTCTTTCGTCCTGTATCTTCTCCACCTAAAGCAAAATAACCCAGAGCAACATTATTAAAGCCTGTTGTTAGGGCATCACCTGCTAGACCACCAATAAGAGTGTTTTGAACACCTGTGGTTACTGCGGCTCCTGCACTACGACCCACCGCTACGTTATACGTGCCTGTGGAGTTATTAGCCAAGGCTCCATAACCAAAAGCAGAGTTATTGGCGGCAGTGTTGAGTTTTAATGCAGTGTGTCCTACTGCGGTATTCTGTGAAGAAGTTGCTAAGGTTTTTAATGCTTCAAAACCAACAGCTACATTGTTATCACCCGTAGTAATCGCAGTACCTGCTTCATCGCCCACGACGGTATTATAATTACCACCGTTTGCAATGCTGTTACCTGCGTTGACACCTGCAATAAAGTTAGATGTTCCTGCTGTGGTGGAATGAAGTCCTGCACTTGTCACACTAGAATTAAACGTAGCCGCACCTGCCGCTGACATATCAAGTCGCAACGCTGTGATACCCACACTTCCATCAACGCCTTCAAATTTCATATCTGCATCGGGTCGGGCAGAATAGATTTGTACATCAGAACCTGTATTGCGTATTTTAAAAAACTCAGTTCCTGCATCTTTAAAGAAAACACTACCACCATCAGCATCAAGATTAATGTTACCTGCAACATCTATGGTTAGATCGCCAGAAGCATTGGTAATGTTGTCGCCAGCACTCATTACGATGTCTGTACCGCCAGTGGTATTACCCTGAGCAAGTACTTCAGCAAGGGTGTCGAAAGAGCCTACTTGAGCATCTACGTACGCCTTAATAGACTGCTGTGTAGCTAGAGATGTGGCGCTGTTTGACGCCATGTTGTCTTCGTCAAGTACCGCTGTAACAGTAGTGCTAGTACCTAACTGTAAAGAAGTAGTGCTAGTTACCGCTTCAATAACATTAGTCCCGTCACAGAACAGGAACATAGTACGTCCATTAGGGACAAGGATTCCGGTACCGCTAGCGGTTTTTAAAGTTACGTTCTGTGCTGCGGCGTTCTTAGCTATGTATATCTTAGACAAGGCTGGGCATACAACTGTACCCGCACCGGACAACTGAGTCCCTGTGTCTGTAAACTCTAGCATTGCACACCTAGATTCGGAGGTAGTACCGTTAGCAGTTGTAAGCGTATGTGAGTTAGTAGACCACGAGTTAATAACCGCACGGCCTGCGATTGCTTGTTCTACCATAGAAGTAATATTATCGTTTACTACATCTCCCCAAGTACCACTAAGTTCACCCTGTACTGGGAGCGCGAGTTTTAATATCGAAGTGTATTGCGTTGTCATTTGTAAAACCTCATGCGGCTATTCTGTCCCAGTTAGGGTCTTGTGTGTTTGTTGTTTCACTCCATGTTGGAGTCTGACTATCATTTATGACCTGCCAGTTGGGGTCTTGGTCGTCATCAACTTCTCCCCATATATGTACTATTCCTATATATCCTACAGCAGATACTCCAATTAGGGAAACGTCTGCTTCTGCGTTGGTTGTAACGGCGCCAACTTCGCCTTCGGCTTCTACACCTGTTATATGTACGGTTATACCAAATACTACATTAACCGCGCCTATATCTCCATCAGCTTCTACACCGGTTACTGTTACGTCAGCTTCAGCATCTACTGTTAAAGTGCCTACAACTCCGTCAGCTTCTACACCTGTTACTGCTACATCAGCTTCAGCATCTACTGTTAGTGTTCCTACAGCTCCGTCAGCTTCTACACCGGTTACAGAGGTGTTTGATTCAGCATCTACTGTTAAAGTGCCTACAGCTCCGTCAGCTTCTACACCTGTTACTGCTACATCAGCTTCGGCATCTACTGTTAGAGTACCTACAGCTCCGTCAGCTTCTACACCGGTTACAGGAGCGTTTGCTTCAGCATCTACTGTTAGAGTACCTACAGCTCCGTCAGCTTCTACACCTGTTACTGTTAGGTTTGCTATACCTGTAGCTGTTAATGTTCCTACAGCTCCGTCAGCTTCTACACCTGTTAATGCTATATCCGCTTCGGCATCTATGGTAACTGTACCGACTGCGGCAGCTCCAGCTACGCTGGTAACCATAACATCTGATTCAGCGTCAATAGTAGCTGTGCCAATACCTCCAGCAGCGTCTACACCTGTTACAGAAGTATTTGCTTCCGCGTCAGGTAATACAGTACCAATAACTCCTTCTGCGGCAACACCATCTACTGATACTATAGTTAAGTCTGTGCCCCAAGCCGTTTGGCCCCAAGCAGCACTTCCCCAACCTACGTACTCTACTGAAGATGGCATTTAACTACCTTATGGAGTAGCAATACGCACAATAGCGTTTGTCGCGTCTGCTGCGGGGAATTGCACAGTAAAGTCGCCCGCTGTAGATGTTTTATCTCCACCAAAATCTAGTACTGCAACCGCTGGATTGCTGCCACCTGACTTGTATATTAGAGCGCCTCTAGCAGTGATAGTAGCGTCAGTCCATGTGGTATCTGCAAAATCTAAGAATGCTGTGGTACCAGACGATGCAGGACTAGCAGAAATAGTAAGTGTATTTCCTCCCGCAGTATAGTTTGTACCCGACACTTCATTAGTAGTAGCGTACGCAGTAGTAGCGGCACTTAAAGTTGCGCTAGACGTATATAGTGCGATTTTAAAAGTTTGTGATGTGTTACTACTAAAATCCATCTCTCCGTCTAAAAGAGCGACCTTAAAAGAAGTACACATTGCTTGTGATATTGCCATTTTTTAGTTCCTCAACTAACTGGTGTTCTGAATTGTCCAGAACGATATGTATCTTCGCGTAACTTACCGTCACCGAGATTCTTTAATAACCCTATAGATAACCCGAACATCTTATCATAATTGGCTACAATGTCTGGTTCGCCTTTCATAAATCGGACTGCTTCTACTAACGCGCCATTTAACAACGCAGAGTCAAACTCATTTCCTAGCCATGTAGTACCTGCGGTAACTATAGACTGAGGGTAATACCCATAATGAAGCTCCATAGCATACGCCGCATCTGGAGTTGGCCCAACTATAAAAGAGTCATCATCAAAATATGCGTAGTGTTTAGGTAACCCCGTACTTGTAGGATTAGGGTATGCCTCACGTATAAAATTGACATCCTTATTAAGTAGGTAAGTATAGTTACCACTACTATCCACAACTGCAAGAGAGTACGACCATAAAAAATCAGTAGGTGCGCCTACATATTTATTACCGTTTGTTAGTGTACCTGTAACATTTTTACGCAATGCGGGTATCTGAACTGAGTTATATATCTTCTGCTCTGCTTGTTGCGTAAACATAGCAAGTTGATCATCTGTGAACGTGTTCTCACATATGTCTTGGATATTAGCTTTCAGTTCCGTGTAATTCATATTTATGCCATCGGGCCGCGAGCATATAGCCCTTTAGTAGCTGCTCCAGTCCCACGGATTTTTACTTTACCACCCTTAGAATAGGCGCTAGTCATAGACTCACCAGTCTTCTTAGATTCTTTCTTGGCCGCTTTTTTCCCTGCATCGGTATACGGGAATTCTTTATTTCCTACTTTTGGCATATTAATGCTCCTATGAGGTAGTTACAGTAACTTGTCCTATACTACCAGTTATTAACAATACATTGGGGGTTAATTCAAAAGGATCAATTCCTCCACCTACAGGATTCCAACCCCACTGTATATCCCTACTACTATTGTTTCCTGACTCACCTAGACTCTGGTCTGGTCGTGGATCACGCAATGCTTGCGGATCATATACAGGAAACTCACCCAGCATATTTTGTGGCTGATCTTCATTCCAACATTCGGGACAAGCCTTTATGTTAGTATCTCTATTCTTGACTATTAGATTGCGCAGTTCTCGTAATTTATACTGGAATCCACACACATCGCAGTACGAAATAGCCTTATTGTTTGATGCAAACTGCGTCCCCATAATTATACGTATCCTATACGCGGAGCAAACCTAGCTGAGGTTTTTTCTCTATCTTCTCCTGCGGCCATCTCAAATTGTTCGTCATACACAGCCTTTAGCATAGGTACTCTATCTACCATTTCGGGTAACTTCATAGCTATATAGTAAGCTAGTCCAGCTACTAGACAAGGAAAAAACCTAAAGTTCATATCCGCGGTGTCTACACCCGTACCAGCGTCTTGTATTCTGCGCATACGCCAATAATACAATACATAATCGTTGTTATCAGGTATAGGCCATATGTTTACTTTAGGAGCGTCGCGTAAACGCTCAATATACAGTTGTATAGGTCTACCTTGTGTTAACTTATTAGGTATAGATGCGTAGGTACTTACACTAATACGACTTATAGTAAGGTCACTCTGCGTAGCTGTATTTCCACTACCTGTACGTATCTGATGCTCTAGTAAATCAATAGTATCTGCGGGTAGATCATACTGAGTCTGGCCTTTAACTAAATTAATAGTACCTTCATCAATAGTCCACATGTTAATGCCGCGGTTCTGCCACTCTATAGTAAGCAAATTCATAGACCGTCTGGCAGTGCGGAGATCATACCCAGAGCGCATTTCTCGTCCCGCACGTTCAAACGCTTCTTCAGCGATCTCTGTGAAGTCCATATTAAACGCTGTAGTACCTGATGTAGCCATTATTTCTTTCTCCGCTTAGTAGCTGATACTCGTCTAGGTTTACCTGCTGGTTGTCCTAGTCTTTTCTTTTCGGCTACCTTCTTTTTCTTCTCGGCGCTAGACATTTCGCCAGAGGTCTTAGGAGTCTTCTCAGATACCCGTTTGCTAGGGCGGCAGTAAGGTGTTCCTCTACCATCTCCCTTCTTTCTACCACAAGCCTTACCGGTTTTAACGTCTTTCCAGTCTTCTTGGAACCATCGTTTTAAAGAAGCACCTTTCTCTGTCTTACGTATTTTACCGCCAGACTTGTAGTACGTCCGCATTACTTACCAGCCTTTTTCTTCCGGCATTTAGCAATGGCTCCCGACGCATAAGCAGACGGGAACACCTTATATTGCTTCTTTACTTTGGTGTAGCAGGCGTCTTTTACTGTACCGCCTTTCTTATACCCACAACCACAGCTACTTTTTTTGTAATAGCGCCGCACTATGCACCTTTCATCTTGACCATTTTACAAACTCTACCACCACGAGCCATACCGCAGCCACGAACCTTACCGCCTTTCTTCATACGTGGCATAGCGCCACCACTGCCTTGATCCATACCCATTGGAGCACGTTTCTTTTTCTTAGGCTGTGGGCCACCTGTCATAGGTTTTGTAGGGCCAGATTCCGGTACATCCGCTTCGGTAATCATTTTCCGTGCCATGCCACCTCTGTTCATTTTTTTCACTTCTTTCTCCTTATTTTGAGCTTTTAAAATCTCTACTTGCTTGGCAGCCTTCGCGTCGCTTAGGGGCATGTTGCCTGCGCCTTGAACAGATTTAGGGGAGCTATTTCGTAATTTACTTTCGTCTACCGACTTGTTTTCTTTTTTTCTTTCAGTCGCTAACATCTTCATGTAATCACTTTCTGACATATTCTTTGGTTTTCTCACGTTATTCTCCTAACATTTCCATCGTTTCCTAGCTTGCCGTAACCTTGAATTAGGATCTTTAGCCGCTTTAGGAAACTTCTTCATTTGTCCGGCAGAACGAGCGCAATAGGACTTACGCCTACTCGCCCGCTTACCAGTTGGTTTATCCTCGGTAACCGCGGTCTTTAATTTAGAACCGGGATTATTTTTTCTGTACTTAGCTACGCCTTTAGCGGTCATACCCGCGCCAGATTTAGTGGGGCGTTTATCCCCACTTTTAATGGACATACCTTTCATGCCCACTCCACCGCCTCTTTTATAGTACTTACGCATTAGCTATAAAACACTGTCATAGCGGTAATATTGGTTAATACAGTGATGAAAACATCATCCTGAAAACGTACACCATAGTCGGGTATGTTAACGGAGTGAGAGTCATTTGCTTCAAAATCAATATCTAAAAGAGTAGAACCACCATTACCATCAGTTATAGTAAGCCGACCTGCGCCAGTAGTATTAGTAAGCACCTGCACTTGTCGTACGCGTGCTGGCCCTACCGCTAGTGAACCTGCTCCAGTAACCCGCTTTGCGGAAACATCAGAACTAGACATAAATGCCTCCTATTAGCTAAGAGCCGCACCTACAGCAGTTACCCAAGCAGCGCCAGTGTTAATAACAATACAGTATTCGTTGTTGCCGCCACCATTGTCACTAACCATATATGCAGTACCTACAGCTACATCACCAAAAGCTGGAAGATTGGCAGTAGTTACTACGGGGATTTGAAAGCCATTGTCCGAACGGACTGGGCCTGAAAAAGTTGTCTGAGCCATTATAAAGTTCTCACATGTGAGTTAAAGCGAATCTGTCTACATGTCGTCAGTCGGGTCTGTCAGATTCACCGGATTGTTTCCCGATGTATAGGAACATATCACAGTGTGTGGTTATAAGTCAAACATAAAAAAGGAGGCCGAAGCCCCCTTAGTACAGCATGTTACTACGCTATTAAGCGCCGGGTGATCCGAAGATACCCAGTGGGTCGGAAACGCCAAACGAATAACGCTCACGAGCCTTGTAACGGCTGTTGCCGGTATCGAAGTCCGCATCCATAGAAGTAGCCATTGGGCTACGAACGAAGTGCTTCAAACCGTTAGGTACATCAGTCATCAAGAACCATGCGTCAGTGTCAGTCAGATAATGATTGACTGCATATCCGCCGGGTACTGCGCCGTTAGTCATAATGGCGTTGATGTCGTTGTCAGCAGTTCCTACACGTCCTTCAGTCTCAAGCAAACGAGTTGCAACGAACTGTAAGGAAGGTGGGATAACTAGCTTCTTAGGCTTGGCCGCGATCAAAAGACCACGCTCATCGGTGTAGCCAGCAATCTGAATGATAGCTGCTTCCAAAGAAGTTTCGTTAAGGTCAGCCGCAACCGCAGGGCGGTTAGAGTTAGTTCCACCAGAAACAAGTGGGTGCGCTGTTGAACATAGAGATTGCCCGTCACCGTAAGTGGTGCCAGCAGCAAAAGCATTGTTCAAAATATCTGACGCTTTAACTTGCTTAGTGTAAGCCATAGCGCGAGCCAGTGCTTTGGTGTAACGAGATGACAGAGAGTCATACAAGTTATCTTCAATCGCTTCTTCAGTGATTGAGAAACCCATTGCAACAGTTTCGTGCGTATAACGTGCGCTCCATGCTTCCTGCGCGTTATCATACTCGATTGCAGAACCTTCCGCCTTAGTTGGGGCAGAGCCAAAACCAGACAGTTTAGTTTCTTCTTCAAAAGAACGGTCAGAGGTTTCAGTCTCGAAAATCTCTTTATGCTCTTCACCATATTTCGCGTACTCTAGACCAAATAATGCGTTTAGTCCGGGGAGTAGCTCTTTAAGTAATTGACTTCTTGAAATAGCCATCTAGTTATTCTCCTACGATGCCGGTACCAAACTGGTGGTACGGTAGGTTAAATTTAACCAAGACATCAGTCTTAGCGTCGCCAATGGCAGAACCGGGCTTAGTTACAAAACCGATTACTTTGAACGCTTTAGTTGCAGTAGCAGTAGTAGCGTCCAACGCAATGTTAGACTTGCCAGTGGAGGTGTTTACAGAAGTAGTTGCATTCTGTGCGCCAGTCAAAGGAGCATTATGTCCAAGAGCAGTCTGAGCAATAGCGCCATCAGCTTGTACTTGGAAAGTTACACCCGGATCAGTTACTACATAAGCAGTAGCGTTAGCAGTGCCTGAAGGGTAGTACTGAGCAAAGATCAACTGGCCTTCAGCATTAACGTATTCACAACCAACGAACACACCTAAAGCACCAATGCTGCTGCCGCCAAGGTTGTTAGTAGTTGCATCTGCGCCAGTGCCAGAAGCTAGTTGGACATATCCTGCGTTTAGCTCAACAATAGAACCGTAACCAATGTTCTGAGCTACGCCAGCAGGAGTAATAAGAAAAGCGTCACGGGCACCAGCGTAAGGTGTACCGTCAGCTTTACGTACGGGAACAAACCCGTATGGAGAGGCTGTAGTTGCCATTTATTTCACCTATAAAATAGTTTAGTTATGACCCGCTACCAAAGGTAACTTTCGATCTACGATCGTTAAACAGTGGCATTCTAGGGTCGTTTTCTCGCATAAGGCTGTTATCAACTGATTGCATCTGCGCTTTACTTTGATCATTATAATAAGTATTACGTTCATCAACCATTTCAACAGGAGCTTTACATAGCATCAACCCACCAATTATCAAGTTATCTTTGAACTTTTCGTTCTCTATAGATACAAGAGTAATCTCTGGGTGATCCGATGCCTTTACTGGCTCCCAACCTTCGCGTAGTTTTGAGGACACATTAGTGGCGTCTACGTTACCTTGCGTGCTTACACGAATCCAGCGAAATGCATAGCCCTGCTCAGGGTTAGGTGAAGGTAATACTTCTGGCCTAGTCCAAGCTGATTTACGGGCCGTTTTTTCACGGGTGACTTCTTCACGTTTAATTCTGTTCTCAGCCATCATACTTTCCTCATCTCTTCTGCAACCTTTTTGGCGTATAAGTCAAGGGGTACCCCAAGTTTCTTAGCAATAGCCACCTGTGTCTGCGTTAATCGCACCTTTTTGGGTGCTGTGCTCCGCGTAGCGGGGGCAACCACATTAGACTGTCGCTTACTTGGTTTTTCCTCTAACTCTTCAGTTTCCCCAAACTCTTCGGGGAAGGTATTTCGCATACGAGAATTAATAGTCTCGTAGTATTCATCACTAGCGGTGTCCACACCTTGCTTAACCAGCTTACTGTGTACACCCATAGCATAAGCTGTCATCTCGTCATCAGAACCGAACCAAGAATTTTCATTTGCCCAATCGGACGCTTTGGTATCTACCTGAATAGGAGCTTCTTGTGGTATTTGTACAGGAATCTCAGCTTGTTGTAAAGACTCCGGTTCAAAATCACCTAATTTATCCGCCTTTATCTTAGCATTTGTTAGCTTTTCTTGCGCGTCTAATAATTTATCTGCATTTCCTGCTTCATACGCTCGTTTGTATGCCCGCTTTGCAGATAGCACTTCTATCGCTGAGTTCTTTTTAGCTTGCTCCAGTAAAGCTGCTTGATTTTTTTCAACGCTACTCTTTAGCTTGTTATTCTCCTCAACAAGTGATTTCGCGTAATTCTCAAACTCTACTCGTTCACGGTGTGCTGCTTCTTTAGCTCGACGCTCATCGTGGTAGCCTTTACTGAAGTGCTGTATTCTTTTACGTACCTTATCTGAATAATCTTCTAACTCTTCATCAGTAAGGTCTTCAGGAGGTTTAGATGCTTTACGCCCTCTATCTGCTTTCGGCGTGTCATCTACAATTTCAAGCTCCACGTCTTCTTTAGCAGGCTTTTCTTCTTTAGCTGGTTTTTCCTCTGGTTCTGATTTACCAGATATATCAATTTCTATAGCACTAGAGTTTTCTATCTCTATATCCTTTTCCTCTTGTTCGTCAGGAAAGGTGTACTCTACTTTTTCAAATCCCATTATCTACTCCTCACACTCGTGTAACGCCACGAGGATCGTTTACTACTGCTTCAATTGAATCATCGTTCATTAAACGATACTCAACACCACCTACTTTAAAACGTGTACCAGTATTGGCACGGAACATTACATAGTCGCCTGTCTTACACCAAGGGCCAGTAGGAAAACGCTCTTTATCAGAATACGCTTGCTTGCCCATATCAAGTACAACCCCGATAGTAGACATAATGTATTCTTGGTGCATATCCTTACTAGACTTAATTATGCCACTTTCACCGTACGTATCTTCTACTTCCGGCATGGCTACTAATATACGATATCCCACGGGAGTGGGTATTTGTAGATCAAGCTCTGCGTCATTTTCCGCTTCTTTAGGTACTATATTCAAATCAGTCATTATCTTCTTCCATATAATTACGCGAGAGGTCATTTACATGATTCAGACAGGAAGTGAGACCTCGTAGCATTCCTGTTATTTCTTTGTATTGAGCGAAGTCTTTAGCCCCACCATTACCTAGAAATTCTGTTGCAGAGGACATGTCATCCTCGATTTTATTTTTTAGCACGTCAAAGACGGTTTTAGCCATGATTTATTCCTTACGTTTGCGATCGACCTCACTAGTTGCTTTCATTAAGTCAAGGTCGAGTTTGGTGTTAGCTGTCCTTCTGTCGGCAGCTAGTTTAGCTCCAGCTTTCTGAGCATCTATTTCCAACTCTTGTCTTTCTATTTCGAGTTGTTGCTGATCTATCGTTACATCAGCTTGATCTTTTTGCGTTTTACGCTGTAACTCTGCTTGTTTTAGCTGTATATCAGCTTGATCTTTTTGAGCTTTACGTTGTACTTCTTGCTGCTTAACCTGTAGTTCCGCTTGTTGTAGCTGAACTATAGGATCTTGCTGTTTTTGCTGCGCTTGTTTCTGCGCGGCTTCCTGTTGATGCTGCTGTGTAAGCTGCTTACCGCCTTCTGATATGAGCCTAGACAACTGAACTTCAATCTCTTCAGGTAGCTCCTCATTAGGTGGTGGTAGAGCAACGCCCAGCTTGTCTTCCAATTGCTTACGGTATCTAAACCCTATATGCTCCGCTAGGTGTGCTTGCAATGCAGCCATAATCTGTTGTGCCTGCGGGTTCTGACCGATGGTTTGAGCAACCATAGGGTCTTGCATAAACGACTGATGAGCCATTATATGAGCTTCGTGGTCTTGGTTTATAAACGCTTTTATGGGGGTACCTGTTAGCACGTTCATATTTTCGCTTACGGGGTCAGTAGGTCTAATATCATCTTCCGTAGGGACTAACTTGTCAGCGTTTTTGACGCCGAGCACTTCAATCATCTGCCGATGTAATTGAGGTAAGTTGTATATCTGTGGCGCCTGTTGTGACATTTGTAACACTGCTTGATACTGTACTACTCGCTGTGCCATTGTAGAGCTGTTAGGGTCACTTACAGGGATTACATCGACCATAGCGTAGTCAGACTGCCGTGCTGCTACTTCGCCTCTATTAGGCATATAATCGTATTCTACGGACGCTTCCTCCGCCATGATAGCCTTGAGCATCTTAAACTCTAACTTCATAGCGTAGTGAACACGCGCCTGTACTGCTGCCATAGGTTTTAGAGTACGTTCTAGTAGGGCTAACGTAGTCCCTACAGGTGCATTCGCAGACATATCAGATATGTTCATATCACTGATAGCGCCTAAACGACGGCCTTCAGTAGTGATCTGGTTTAACAATGCTAGTAGGGTTTGGCTTGGCTCCTTGTAAGGGAGAGGCATTATGTTTTCACGTATACTGCCTGATGGCACATCAACGTCTTTAAATTCACCCGGTTCTATAGGAGAGTCGTCACCCTTAATACGTAATCCTCTAGACTTTAATCCTCCCGGTAAGTTAGATAGGGTACCAGCGTCCACCAATTGTCGTATAATCGACGTTCCTGCTTTAGCGTACCCACCTACTATATGGATCAGTCCAAGGCCGTAGAATCCAAATCCGGGGACATATACGTAATGTACGAAGTGTTGACGCTTCATATTAAGCATGTCTTCTTCGTCCCAGTTACGACGTATAGCCAGTACGTTTTCAGTGCCACGCTCTATTGTAAATATGTAAGGTTTTGCTAGTCCATCTTCATCATCTATACCTTCAATAATAAGATCTGCGTGGATCTCGTATATCGTATATCGATCATCGTCAGTAATGTCATACCCACCTTCTTCGGCTTTCTTTTCCTCAATATCTGTATGGAAAGGAGCAGGGTCACCTAATTCTATATCTGTGTAAAACCCACTAGCCTGTAACCGCATTACTTCATTCTTGGTCTTACGCATTACATGGGTAACACGCTCGGCAGACTCAATATTAGATGCGCCATAAGGCACTATAACGTCTTCTGCTGGGATGTAGATGGCTGCTTGTCTTCCCATATTAGGGTCAAAGTAAACCTTCTTAAACGCTGATCCTGCGAGTCCTAGGCTATATAGCATACGCTCATGTTCTGGGCGATATTCAACCATGTTCTCAGTAAGCTCGTAGTTCATGTCTGCTTTGACACGCTCTGCTGCTTCTAACTTATCTTTAGTCTCTTTACCTAATACTTTAACCTTTACGGGGCCAGCAGCAGGGAAAGTCTCGCTCATAGTCTCTGCTTGGAAACGTATTGCAGCCTCAGCTAAAACGGTAGAGTTTACGCCACAAGCGCCTTGCCAAGGAGTTGTACGCTCTTCGTACTTAAACCCTAATATATCAAGACCTTTAACGTAGGTATCAGCCCAATCTTTTCGGCTATCTACGTCTCCATCTACCATACCTATTAGGTCACCTGCTAACTCGTTTAGGTATCCTTCGTCTATAGCTTCTGCTAGATTAGCGTCAAAACCTAATAGATCAGACTCGTCCCCGCCCGGAATCAGTGTTATCTCCATACTTCCGTCGGATAAAGTAACCATCTCAGGGTCAACTATTTCTATTTCTAGTTCTTTCTCACCTGCGACTTTCTCTACTTCTACGTCTTCTATGCCTTCTGGTGCGGCGTAGATACCTTTCTCAATTGCCATTTTGTAACCTCTTAATAAAACCCGCTACCGCGATGTTTAAAGTATTTAATTTCTTCTGGCTCATCAGTTGGTAGTCGTATAAATCCGCCTTGTCTGAACCGCATAAGTGCCATAACTGTGGAATCCACTAGATCGTCATGGCTCATAAAGGGAAACCCAGCGATCTCTTCTACTACTTCCTCTGCCCATCTAGTCTGTGGAACCCATACTAAGCCAGATTGCACGATATCAGATACAGAGTTTAGACGTGCTAGTTTATCACCAGAACCTCTATGGGGGGTATATTCTTGTACAAGTAAGCCCATACGACGCATTTCTTGATATAATGCTACCCCAGAACTCTTTTTCTCTACTATGAAAGCGTCTGGTTCCCATTCCATATACTGATCCATAGCTAGTTCTTTTAGCTCGTGGAACTCCATACGCTCTTTTATACTATTAAGCAAGATTATATTATACGCCGAAGTCTCCTCATTAAGAAACACCCCCCACGTAGTAAGTGCTGTAAAGTCAGCACGGTTGTGTTTTTCGGCTGCGGAGTCAAGGGACATGATTATATACTCGCAGGCGGGTGGCCGCTCTGCATCCCACTCGTTCCACCACTCTCGTTTGACCAGTGCTGCCTCTTCTGCGGTGGGTTGTTGTTGATATTGAGCGTTCCACTGGAACGTAGGCATAGATGCCTTGGTACGTAGTAGGGCTTCAAGATCAAAAAACTCAGGCCATAGGGGTTTTTGTATGGGTTTACCTGTCTCTTTATCATCTACATCTAGTATTGCAGGGAATTCAATGACCTCATACTGGTCAGCTCGCTCATTTTGAGTCATATCTTTAACTACACGGCCCGTCAGGTCGTCCATATGCCATCTAGTTTGGATAATAGCTACGCTACCTCCGGGCATAAGACGAGTACGAGCACCAAATGTAAACCACTCGTATGCCTTTTCAAACACCACAAAGTTACCATTAATAACGTCTTGCTCAGAGTGCGGATCATCTACTAGTAGTAAGTGGGCACCACGACCAGCCAATGCAGAACCAACACCACAGGCGTAGTATTCACCACCCATGTTTGTGTTCCATCGTCCGGCTGATTTAGAGTCACTTGCAAGTTTTACTGTTGGGAAGATATCTGAGTAGGCTTCACTAGCTAAAATATTACGTACCTTACGCCCGAAGTCTACTGCCAAATCGGTAGTATGCGATACCATCATAACCTTTTTGTTAGGGTTACGTCCTAGATACCACGCGGGGTAAAATATAGATACAAGTTGGGACTTACCATGACGAGGAGGTATGTTTACACACGCTCTGTCTTTGTCCCCTCTTTCGATTTCCATTAGCAAATCAGCCAACATGCGATGATGTTTCCCAACTAAGTAGTCAGGTTGCATGATTTTACAGAATTCAATCAAATCGTCGTGCGCGGCTTTGACTGTACGTCTTTTATCCAGCTCATCGACGAGTTTTTCTATCTCAACTACTTCATCAGTAGTAAATGCGTCAATGTTATCCAACATATGCTGGATTTCTTCTTGGGTAAAGTCTACAGCACCGTCATTCACTACTTAATAGCCCTAGTTCTGCGTCTACATCTATGGTTTGGCCGTCTAAAACGACTTCGTCTACAGGATTTACCAGTTTTTCTAGCTTATTACGTAGTTTTGCCTTCAAATCATCCGTTGACTGGTGTGTAACGGTCACTTCTGACTTCTCTGCAAACAACCCTACGTCTGAAATCTTACCCAGTAACTCCAACGCTCGGATACGGACACGTGGGTCGGGGTTTTCTGTCTCTAATATTAGCTTATTTGTTACTAAATGACGCACAGAAACGGCTGACTCCACTACAGAGGCGCCAAATTCGGTAAGTATGTTGCTAGTTAGCACCAGCGAGGCTGGGGTCAGGTTAGCTATACGTTTGTTTGTTGCTTTTTTCGATGTCTTTTCAGGGTCATCGGCATACGCTAAAGCAATTTTAGCTGCTACGTCTTCATCTTCTTTATTAGGCTTCAATTCTAGCCCGTGTTCTGCCAGCTCTAAGGCCGTAGTCTTCGCTGCTTGCGCACGGACACTCAAGTCCACCGCAGGATCGTCATCAAATAGCGGAACCCCAGTCTCAGGTTCGAGTTTAATAGTCATATTGTAATCGCAGGTTGTTAAACCGGAGTGCCTTTGTAACACACTTATTTTCTATAAACAAGTGTAGGTGAGTTACTCATACCATTTATGGTATGCGATGCATGATTATTATACATTTCCGATCATACCCGGCTAACTATACAATACCGCCTCTTTTAACCCCCCACTGTATTGAGGCTATTTTGTGTTTGGTATTACTTTGTTTATTATTTCGGCGTGTGTTGTCGTTGTTACAGGATTATTACTTATTGCGTTAGATGAGGGTCTCCCCTTTTAAAATTCTGTAGGGTGTAAAGCCCTTCTTGTTCTGCTTCACCTGTAAACTTGTTAGGGTTTAAGTTCATACCCGTTCTACGCCCTAACTCGTTTGCCCCCATAATAATTACTTTTTGCATATCTAAGGCTATGAACATATAGAAGTCTGCTAACTTGGGTGTGCGTAGATTATAGTAGTAGCGGGTAAGTGATTTATCTTCTGTTATCTTAGAAGGGTTTGCAGCTTTTACTTGTAGGGTAAACATATCGTTATTGTTTGACTGGCACCATAGGTCTACTCCGGAACGGTCTACATGGTGGCACTCTATACCGGCACGTTCTAACATATACATAGCAAAAAACTCCCCTACCCTACCTACATGCGATGAGTTGTTTACTCTATTGGATACTTTGATAGCATTTCTCCGTAATAGCCGGACACGTATATACAGTACAGTATAAAAAATTTTTTACAAGTCGGGTTTATAAAATAGGTGGGGGGTGTTCCTATATAGAGGGGGTAGGGGTACTGAACTCAGAAAAAAGTGATTTATTTGTGTAAATTGGTAATACATAGAGCGGCGGGACTCCTGCTGTGCCAAGTGGGTCATGGGGGCGGGGTAGGTGTCACTCTATACCGA
>Ga0206682_10000927_pt1 | contig 30020 bp, 23 predicted proteins | sample M240m12015metaG_FD_155444 | JGI IMG/M metagenome (GOLD analysis project Ga0206682, IMG submission 155444) | Ammonia-oxidizing marine archaeal communities from Monterey Bay, California, United States - M2 40m 12015 | ecosystem: Environmental > Aquatic > Marine > Intertidal zone | place: USA...
TAGAAACACCGGCTTCGTATTGTCTACGGTGATAATTCGAGTAGGGATTGGAACGCCTGGGTATACTGGTGCAGCATTGTTCATACTTTCAGCCCTTCTTGCTACATCAGTGCTACGATTGAGTATTCTTGATTGGGAAAATATAACGCCTAAGAAGAATGAAGATGTTTCAAAGCGTACCCTTTGAAACGTAAATGATACTGAGGAGCCCTACAGGAGTAGTGTTCGAAGAGAAGTGCTTTCCAATGAGCGCCTAAGTAACATCATTAATCGGCAGGTATATACTTCTTGATACAAACAGGAGAACATGTTCAAACATGCGTGTCTACTATCTCTTGTTATGCTTCTAGCGTCTCTTGCAGGGTGTACCTCTTCCACCGATCCACCCGTCGAAGAGTACGAATTTTCGGTCTCTTATGTAGGAACTCCGACGAGTGATATGGATCTATTATTCGTGCTTCAACTTGATTCAAACGTAAGTATTGATTTCGATGACATTCATATTGACCTTGGCTCGGCCATGGGTTGCACTGGTGGCCGGGAAGGATGCGATTATGCTGAGCAAGGAGACATGGATGGACTCTGGGAACTAGGAGAGGGGTTAGAAATTTATGAATTCGAAGATAATTGGTGTGATTATGGGAACGCCAGCAATTCTCGTGGAGATTGCACTGAAATATCACTTGACATCTATGTCAATCCTAGGTCAGGCACTCAATTTAGTAATGGTAGATCGACTATACAAATGAATTGAATTTGTGTTATTTGAGTCATAAAGGGCGTAATATCTCATGAGGTGGCTGCATATGCTCCAGTCGCTTCGACGTTGTTTGTGAAGTTATTTTGGATAGATATTCTTAGTCGGCGATAACTACTTATCATGCGCTAGGATGGTTTAGCCATGAAGAAAATTGTTTTGCTTATGACGATAATGATGACGCTGGCCGGATGTACTGACCTTGCTGAAGATTCAACCGATTCTGGAGTATTGACTGCGCAAGATTTGGATGGGCTGTATATGAGTGTAATGTTCGGTCTCGAGGTTGAAATGAATTCCGATGACACCTTTGTTATTTCAGAACTCGATGTATATGATTGCTATGAAACGAAAGTTGATGCTGACGCTGGAGCAGCTGAGATTTTGGATGACGAAATGTTTGCTGAGGAATATGACGAGGCGACAGTAGTGGTGTCTGATAATTGCGTCTACATCAAAACCTCTCTTGGTTCTGATGATGATGGCACCACATTTGCGACAACATTGATCACTCAAGCGGCTGTACCATATATCGAAATGGTTGTCACAAGCACTGACTTCGAAGGGGAATTTACCTGTGACGATGGAGAGACCATACCTGCCGATTGGGTGAACGACGGAGAAGAGGATTGTGATGGCGGTGAAGATGAAGGCGAAAATGCAGGTGATTCCTTAGAATCTGAGTCAATGGAGATAGCGACTGTTTATTTGGCAGCTGACGGCCATGGGTCTCTTGTGTATGCAGAAGGGGTCATGGAAGAAGATTCAACCTTCTGTCTCCCATTAGGCCCATCGAGTGTGATGCCTATTTTCTATCAAACAGGTGATCTCCTTGACAATTTATCGGACGAGGAACTGGAAGGGTTAGAATGGGATGATGAATCTACATACCCAACTCAACTCTCCGATCTAATTTCTACCGTTAATCAAAACTATGCAGATAGTTCAATTCCAGGGCTCACAGATTCACTTTGTGGCGGCTTCACTTCAATGATGGCAACATGGCTTGCTTGGGGAGGCAATCTTGCAGAAGCAAACACAGATAGCGATTTCTTGTTGTATGACTTTAGTGTTTACAGCGCAGGAACAACCTTCTCCACAGCAACTGGAGAAGCAATCGTCTACGTGTCCCTCGACACTGGTGACGATCTGTCATGGTCTACTGTCAACGTACAAATGAAGGCTGATGGCGGCGTCTACGTCGAATGCACCAACCCTGACAAGACATCAGCTGCTGGCTGCGCTGTTTCAGACAACGACGACGGCAAGTGGGCCTTCGGTGAAGAAGTAACCATCAGCGAAGGATCTGACGATATTTGTGACGGAACAGGTACTTGTGAAGTTCAAGTCAGGATTATTGACCGTAGAACAAACAATTTGATCTACGAATCCAACACAATCAACGCTTGAGATTAACTCTCTAGTACGATAGCTGTTGTAATCGCACAAACTGTGTTTAATGACTCCGCAGATCAATAAATCTGATAGCTTGATACCCATTGATTCATGCGTCTTCAACGCCTGGAAGTATCATGCAGCATGCGTCACGACGCCCATCTTTTGGCCGTGATAGCGTTTGGTTGAGTGCTGCAGATATCATTGCAGTCTTCCTCGCTCTTGTTGGGCAGTTGCTTCTTGCTCGAGCCTTACTCGCAGAGTCATACGGTCTTCTTGTCATAGCTCTAGATCTGTTTGCAACTCTTTTCTTGCTTCTTGATTTAGGCTTACCAACTCTTCTTGCTCGAGATGGTCCAAGAAAACCATCTTCTATCTGGTCTGGAATGATTCAAATCTATCGTTTACAAATCATTGCAGCCCTTGTATTTGCACCTCTTGCTTGCGGGTTGGTCATCTACCTTGGGGCGCATGACGGTTTGATGCTCTTGGCGGCCGTAATTGCTCTTGTTCATATCGCATCATATGCGCCTAGGACTGCTCTACGGGCTTCTGGTGATGCACGATTTGAATCGATTACAAAAGTGGTTGAACGAGGGATAACCACTGCTGGCTATGGGCTCCTATACGTTTCTTCATCAACGAATGTGGTCTGGTATGCGCTTGTCTTTTTGGTTGGTGCAAGCATTGGTTGCTTGCTTGCATTATGGGGGGCATATCGCGTTTCAAATGTGAATCAAGATAACAAAACGGATTTCAAAGAATTGGGATCCATTTGGGAGAATAAGAAATCACTCCTTATTGCAGCATTACCATTCGCCATCACATTAGGAGTGTTGCCTTATGTTATTCGAATCGAGAAATTCATTCTCTCTGTCGAGTTGGGGCTAGAAGAAGTTGCGTTGTTCCATGTTGCACAACTTGCTTGGCTTGCAGGGCTGCTTATTCCTCAGGCTATGAGGGCAGCGTTACTTCCAGTTCTGGGGGCTTCCCGTGACAATAAAGAACTCTTCAATGCACATCTTAACCGTGTTGAATCGATTGCTTTTGGGCTTGTACCAATCGGATTAGTATCTGGTGCAGGAATCGTAACACTTCTCCTTCCTGTTGCTTTTCCTTCGGAGTATTTCGACGGCAGTCTTGGTGCTTCGGCTCAAGATATCTTCATGTTTCTACTTGCAGGGTGGGCGATGACTGTGTTGAGCGTTCCATCCTATACATCGCTTCAAGCGGGGAATCAACCATGGCGATTTACTGGTCTCATCGCACTTGTTGTAATCATGGCGACATTGATTGGATGGTTCTTGATCCGTTGGGGTGCTGACAAAGACGCTGGATTTGCCCTTGAGATGGCTGCATACGCTTCAGTTGCTTCAACATTCATTATGCTGTTTGCAGGCATAGGTTTGAGTCAGAGATGGAAGGAGTTCAAGGGCCGAGGATTGCAATGGATATTCACTATCGGGCTTGTTTTTGTGACGTGTTATGCATTCTCAGAACGATCATGGTGGGCACTTTTGGGGCTTCCATTGTTCATTCTTCTTCCTCAAGCCCTTGAAGCAATGAGGACCACTGTAGGCTCACAGACTCTTGAGAGAACTTCTGAGGCAGAGTGATTGGGTTCTCAATCCAATTTGTTTCAAGTGCTGTTTCGCAGGCATCAGCGAGTTGTTCAGGTGTTGCTTCATCAACGACGAGTGAATCTGGAAGGTATGTTCCTACATCGCCAACGTTGGTTGAAACGACGGGTGTTCCACAGAGAATTGACTCCCTCGCAACAAGTGGGCCAGATTCACGATGGGAAGTAATCAACGTAACATCTGCAACAATCATTCGATCCCAAACGATGCTACGCGGTTGTTGCTTGAGTGTCGTCATTCCAACAATCCATCCACGTTGTTCAAGAATTTCACCCGCTTGGAGAGCTAGCAGGTGGTTCTTTTCTGGGCGTCTCGAATCAGATGGGAATAGAATATCAATGGCTTCTCTTCTCCATCGTCCCTTCCATGGCTTCATTGGTCGTGCCCACTCAGCATCCATTTCAGAGTGACATGGAATCACATAGGATTTCTTCATAGGGGCGATTTTGTGTTCAGCAGACTCCTTCAATCTTTGACTAACAAAGACCATCGAATCAGCAGATTCCATCAATGAACGGATTCTCTTCCCAAGTGTTGCATGATCGAGACCAACATCAACATCGTGTCCATGAACCACGCCAGTCCAGGGTACGTTCCATCGTTTTGCTAGACTCTTTGCAAGTTCACCAACCGGCCAGAGCGTGTGGCAGATGATGTGTTCTGGTCGCCAGGTCCCAAGCCATGATTCGATGGTCTTCTTTCTGTTTCGTACACTTCTTGAGGTAATGGAAGGATATGGATGATCTGAGAGCGCAATAAAACGCGGTGAGAGAATTTCGAATTCATTGTGCTCGAATTTCTTTGGCGCCTTCGCAACGCCTGTCAATGTCGAGCGACGCTGTTCCATGTATTGCAGCATTCGTGGTAACGGATTAACGATACGAACATCGTGTCCTAAGTCACGTAGAAGTTGTGCATGGTCGGCTACGAACGTACCCCTTGCTGCGTTTGTCGGAAGTGGGTGAAGCAACGTCACCAGCAGGATTCGCATCAAATCACTCAAACATTGAGGGCTTCATGAAGCGTTGTAAGGTTCTCAGCAACACTTCCTCTGTCGTTGAAGAGTCCTGAACCAACAACTGCGTTGGTAACGCCCCATTCTCGTAACATTGCAATGTTGTGTGTTTTGACGCCACCATCGATTTGCAATTGCACATCTCTTCCACCAGCAGCGACTTGTTGATCAATCGCTTTGCGGAGTTTCCGGATTTTTGCTTCAACGGTTGGAATAAATGATTGTCCTCCAAAGCCAGGATTTACGCTCATGATGAGGATGAGATCAACGTCAGGAAGGACTTCGAGCGCGATGTCAACAGGTGTTGCAGGATTGAGAACGATTCCAGCACCAGCGCCAGCATCACGAATTGCATGAAGGAGTCGATGAAGGTGAGTGACTGCTTCAACATGGACAGAAAGGTGATTACAACCAGCATCGATGTAATCTTGATACATCGTTTCAGCATTCTCAATCATCAAATGAGCATCGAATACAGGGCCCTCTCCCAAGTGCTTTCTCAACTGCTTGATGACTGGAGGGCCAAAGGTAAGATTCGGGACGAAGTTTCCATCCATGACATCAAGATGAAGCCAATCGAGTCCAGCTGAAACGGCTTCCTGACAAGCATTTCCTAGGGCTGCAAGGTCTGCTGTTAGAACACTTGGTGCAATGATCATTGAATCCCTCTTGTCCTTGCCAAGGCCCCGTGCCTCATGAGCATTGTTCTCTCTAAATCTATTTCTTGATGACAGAAATGACATCATTCCAGGCACGAGCGGATCCTCGGCGGTAGATGTTGTCATGGAAGGAACGTTGGAGATAATGGACGCATCGAGCAAATCTTCCTCGATGATTATAGCAACCTGCCAAGGTATGAATGGGTGTAATGATCTCTTCAAACGGGAGTTGAGGCCCATCAAATGCAGGGCGTTCACGATCGACTAATTCGACCGTACCGTCCCATTGAATGTCGTCAACAGTGGGAGCTTGCATGGTTGTATCATGGAGTACATGGAGAGAACCTTCAGCAAGTTTTGCAGGTTTCCATTTGATTCGAGAACCATCTCCGAGGTATTCGATGAGTTGCCGTATTTGTGGCATGGTTGCGAATCCAAGATGCGCAGCTTCCCACCAGCCTTCAGTTCGAGCAAGGGTGATGTGATGCACGCCAGGTTGAACCATTCGAGAATCCATCGTATCAATCCAAGTTCGACACACATCATCAATTCGAACGTTGATGATGGGCATTGGTCCTGCGCCAATATCGTAGAGGCGAGATGGGTTGGCTAACTCTCCAACCAGAAGAATGAGTCGTCGTTCCTGCATAAGCGGCGCTCCAAGTTTGGAGAGAATAGAATCAATCGAATCACCCGATACGGCCTTCCATTCTGCAACTACGCTTTTCAGTTCATCAACCGACATAACCTCAGAATCGAGGGATTCAGATTCAATCCAAAACAATTCATCTTCTGAGAAAATGACGGGTTGCTGCGGTAATGGAAGTGGTGAATTAAGAGGTTCATATGGCCAAAGGCGAGGGGTTGATGGAAGAGTCATTTATTCACTTCCATTCATTGAAACATTGCTTCATGGAGGCATTGTGGGCACGTGACCTTGATTGGTCGTTGACTCGGTATACCTAGGGCAACGCCGCATGCAGGGCATAGGATTGCTTGATCGATCTGTGAACGGCGCTCCTTTGCGCCGTCTGTAGGATCGTACTGGAATCTCATTTGATTAACAGGAATGTTTTGTGCCTGTGTAGGAATCTGTGGAACTTCTTTGCTTGCTACTGGCTGAAATCCGGCCATTGAAGGCTGAGGCGTTCCTTTAGCAAAACGACTTGCAATCGATTCCACTTCTTCTGGAGCCATTCCATATTGTTGTGCTACAGATGCAACCTCGAGCTGACGCTCGTACCCTTGTAGGGTAGAAATCCGAGTTAGCACGTCGATTGGGATTGAACTCATACAACGCCGTTCTCCTCCTTTGTTTTGAGGTTTGAGTTGTTTTGTTCTCGGCTCCGGATTATGGAGTTCATATACTGTAATCTGGAAGGGATAGCCGTACAAGCCTTGATATGGGTTACCAGAAGGGCGCAGGACAAGAAGGGTATGTTATGGCAAGCCTAAATCGACGAAAATCAAGCAACGGCGTACGTAAGCAGTCTGGGAAGAACAGACTTGATGTCCGTAAACTCACATGTGAAGAGGTCATGAAAAAACCGCGAGCAGTTCGTTCTACAGCTTCAATGGCAGATGTTCTCGAAGCAATGACAATGAAGGAATTAGATCATCTCTTCATTGTCAATCGTGATGGCGTTCCTATGGGCCGTATTCATGCCATAGATGTGCTAAAACTCATCTCAAGAAAGACCGTTAATCGTTCAATTGCTTGGATGCATGGTATTGAGGCAAAACAACTCGTCAACCTTCCTCCATTGACTGTACGTCTTGAAACACCGCTTCTCAAAGCAGGTGCCCTTATGTTAACACACGACTTGAATCAAATCGCAGTTGTCAATGATGATGGTGTACTTGCTGGTGTGATCAGCCATAGCACAATTGCTCGACACTTGCCAAAGTTTGTACTTTGATCAGATGCCCCAGTAGCGCTCTGATTGAGCCTGCTTAGCTTTCAATCCCTTGACGATGGTCATTGTCAGCCATAGAGCAACAATCCAGGCGATAGGAACGGAGATTCGTTCTGCGATGTTCGTAACGTTGAATTTGAATTCCTCCCCGCTGAGAATCTCAATGGCAATTTGAAGAGCAGTGTTGACGAAGGAGTAGACGACCATGCCGAAGATGCTCAAAACAAGTAACTGACCTGAGAAACTTCCACGCTTCAATCGCAAAAGCATGAACCCAGCAGTTGATGTAAGGAAGGCAATAACAATCCATGCGAGAGATGAATTTGCAACTTGCATCCAAAGAATAGATGTTGTTTCAGTGTCGACGAGATCGTCAAACGTTTGCCATCCTTCAGCACCTGCAAAGATAGCACTGAAAACAGTTGCAGTCCATAACAGAGAGGAGAACATCGCAGCGTCTGCGTTATCTCGCATCTCCTGAACAACTCGATTGACAGTTGTTTCAATACCTGCACCTTTTGCGAAGATGAACAGTCCAAGAAGGAGCGGAAGGCCACCAATAACAATGCCACCAATTTCGTTTGGTAGCATAATTCCAAGACCAAATATGGCGAGAACCAATCCAAATGGAATCATGAACTTGGCTCTCCATTTCGGATCTTCAAGCGCCTTTACGATGTAGTAGTAGGTGCCTTCAATACCCTTTGATTGCTTAACAATGACCTTTTGGACGTGATCGATACGAACTTGCGACTGAATGATGGGAAGAACAGATTCATCCTCTGCTCCGTCAGTAATTAGTACAGCTTCATCAGGTTGGAAGGCTGAAACAACTTCCTCTAACTGGGCTGCAATTGCTCGGTCAGAGCGCACACCGACCTTTTCGTCACCAGTAAGAATTGCGACCTCAACTTGGTCATCTTCCCCGCCTGTTTCCAGCAGAGAATCGTGCTGGGAAAGAGCACCAAGAATAGCGTTTGTATCGCTTTCTTCAGGGTCAGCAATCCCGAGCTTTAGTGCAGCAGTGAGTACTTGTCTGCGTCCAATGACAGGTCCTCGAATCGATGTCTTGATTCCGAGATCATTGTCTCGGTCAACAGTCAGGACAAGTACTCGTGTCATTTCGCTCCCTAGACATTCGTATGCGTTCCTCCCCTTCAAACTCTTGTTTGCTCTGAATCCGTTGGAGGTTGTTCTTGAGGTGCTTGAGGTGCTTGAGCCTGTTGCTCACGTCGTTTTCGGCGCTGAGTAGCGCGAATGTATTTCAGAGGATGATCAAGCCATGGCTGATCACATAGCCTGTTGTCTCCTGGTAATACGGGACAGTTGTGATTCACTTTCAACTTCGAACAACTCGAGGGCGTATATTCGTGCTGATAGACGTGATCGACCTGATAGGATGTAGTCCCTTCACTGAAGTCAGGTGCACCTCTAAAGAAATCCACACAAGATTCCTTCGGTAAGGCCAATGTTGCAGCCATGGAGGCAAGGAAAAGTCGTCCAAAGTGGTTGAGGTTTACACCCCCTGAGAGGTCCGCTACGGCTTTTCTCATACATGGTGGCCAGTCTTCTTCTTCTGCACCAACCAAAGCGATTGCTTCACTGGTTTTTTGATTCAATAGATTTCGAACCATTCCAACAGGTTCTGCTAATCGAATAGCCAAGTCTGTGGTTACTTCAGCCATTTTCTCGACTCCTTCTCGCTCAACATCAGACTTGATGTGTTCACGCAACAACCGTGCAAGTTTTGCAGTCGAGCTGTATTTCATTTCATTGTGGAGTCGAACAATCCCATTCTCAACATCACAATTCGGAAGTCTCCAACGGTTTCCAGTGATACGGGGGCAGACCTCGATGAAGTCAGAAAGACCAAGACTCCACTCCAATCCATCTTTGGTCTGTCTCAGTGCCGAGATATCTGAAGAAGCTACGTTTCGTCGAAAGGAATTTCCTCCCTCTGCTTTCTCAAGCACAGAGATGTAGGTTCGAGCAATCGGTTCAAGATTCGCTGAATCTCGAATCAGAAGATGTTCAGCCCTCGCCGCTTCTGCTTGAGCCCATCGGGCAAGAAGACGTTCATCCTCTGATGCGCAAATAACAAGTCGAGCGTAGTAAAACGAGAAGGCTTCGATTAATCGCCCTTCTTCGGTGTGGATATCGCCTCCACTCAACTCAACACCTTCCTTGGATTGAACGGTGTCAACCAATCGAATGCGGGCTCGCTTCCGAGCAGATTCCATGAGCGGTCCGTCGATTAAATCGTCCAATGAAATGTTGTGCTTAGCAGCCATGTTTTGGATCCAACCGCTTGCTTGAGGCAAGAACGGATAGCGCGCAAGCGTCACTTCATCGGTGACGATTGGTTGACTTGTTGGTCGGGGCACATCATACGAATGAACCCGATACCATATGAACTTGACAACCCAAACCTTTCTTCAACATCCTCCTGTAGGGGGAGGTGTGTTCAATGATGTGCTCGAGCCTCTCCTTGCCTTGCAAGATGAGGTTCGTCATGCATTCGGCTATTCAATAGAAAGCGACGTTGAGTCAGCGAAACAAATGGAATTATTGTTTTCTGAAGAGCGACCATTCGGCCGAGAAGAGTGGAATACTGACAAACGCCAGCTGGCGACAATCGAACTTCGCAACCATCTTCATGCAGCAAAACAACTCTATGTTGTGGGAGCAGGTTCGCAGAGCATACGCACATCCGACTATGACTCTGAAGCCAGATTCATCGCTGCGGATGGGGCTGTAGGAGCGATTGATGACTTGTCCAAAGTACTCTGTGTTGTCAGCGACGGGGATGGCGCTGATCATCTTCATCGTGCTGTCGAATCTTCAGTCCATATCGTTCTGCATGCGCATGGTGATAACCTGGAAACTTGGAATGGGCTATGTATGAAATGGGCATTGATGGAATCAGTACCTTCGCTTACGCTAACACATCAAACAAAAACCTCGTTTTCAGGAATGCACAATCCAGGAGGATTTACTGATGGAGATCGTGCTCTTTGTTTCCTTCAATCGATAGGACTAGATCTAAGCCATGTTCAATGCCTTGGATTTTCAACTCAAAAGGTTGGAAGGTGGTCTGGTACAACGAATCCTGTTGCTAAGTTGGATAAATTACAGTGGATGAACGAGGCTATGATTCGCTTAGGAGTTGAACACCAACTCATAAACTATGATTGACGAGTTGATATTATGGAGCCCCGTAAAATTATCAATTACGCTATGTGGGCTGCAGCGTTTCTCATCATCAATATCATTTGGGCAAATGTCTCAAACAACGTCGCTTCTCAGGAATTGAACGATGCTGACCATGAATTCCAAGCAAACCGCGAAGTTTCGTTACAACCAGTCTTTGGAAGTGAAGCGGATTTACCAATCGAGTTCCAATCCGAATTCGTTCACGTTGATGATGCATCAATCAGTGAAGATGTTTCGTGGCAACTTGTTGACCAAAAGGGGAACGTCGTTCTTTCATGGAGTGGTCAAACCAATGAGTTTGTTTCCATAGAAGCAGATCTCCCTCCGGGTGAATATACACTTGAAACAACGATTGGAGAGAATATTTTAGCAACTCAAACACTTGACGTTGCTCCTTTTGCTCCCATTGCAATTTGGGGCCATCTCATACTCTCAATTTTGCTTGTTGTCGTTGCCTTTGGTGAGATTGGTATTCGAAAGTTCGTAACAAAATACAATGAAAAAACGGTTGTGAAAGAAGACAAACCCCGTGAATTCAGAAGAACCCGTATTGGTATGCCAGAAGCGGATGAAGCAAATGATTCACCGTGGAGAGATCCGATTACGCAGTAATCAGAGGAAATCTGACAATGACATTTGTCTTGCTCGATCATTGCTGAACAAGGACTCAACACTGCCTGCTAACCATTCCATATTTTGACGCGTATACGTGTCAACCCCGTATGTATCCATAACGTGCTTTGTGACTTCGATGTACTTGCGCACGGCTCCTTCTGAAACCGTGAGTGCGAGCTTTCCGTGGCATTGACCACCTTCACTTCGAGCCACACCATGAGCAGAAAGGCCGCGTCCTCCAACTTTCTCAGGTTGAATACAATGGCCGGCTAATGGCATTCTTCGATAGGAATTTCCACATTTTAAACATCGAATCTTTTGCCGCCCATAGGCGTTAAGGTTCCCTCGTAAATCCGGAAGGAAGTGAGATCGAATAACAGATGATGCAACGGTTCTGGCATTGATTGCCCGCAATCGTTGACAGAGATTCAATTGACCGTTCATCTTGTCAATCATGGTCGCTAATGTCTTGTAAGCCGAGAGTTCTGGGCCCTCATCCATTCGTTCACAATCGTGTGTGTAACCGTAACCACGTACTGCACCAACGGTGCCGAGTCGTCGCTCAACAAAGTCCATGCTGTCTGCGATATCTTTTGGATGCGGTTGCGTCAAAGTTGCTTCGTAGAATTGTCGCTCATAGAACCAAGCAGCATCGACATTCAGGGCTTCTTTATCGATTTCAGTTGGATTAAGGCGCGTCGTCAATACTAACGGAGCGTCCATTTGTCCACCACGATTTGCTGGTAAGATCTCACGGCTAAAATTCAATAATCCATCCATAAGGAGCATAATTGCATCTTCATCACCATCGCAATTACGACGCTTTGCAGCATGGAAGAGAGGATGAGCATAGCCGCCAGAACAATCCGCCCATCCAATGATTCGGGACAGAACGCCTCCTGATGTGTGCGGTGCTAGAGCGCAGATGAGTTGTCCAACGAGATCGTCTTTTGTGGTCGCGTTGTAGTATGGGTCCATCTTGTAATATTTGACAAGGACTTCATCAACAAATTGAGCAGTGCGGATGAAATAATCCGCTGCATTCTTTGCAACAATGAAATCTTGGGGGAATAATTCCAACATCTGGTCGTCTCGTTCCAAAGGATTTCCTTCCCAATCATGGGTGTATCCAAGCGCATGAAGTCGCTTCCAATCAACATAGATTTCCTTGGGCGTGAAGTGGGTCACGGGGACATCGCTCATATCGAAACGAATGGTTCCATCACGGAATACAGGAAGGTTATACTTCGCACGAATGAGACCTTTTTCGATGGCTTCTGGAGTTTGATTCTTACTCTTTAGTTCCTTAACACACTTGACCTGTTGAGGCAATCGACTCATACCGATGCGGAGTTGAGCATCTTCGAGAATCGCTTCGATTGGAACGCTTTGTACCTCTCCTCGACGACGACTCTTGCCATTTGATTCTCGCATGTCTGTTCGCCCACCACACGTTTCACCGATCTTTGGCAATCCATCTTGGTCAACAACGCGATGGTGACAGGTAACGAACGGGGAATCCTTGCCGCACTTGGAACACAACCGCTTCCCCATCTGAACTCGAATGGTTCCTTTACCAGCAGCATTGGCAATAAGTCGTTGATTTCCTCCTTCCAAAGCGATTGGGAAGAGGGTGTGGGAACGTGGAGACATTTCACGAGGAGCAGACTTCTCAGGACGACCCATTCTGCAACCAACTCGTTGCGGAGCTGCATGTTCCCAACGTAAAGTAGACGATTCACGAACGAGTGGTAGAATTCCATCGACTTCATGGTCATCATGCATACGCTGCGATGCTTTGTATCGCGAAGCATTCTCAGGACCTTCATCAGGGACAGATTCTGCAGCCTCTTTTCCAACTTGATCGGTTTCTGCGATACCTAAGCCACGTTGACGAGCTTCGGTTTCAGCAGCAATTCGAATGGTTGAACGTTCTTTCTCAAGAGTAAACAGTCGAGCCCGTTCAGCCCGTAGCACTGTATTTGAATCTCGAAGTTCGAGGATGCGCTGGTCAACATTGAGTCCAAGGTCTATGAGTTGATGGATTTCAGATTTACGAGTGGTGAAGCCAAAACCATTGAGCATAGCCTGCCAGCCGCCTGTAGCAACGATATCGTCTCCCTCATGATGGTGAGGAATTCCAAGAAGAAGCAAGGCCCCTTTCAGCAGGCCATGCTGCATGAACGTCCACGCCTCAGGAAGGGTATCTTCGAAGATTGGTTCCTGTGGAAGAAGGTCGTATCCTATCGGTTGAAGTTCCGAAACTGGAGGGATTGACTCGGGCTGCAACTTGTCCATTTCAGACGGATTCCATCCCGAAGCGGCCCCAGTAAAACGCAACCACTTTGAAGCAGTGAATGGATGGTCATGGGATGATTCAGGCATGGTGCCTGCATTTTCCACCTTTCCTCTCTGAAGCGCCTTTAGCACACTTGGAAGCCATTCGAGTGGCAGGTCAAGGAACCAAGGATTGTGAGGAGGGGGTAAGGAGGTCCGCCAACGTTCTGCAACTGCAGAGGCTTGATCCCAATTAACAGTCATGCGAGAGAGGAATCGATGCCATCGACGACGAACATGGAACTGGTCAAAGGCGCTCTCATAGGTTGCCAATCCGGGGATTCCTTTGGGAGCATCGGCACCACAATCGCAAATGTTCAGGAAGGCTTCAACATCTTCCTTCGTTCGCAATGCGTCGATAAGATCGCTGGCCCACCAGTCGGTTGTGTACCCTGCTGGAACCAAATTTTTGTTGTTCTCCATGAATTCTCCATATCCAATGACAATCTCTCCATTGTCCCATATCGATCGAATATCAGGTCGAATCTTTTGCATGATGCTCGCTTCATCAACACGCAAGAATTGTCCTGTTGAAAGGACAACATACGGTCCTTCAGAATCATGACTTGGCGTTACTGCACAAGCTTTTCCAGGACGTTCAATTTTCATTTGTGTTCCAACAGTGATGAAGTCATCCAGAACCAACATCGATGCAGGATTAAGCGAAGCAGCAGCAAGGCCTGAAGGACGTCCGCGGCCATAGCGTAGTCTGAACCCTCCGGGTTGCTGAGGCCCCCCAAAGATAGGCCGTCCAGCGATGATGTCTTTCATGAACTTGTCAATTGGTTTCACTTTTCGACTCTTGAATGCGTCAGGGTCGTTAGATCCATCCTCATCTTTGCCTTTGGAAGCGAATTTGGAGATAAAATCCCATCCTGGAACGTTTAATCGCTCAGTATGCTTCTGAATTTTCGGGGCCTTGAGGCACATACCTTCCCCGATAACCAGCAATACACCGCCACGTATTCTTGCTTCGTCGATGTTTCGAACACGTCCATACCCTGCACATTCGATGGATTCTGTCGATTCACCATTGATCATGACAGGACAAGCGCGAACGATTTCTTCAATTTCTGTAGGTGAAGGACGATACTGAAGATTTCCGCGATACAAACCAAATTCTTCCTTAACCCGTTCGACTTCTCCATCACTTGGAATGTAGGGGCCCACCTTCAATTCGCGACGAATCATGTCAGCAATGAGTACAGCAAGTGCTTGAGCCGTACCTCCAGCAGCACGAATTGGTCCGGCGAAATGGACCGAAACGAAAGGAGAACCGTCTAAATTGTTCAGCAGCCTTACTTCGCTGATTCCTTCAAGCGGTGCAACAAGAACTGCTTCCGTAAGGATTGCAAGACCTACTCGAAGCCCAACATCGATGGATTTGACCATGTCATATCCCTGTTCACGGAAGCCCTTGGCAACACGTTGAGCCATCATAATCGATGTCGTTTCACGGTCATGTTCAGCGAGCATTACACGAATATCGTCTGCAACAGGATAATTTTCAAGATGTTCGATAAGCAGCTTTTCAGTTCTGCTTGCAAGATCACTTGCTCTTGGAATCTCAACATACGGTTTCGGGTCGAGATTTTGTTGCCGTGCTTCTTCTGCGATTCTGTATGCATAATCTGCATCTTCATCCAGAAGGCTCTGGTACTGTTCCATCTCTTTCTCAAGACGGGCAACGTCGAGGCCAATCAACGGGTCGAGAGTCGCAGATGCTCGAGTTTCTTCCCCCAACGTACGACCCCCAAATATCCCTTCAATGTCGAGACTTTATGATGCAATCGGAGGGCTATTTTGCTTCAACGCAAGCCGAACATTCATGGCGTAGATGCCTCACGATTGAACCATGAGCGTTCACCCATCACTGAAATCCATGCCTGAATGGGAGCGATTGGTTGAGATGGTTCGAGAACTTGCTTTCCTTGATGGCGGTTCTGATGACGCATTTACACTCGCCTCTGGCCGCTCTTCACGCTGGTTCTTCGACATGAAGCCAGTGATGATGCATACTGAATCAGCAAAACTTCTCTCAACGTTGTTCAACCATCGCCTTGATGATCTTGACCCCGTCTTTGTCGGAGGCCTTGAATTAGGCGCAGTACCGCTGACTGCCATCGTTATCACAGGCTCGGAAAGCGACAAGCGCAAGGGCTTCATGGTTCGAAAGTCACCAAAGGGGAGAGGCGGTCGAAAGACCAACAACCCTCCAGGTATTGAAGGCGCTTCCATTGCAGAAGGCGGAAATGTCGTCATCCTTGAAGACGTTACAACAACAGGTGGCTCTTCGATTAAAGCCGTCGAACGAATTCACGAAAACACATCTTGCAACGTCATTGCAGTCATCAGTATTCTCGACAGAGAAGAAGGTGGCGTTGAAGCCTTTGCTGAGGCGGGAATTCCGTTTGAGAGCATCCTTTCTCGTTCAGACATTACCAACTAGGTGGCGTTCATGGAAGTCTTGACCCCCTCAAAACAAGAAGCGATTCATTCGCCAGTTGCGGATGCAACAATGAGTGGCCTTGCATTCTATCACGCAAGTGAAGGAAAGCCCCTTGCTACGCCTTGGCAAGTGGCGATGGTCCGTGCGAAGTCAGTAGCGGAATTCGTACTCCCTCGAGGCGTCATTCTCGATTGTGCGTGTGGCTCAGGAATTCAATTGGCTGCATACGCGTCTCAACTCAAAATGCCAGCATTAGGAATTGAACTTGACCGCGAACGAGCGATTGCAAGTTGTTTGAATCTGAATACAATTGCAAAGCGATTCCAGACGTATGATCAAGGCTGGCATCGCCGTTCAACTGTACTTGCTGGCGATGGGACTGCGAGTGAAGAAGTCATTCAGTCTGTTGATGTTGAGGCGATGGGAGGGATTTCATTCCTCCATCTTGATCCAGCACGACCTCGAAACTCGCGTACACATGGCTTGGATGAAATGCAACCAAATTTGCCAAGTGTGTTCCAAGCGTGGAAACCATACCTTGCCGAATCGACTCGAGGGCCTTCGATTGTTCTCGACCTTTCACCGCGATTGACCGATGAGCGACGGGAAGAAGTCGAATCTCTTGTCGAAGAAGTCTGGCCAGGAATAGAGAGAACATGGACGTGGATGTCGAGAGGCGGTGGCCGTGTTGACCGTCTTGAACTGTGGTTGGGCAATGTTTCAACCCCAGGCATTGGTAAGCGTTTTATTCGTCTCGCTCCAACATTTGGTGCTCCCAATTCAGTGATCGAAGAACGAGAAACAGGCGTTGTCACCGAACACTACCCACTGCTGACACCTCGTCGCAATGAATGGGTTACGATCCTTGACGCAGCTCTGGTTGAATCTGGACTTGCCGATGCTTGGATTTCAGAACAATTGTCGACTGCAGCGGATGTTCGATGGGCAGATTCCTCACCTCGACGACCTCGAATCCATCACAATGGACCGTTGAAGAATCCACATCATCCGTTTGTACAAGCAACGGGTCGAGTTGTCGAAATCCTTGACAAACCTCTCGATGAAGAGAACATCGACGAAGTTGTATCGACGGCACTGGAAAATGACATCTCCGCTATGACCATTCGAATGAGCCTCGATGCGTCAATACAACCAAAGTTACAGGGTAACATTGACCGCCAGTTGAAAAGAAGGCAAGGACGAAGGAAGGCGTTTTTGACCAAACATACGGGTTCAAACCACCTCCTTTTTTGTGTTCAGATGGGAGAAAAATCTGACCAGTGAAATCGGACACCTGCATCGCGGTCTTGATATAGGGGTTGTTGGTCGGAAAACTGCTTGACATCATGTCGCATCGTATAGGTGAACTTCAATGGCAAAATCAAAGGAAGAAGAACTAGGAGATGATTTTTCATACATTCTCCGTATGGCAGATACCGATATGGATGGTCTAAAACCGCTATCCTCAGCCCTAACATCCGTCAAAGGAATCGGGGTAAGAAGCGCAATTCAAATCTGCAACACAACTGGTTTTGATCCTGCTCGAATGGCAGGACATCTTACGTTGGAACAACAAGAAACACTCCGAATTGCCATCGGAGACTTCGTTAACACTGTTCCATACTGGATGGTTAACCGTGCAGCAGACATCGAAACCGGTAACGACATGCATCTTACTGGTCAAGAAGTCAAACTTACACTCAAAGAAGACATCAATCGTCTTCGTACCATGAAGTGCTACCGTGGTGTTCGCCACGCTAGCGGTAACAAGGTTCGTGGACAACGCGGACGAAGCAATGGTCGTGGTGGCCTTACACTCGGTGTAAGCAGGAAGAAGGAATGAGGTGATTTAGTATGGGTGAACCAAAGTTTTCAAGACCAAAATTCGACACTCCTCCTCATCCTTGGAAGAAGGCTCGAATCGAAGAAGAGCACCTCATTCAAGCAAATCACGGTTTGAAGAACATGCGTGAAATCTGGAAGGCAAAGTCTCAACTTCGCCGTCATCGACGCCAAGCAATGCGTTTGATTGGTACACTTGACACCTCTGAAGGTCATGGAATGCGTGAGAAGGACGATCTCCTTCGCTCACTCCACCTTAAGGGACTCATCAGCAAGGACGCTATTCTTGACGATATTCTATCTCTCAATGCTGAAGACATCCTCAACCGACGTCTGCAAGCAATGGTCTACTACAAGGGACTTGCATGCTCTCTCAAGCAAGCACGTCAACTTGTCACCCACGGTCACATCTGCATCGGCGACCAAAAGGTCTCGATTCCTTCTTACCCAGTCAACCGTGACGAGGAAGAAATCATTCAATACCACCCTTCCAGCGATCTCAACAATCCTGAACACGACATCCGCAAGGCAATTGACGGACGAAAGGAAATGGCTGAGTACGCTGAAGAAGAAGTTGACCCAGAGGCAACAAAACCATTTGCTGATGAAGTTAACGAAGCTGCTGAAGCTGCACCAAGTGCAGAAGCAGAAGTTGCAGACGGAGGTGAGGCTTGATGTCTCGTAGAGCAATCGTCAACATCTTTTCTTCATACAACAACATTCTCATGACAGCAACAGATCTTACTGGTGCTGAAACCATTGGAACATGTTCCGGTGGACAAGTTGTCAAGTCTTCCAAAGACAGTGGTGGCCAATTCGCTGCTACTCGTGCTGCAGAACGTCTTGCTGACACACTCAAGGAAAAGGAGTTCACACAACTCATCGTCAAGTACCGTGCTCCAGGTGGCAACAAGGCCAACAACACTGGTCCAGGTGCACAAGCAGCTATTCGTGCTCTTACTCGTGCAGGTATGACCATCACTCGAATCGAGGATGTAACACCTATCGCTCACGATGGAACAAAGAAAAAGGGCGGACGTCGCGGACGTCGTGTCTGATTCGGAGGAATTGAAATGAAGGCAAGTATCGTAGATGGATGGCCAAAAGGTAACAGCATAAAGATCCTCATTGAAGGAACCGACGCTGCACAAGTGAACGCACTACGTCGTGCTATTATGGCAGACGTACCAAAGATGGCTATCAGCAAGGTCATGTTCACTCTCGGAGTTAATCAAGATAACAACCGTGGAGAAATCTTCGAATCGGTTAACGCACTTCCTGACGAAGTTATTGCACACCGATTGGCAATGATTCCAATTCCAACACATCCAGAAGAAGGCATGTCTTTCCCTGATGAATGTGAAAACTGCATGAATCTTGCAGAAGATGACAAAGGCTGCCCATCATGCCAAGTCCTCTACACACTCAACGTTCAAGGTCCATCCTCAGACAGTGATGACCCTCACCGAGTTGTTCGTGCAGGAGACCTAACAAACGTTTCAGACCCATTGTTTGACATTTCTGAAGAGATGCAACCAATTCCATTGACGTATCTTGCTCAAGGTCAATTCCTTGAATTCATTGCATTCGCAACACTTGGTCGCGGCCGAGACCACGCAAAGTGGGCTTCAGCATCTGCAGTTACATTCCAGCCTCTTAACGAGGCTGAACTCAAGAAGCCAAAGAAGGCAGAGGTCTTGTTCGGACTCGATCTTTCAACAACTGATGGTCGTCCAATCGATGCTAAGTTGTTCAAGAGCAAGAAGTGCACAGATGTTGCAACAGTTCTTGACCTTGAGAAAGCACTTCACCAAGTCGGACCAGGTACTGGACGCGATGGTGATTTCGATGATGCAATCGTTCTCAATCCAGTTGAGGGAAGCTTCGTCTTCTCCTTCCAAACCGATGGTTCAATGCCTGGAGCAACCATCTTCAATCTTGCACTTGAAGAACTGAAGAGTCGTTTCCAGAACATCAGCGAAGACCTCGGTCGAGCCTTCGCTTGAGCCCACGAACAGCGGTTTTTTCCGCCATATTGATGCCTATTGAAGAGGTGGACACGTTATGGCAACAGTTCGTGTCGGTGGTCACATCACCTTACTGTTCTCAATACATGATGATGCAATCCTACCTCGTAATCAAGGAAGTCGAGGCGCAGGAATGTGCCTTGAGAAAGGGGTTGTTGCGACCATTGAACCAAATGGACAGGCTGAACCAGAAGAACAAGGACAAGAAATGGCTGGTTGGCAGCGTGATGTTCTCGAAATCAAAGGAAAAGGCCGTACTGAAGTGAATATATCGTCTCGTGGAGAATCTTTTCATGGTCAAACACAGATGTATGTTGATCTGATTGATGAATTACGAAATGCTCGTCTCTTACCACCGGATACGCATTATGTGTTGACCATTGAGCTCGAACTCCCAGTAAGTCAAGGGTTTGGTATGTCAGCAGCAGGCCTCTGCGCAACTGCACTTGCATGTTTTGAAATGACCAACCAAGGTTCGATTGAACAATACTTCCGTATTTCTCACCACATTGAGCGGCGGTATCGCGGTGGACTTGGCGATGTTCTCGGCCTCTATGTTGGTGGCGTGGAATTACGAACACTACCCGGTTCTCCACCAAGCCCAGGTGACGCTCGAAGCTTTGGGGTTCAAACCCCAGTTCTTCTCGTTTGGAAACCAGAAGGCTCGAAACATACTTCAGAATACATCGATCATCCTGATTGGAAAAAGACGATTACAAAGGCTGGAGATGAAGCTGTCAACACATTATCAGAGATGAAATGGGACGAAACTGTTTGGCCCAAATTGTTGCAAGAATCTCAAACCTTTGCAACAGCCTCAAAGATGCTGGAAGAACCAACACGTCGAGATCTACTCGAATCCGTACGTTCTGTGGTTCTGTCCCATCAACTCCAAGCAAGCATTCGCATTCGTCTCTGCATGCTTGGAACATCTTGTGTCCTTTTACCTACTCAATTGAACCAGCCGTTGACAGAAGAAACACTCAGTGTGCTTGCTTCCGAACTTCAAAAACATGGCTTTGGAATCGAGCAAACATCGCTTGCTTTGCCGAGATTGAATCAAGAATGAGCATCGAGTTGCGATAAGTCCAATGGACTTGCATCAAGCATTACTACACCGGGCAGGAAGAGGTTTTCTGAGAAACTGTGACGGAATACAATTGCTCCGCTTCCCCATTCGTCGATGTATCGCATCATTTGTTTCTTCATCTTCTTTCGTTGGAATTCAACATCAGCACCATAGAAATGCTTAGCATCAATCCAAGCAACAGGTTCTCCGTTGATGGTGACGTGATCGAGGAAGAGAATGTCCGGAGTGACCTTCGGTCGTCCATGGTCAACAGATTGTTCCTTGACCAATTCGGGCTGTCGTCGTAATCGGACACCTTGTTCTTCAAACCAATCCGCTAGGATGTTTTCGAAGAGATCTGCTCGAAGATGCGTTTCGCTTTGATCAACGTTTGATACGCGGTCTGCCTCTTCTGCAGTTTCAAATTCAGAACGTTCTCGCTCAGAAAAGCGTGAAGGCGCTTTGAAGGATTCCTTGATCTTGGTTTTCGACCATCCCATTTCTCCGAGAATTGTTCGGAATATGTTCATTGGAGGGAAGTCGTACTTCTCTGTCAGTTCGACAATACTTGTTCCTTGTTTGTAGTCTCGAAGCATTTGTGGCCCCTTACGCTTCATGCTATGGTGTCCATAGACTGTTTTTTGTTGAAGCAAAGCAGATCTCAAAGAGAGTGCCTGTTCAACTGCGATTGATGTCGACTTTCCGAACTCTGCGATTTCATCCACACGGTCATCATGAACCCAGCCGAATTCTCCTCTTCGAACGACATAAGTTGCCATTCGCTCTTCATCAGCAAGATTTACTGGATTAGATTTCCATTCAAACGAAAAGGACTTGGGCTCTTCCATATCATCAGGAAATCCAATTGGTTGAACGCCCATGAATTCGTAATCAAAGCGCTTATTTGCCTTGGTTCTAAACGCCTCGATGTCCTTTCTCGATTGCTCGATAAGATTCGCCTTTCTCGGTCCGCCATAGCGTTTTTTCTTTTGTTGGCGACTGTTTCCACCTCGTCGATTGTTGCCACGACGTTGTGTCATATGTTGGAACGAACGCCGACCGTCCTTGAACACATCGTTGTTTTTTGTTGACCCAGAGTCGCAACATATTGATGAAGTGGCAGTGTCTCAGAGAGTCATGTATCGACCGATTTCAGTGCTTGTGATACTTCTCCTAGCGACTGTATTCGTTCCAGAACCCCTCGAATTACACGAGACAGAAATCGTTTCTTCGACCGAAGAAGGAAACGAGTCATTGGGCTGGGTCATGTCCGTCGGTGGATTCAATGAAGATTGGATTACCGATATTGTACCGTTAGCCAATAATTCAGTGGCTGTAGGTGGTACCTTTGTTTCATCAATTCTCATTGGTGAGAATGGTCATGTTTCCAGTCAGTTCTGTGAAACAGGTTCTTGCAACGACAAAGATGGTTTCCTTGCATTTTCAAATGAATCCAATGAATGGTACTCCAGTACCTCGTTTGGAAGTTCTGGAGTTGATCAAGTTGATTCAATTGCAATGCTAAGTGATGGTGATATCATTGTTGGAGGAAGTTATTGTTTGGGAAGTGCAGGTCTTGGTTGCACCATGACTCTTGGAGATTTACCCGCGCTGAGCAAAGAGGACTCAGGGGATGAAGGAAATGCATTCCTTGCTCGATACGATATGGATGCAGGATGGATATGGGCGGTTTCAATTTCAAACTATTTTGATATCTTCATGATGGATTTGTATGTTGATATGTACGATAACATTCACGCGAGCGTTCTCTTCCGCGACATACTTGACATGAACGGGACAATCTTCCTCGGTTCGACCGAACCAAGTGTTGCTGTGATGATGTTTGACGAGAATGGAATTCTCGTATCAGGCCATACTGCAATGTCTGAACTGGGAGTCGACCCGTTCGGAGGGTTCTGTCAAAATTCAATTGGTGAAACGTTCATTGCATTGACATTTATCGGTGAAATCTCTTTTGAGGAAATGGGTTCAATTGAGGCTGTAGGTGGAAGCGATATCGTCGTTGCAAAATACGATGAAGACGATTGGCAATGGATTCAAAACGCTGGTGGAGATGGTGATGATCAGACATATGGATGCATTCCTGGTGAGGGACAATCCGTTCAGGTGTACGGCAGTTTCGAAGGCAATGCTTCATTCGGTAATGCGTACACAGAATCCTCCCAATGGGTTGATGCCTATATCGCAACACTTGATCCACTCGGTTTCTGGTCCGCTCTATCAACAGAAGGTGGACTGGGATATGAGTCATTCAATGCAGCTTATCGAACTCCATCAGGCTCGACTATCTTCGCAGGCGTAACCACGCAAGGGTTCACTCTTGGCTCAGAAGTCCTCGTCGCTTACGATGAGGATACGAGTTACTATGGAACAGATATTTTCCTTGCTGAACAAGAATCGACAGGCACCTGGGGATGGGCTATTCTCGGTGGAAGCGAGGGCCAAGACGATGTCTATGAAATTCATCCTTCTTCTGAAGGAGGCACTTTAGTCGCCTTTTCCTTTGAAGATACAGGTGTCTTTGGTCCTCATAACGTCAGCTCAGTAGGCTGGTATGATGGTGGTGTGTGGCACTATGAAACCGATATTGATGGCGATGGGGTTCTTGATGGAGTTGACAATTGTCCAAGAGATGCCAATTCATTCCAACTCAATTTTGATGCTGATGGTCAAGGGAATGTATGTGATCCAGATGACGATAACGATGGAATTGCAGACGAACTCGATGCTTGCGCTCGAGGCCAACTCAACTGGTTGAGTACAGAATGGACTGACCACGATAGCGATGGATGCCGAGATTCAGATGAGGACTTTGATGATGATAACGATACTGTGTACGATCATCTTGATTCATGCCAGAAGGGTCCAATCGGATGGATTTCAACTCCTCAAACTGATGTTGAAGGCGACGGATGCTCTGATATCGATTCAGATGGAGACGGTCTGGTCGATCAAATGGACAACTGTCCAACCATTGTCAATGAAGGTCAAGAGAATCTCGACAATGATAATTTTGGCGACCCATGCGATTCTGATGAAGATGGAGATGGCATTGACAACACCAATGATTTGTGCCCAAGAGATCTTGCTGCTTGGAATTCTGAAGTGTTCAACGATTGGGACAGAGATGGCTGTCTTGACAGCATCAATGACTTCGATGATGATAATGACGGTGTCTTGGATATGATGGGTTCAACGCCTATTGATGATTGTCCAAAAGGTGTCATCGGATGGGATTCTTCCGATCGTAACCTCGACTGGGACGAGGATGGCTGTCATGATGATGGCGAAGATGATGATGACGACAATGATGGATTTGATGATGATTATGATCTCTGCCCACGAGGCTTAATTGGCCCTGTTTTACCATCACTGGATGCTGATGCAGACGGATGTGTTGATGGTGTGGAAGATGTTGATGATGACGCAGATGGTGTCCTCAATGAAGCAGACCTTTGTGCGAGAACACCGTTGAGTACCATCGTTGATGGTGATGGTTGCTCAGCTCAACAAGCAGACTCTGATTCAGATGGTGTTCTCAATGCAGACGATCTCTGTCCAGTTTCAATCACTGGCGAAGAGGTTGATGAGGACGGATGTAAAGTCATTCTCAACACCGATGCTTCGAGTGGAGGAGATGAGTCTTCATTTGGGATTAATCAGATTCTTATCGGTCTTGCATTGCTTCTTGCTCTCGTTGCTGGCTTCATGACATTCAAGCCGATTAAACCACAATCTGCTCCAAAGACAATGCCTGCTGTCCCTCAACCAATTGAACAACAGCCAATGGTTGAAATGCCAGTCGATGACATTGGTACATCAGAAGAATAATCTCAAGCATAGATGAATGCTGGAGACAAAGGAATAGCAACACCTGCTTTTCCAGTCGTATCTTCTTCGCTTTCACCATGAACAACATTGACGCTATCGAGGCCAAGTTCACTTGCAATGAAGTCCGTACTGTCTCGATACACGTTGTTTTCTTCAAGATTTGAAAGAAGCACTCGCTTCTTTTCATCATCCCATTTGAACACTTGTGGAAGCATACGCTTGTTCCAGAATCCAAGTCGTTCCCCACGATGTTCTCCTTGAGCAAGTTCTGATTGAGTAAGAATGCCCATGAAGGACTTGACATTGTTTCCTTCAGCAAGGTGCTTCAAAGCCATTTCTGACATTTGATAACGCCATGGTGCTGCTGTAACAATGGTGAGTGAAGTCGCTTCTCCGTCGAGATGTCGTTCTGCAACGCTGCGAACCTTACGTGCTTGTTCGAGAAGATCACGAATCAGTGTTTCACCATCGAGAAGTTCCTGGTCTTCAAGTGAACATGGGGCCATTTCAGTAAATGTGTGAGCAGCAAGAAGCCCTTCTCCTCCTAGGAAAGACCACCAATCTTCAGCAAGGTGAGGTGTTGCGACTGCAATCATATGCGTCCATGCTTTGAGAACGTCTCGACCAACATCAGCATTACCGCCACCTCGTCGAACATACCAGTTGATGTCCTTGACCATGTCATAATGAGAGCATTCGACAGCTCTTCTCAAATCGAATCGATCCATGGCATCGGACCATTGCTGAACACGTTGGCGCAGTCGAGCCATCATCCACGCATCGATATCACTTGGAGCACCGTCCCAAGCAAGCAATTGTTCAGGCATTGTTTGCAATTGCATCATAACTCGGTGATTTGCTTCGAGCGCAGTATCGGACCAATCCATACCAGCGGTTGGGTTTGCAGCAAAGAGAATGAAGAGACGAACAGTATCTGCACCAAATTCTTCAATCATTTGTTCTGGTGAAACAGTGTTTCCTAGTGACTTACTCATCTTTGCAGATCGTTGAGTTAATTCAGAGTTGCAGTGAGGGCATGGTGAGTCTGCATGGCTCACTGAGAGTGTAATGGAACACGATTCACAGAATGGTGCGCCTTTGTTGACCATTCCTTGACAGAGCAATTCACTGAATGGCTCATCAATGGTATGGAATCCAAGGTCACGAAGAGCCTTGGTGTAAAATCGAGCGTAGATCAGGTGCATCTGTGCGTGTTCAATTCCACCGCAATAGAAATCAACATTCATCCAGTAATCAGCAATGTCTGATTCATACCATGAATCATGGTTGGTTGCGTCAGTATAGCGAAGGAAGTACCAGGATGAATCAACAAACGTGTCCATTGTATCGGTTTCACGTTGTGCATCTTGTCCACAGTCAGGACATGTTGTGTTGAGGAACGAAGCGGATGTTTCCAACGGGTTTCCTTTTCCATCGAAGACAACATCTCGTGGAAGTTCAACCGGAAGTTGATCTTCTGGAACAGGTACTGCTCCACAGTCCTTACAATGGATAATCGGAATTGGCGTTCCCCAGTAGCGTTGTCTTGAGATAAGCCAAGGGCGAATCTTCCAATTGACTCTTCGTTCGCCTTTGTTCATGGATTCAAGTGCGCTTGCAACAGCATCTCTTGCGTCGTCACCGTAGCGACCATCGAATCCATCAGACGTTGAATTCACCATGTATCCATCATCTGTAAATGCCGTTTCGAGTTCTTCAGTAGCATCGCCACCTTCCTTCTCAACAAGTACTCTACGAATGGGTAGACCATAGGTTTGGGCGAAGTCGAAATCACGCTCATCATGACCAGGGACTGCCATGACCGCACCTGTTCCGTAAGAAGCGAGAACGAAGTTGCCTGCCCAGATAGGAATGCGTTCACCTGTTAATGGGTGGATTGCGAAACGACCAAGAGAAACTCCTTCCTTCTTGTTGAGATTCTTGATTCGGTCGAATTCACTCATGTTTGCATAGACATCGTACATGGCCTTCCAATCTGCTTCATAGTCAGTTCCTTTGACCAATTCTTCAGCCAGTGGGTGTTCTGGGGCGAGGGTGACGAATGTAACGCCAAACAAGGTGTCTGGGCGCGTGGTAAAGACGCGGATTGTTTCATCAGAACCTTCGATTCCGAATTCAATTTCAACACCTTCAGAGCGGCCAAGCCAGTCTTCCTGCATTGAGCGAACACTGTCAGGGAAATCGATTGTGTTCAATCCATCAAGAAGTTCTTGAGCGTATTTTGTGATGTCGATAAACCATTGACTCATGTCCTTTTGACGAACAGGCCCGTTGCATCGCCAACATCGACCAGCTTTGACTTGCTCATTTGCAAGAACGGTTGAACAGGAATCGCACCAGTTCACTGGTGCATGTTCTCGATAGGCAAGTCCAGACTTGAAGAAGCGAGTAAAGAACAGTTGATTCCATTTGTAGTAGTTCGGATCATGGCTCTTCACCATACGGTTCCAATCATAGGAAAATCCCATTCGCTTGATTTGTTCGGTAATCGAAGCCATGTTTCTCTCGGTAATATCGTGAGGATGGCCGCCTTCAGCAATGGCAGAGTTTTCTGCAGGCATTCCAAACGAATCAAAGCCCATGGGATAGAGAACATTGAACCCTTTCATTCGCTTATATCGAGCAACTGCATCACCGATGGAATAATTTCGAACGTGACCCATATGCATCTTTCCAGATGGGTATGGATACATTTCAAGACAGTAGAATTTGGGTTTAGAGGTGTCATTACTTGCAATGAAGACCTCTGCGTCATCCCATGCTTGTTGCCATGCAACTTCATCGGTCGTTTTACGCTCGTCCGACATCATCACCACTCCTTAGACAAACCTGCGTTACTGCTTTCCTTCTTCAATCCACCCCAGCAAAGGGATTTCAGAAGGTCAACTCGTTGCGTAAAAACGCTTCATTTGTTTCGAGAAGGAACATTGCTTCCTTCGTGAGTTTGTATCGATTTCGCATCCCCATTCGTCGTCCTTCAATCAGGCCATACTTCTCGAGTGTACGGAGGTGGTGAGAAATCAGTTGCTGTGATTTGTCCAGGCGCTTCGCAAGTTCTGATTGAGTTGGGAAATCTCCAATCTCACCATCTTGGTCGAGTACCAGCAGAATCTTTCCTTGCAATGAGAGTGGATCAGGAGCAAGGATTGGTACTGGTAAATCCGCATCCTCAAGCAGTGGGTGGAGATTGTTTGTTAATGGATAATAACGAACCAAGCGTCCATCCTTTCGTCTCCAAAGACTCTCTTCTTGTTCAAGCACTCGAAGGTGATGAGAAAGTTGACCATTACTCATGTCAAGGGCTGAGAGCAACGCTCGGAAGTGACAACCAGGATTCGCTGTCAAGTATCCCATCAGGCGTCCACGTTGGAATCGCCCATCGGTGGTCTCTGAGGTTCGACCCATGAGGCCAAGAACCCAGAGCCCTGAAAGCGTGACAGAAACACGGAGTGCTTCGTTATTGAACGCAGCAAAGCCGACCATCGAAAGAAGTGCTCCAATGGTTACTGCGGCGACGGCTTCAGGCGCCCACTCAGGAAGGATTTCTTCGGTTTCGACAGTGACATCTTCCGTAATTTCGGTTTCAGCAACAGGCTCTTCGATAACCAACGGTTGTTCATCAATGACCGACTGAATCTGATAACTGTCTGCACTGAATCGACTGCATGGAGTGTTTGCTTCGGTTTGTATAGCCTCATACATACCTGATGCACCTCGTTCAGGAGTCCATGATTGAATGGAATTACTTGACATCATACGGACGTTCTCTTCTGTATCTTCGATCATCCAGCAGGTTCCGTCAGATGTGGAAACATCGTTCCACGTACCTGTAATGATGACTACTGGTTGTACAGGTGTGCCCTCATCTTCGATTGGCTCGACTGACTGAACGTCGTTTGCTGGCAATGGCCAAGTGAATGTTTGTTCAGTTGGAACATCCTGATCGATAGCAAGTTGCAATCGTACTCGATACGCTCCATCAGTAAATTCGTATTGCTCTAAATCTTCAATGTTGAACCGAATCGTATCAGAACTTGTCACTTGCAATGACTGTTCGATGCTTTCATCGGAACTGCAAAGGACATATCTGTCGAAAATATTTGATTCAAGTTCCAAATCCCACAGTTGCAGTTTAACCTTACATACTCCAAGCCAATGGATTTCAGAACCGTCTTCATCCCCGCTGAGGAGCAATTCGAACACTACGCCGTTCTCTTCATTGTCACTAATTTCAATCTCAACATTTGGAAGTGCTGTGGAATCACAGTTCGCAGAGGTCGTTCGTCTGAAGTCAATCTGCTTTGAGGCAGAGTAATCGAACTCAGGGACTTCAGCAACGACGACGTAGGTTCCAGTAGGCACTGAGCAGCCTTGTGAATCCGTAAAAGCCCATCCTTGCATGGCGAACATACTTTGCTCAGATGGAGCAAGAACCATATCATACTCGGCATTGTTACAGTTGCTTTGAGCAAGGGTATCAAAGACAATATTGCCAAGTGAATCTGCAACCCAATATGTCATTCGACAGGTGTTTGTGAACTTGAGTAAGACGTCTTCATTGAGCATATTTTGAAGATTCATAGATCCTTCAAGCAATTCGCCCTGAACAAAAGAGTTCGAAGGTGTACTTACTGAAGAAGCAAGAGGTGCTACTGCAACGTCACCTTGCGAAACAGTGAGCATGTGGGTGCTGATAATCACATCATCAGGTGTTGCTACTATGATGGATGAATCGCCTTGCTGTGTTGCATACAACAAAGTATGGCCAAGTGAAAACATGGTGTAAGGCTCGATTGTTTCAACCATCGGCGTGCACTTGGGGCCAAAGAGATTTGATTCAAACGTAACGAGAAGTTTACACTCATTAGCTATTGATAATTCGATCGGAAGAGCAGTTGGGTTGTACACTTTGTAGGACAAAACCATCGGTTCACCAACAGCGACTGATTCACCACGATAAGCAAGAGAACTTGAGTAAATCAACTCAGATGGGAGCCCAGCATTTTGCTGAACATTGACCTCAACAGATGAACTGAGCCCTGAACCAGCGAGTTCCACAGTAACGGTATAGATTCCTGGTGCAACTTGGTTGCCGGAGCCATCTTCGAGATTCCATGTATGTGAGTCAAGATTCGTTGTCCCAGAAGCGACATCTAAACCTCTGCTTTGACCACGACATGAGGTTCTCTCATCGATGATTGAAGTTCCAGATT
>Ga0206682_10000929_pt1 | contig 29986 bp, 16 predicted proteins | sample M240m12015metaG_FD_155444 | JGI IMG/M metagenome (GOLD analysis project Ga0206682, IMG submission 155444) | Ammonia-oxidizing marine archaeal communities from Monterey Bay, California, United States - M2 40m 12015 | ecosystem: Environmental > Aquatic > Marine > Intertidal zone | place: USA...
TGTGGCGAGGACGTGTGGCGATCGCCGCGACGTAGTGGGTCGCGACGAGCGCGGTTGTACCAACGAATAAACGTCTGTATTTCACGAATGATTTAACTAGTGTCAAGAAGAACGAGGGCGGTCAGATCTCTAGTCGGCGTCCATGGCGTCGTCGTCCTCCAGCGCGCGCTTGGCCGCCGCGATGGCCTCGTCGGCGATGTCCTTGGGTACCTTCTTGAACTCCCCGCCGCTCGCGTCGCAGATCCACGCCAGCTCGCACTCGTAGTCCTTGTCCTTCTCGTCGTGCGTGGTGACGATTATCCGGGCCGCCTCCTTGACGCCCTCGGCGCAGGTCAATTCCCCGAGCTTGAGCTTCTCAACCTCGTTCTTCGCCGCCTGCCGCCCCTTGCCGATCGCCATCCCGCGGTACCTCTGGCACTCGCCGCTTGGCTCCACGAGGTACAGCTCGTACTTGCCCGTCGCCGGGTCCCGCACCGCGAGGAGCACGGCGGCGCCGAAGGGCCTGACGCTCCAGTAGAGGGTGAACATGTGCAGGTAGTTGGCCATCCTGTCGGCGAGGATCTTGGACGGGATCTTATCGCCGTAGAAGGACTTGTAGTTGGAGCACTCGGACCTGGCGCGGGCCATGATCTGGCGCGCGTCGGGGGCGAGACCGGCGCCCGCCATGCCCGCGTGGCGATCGACGGGCGCGATCCTACGGTTGGAGCCCGGCACCAGCATCTTGAGCGGGAGGAGCTTCTCCACGCCGAGCACGACGCCGTCGACGCACTGGATGCCCAGCGCCAATCCACCGTTATCCACAGCCTTGCACGCGTAGTCCACCTGGAACACCTTCCCGTCGGGGGAGTAGGTGGTGGTGGACAGGTCGTAGCCTGTGCCGATGCCCGACATTAGATCTTACCTAGGGTTGGTGCAGGGCTGGCGCGTGATCTCGGCGGGAGCGACGCGAAGAGTGGGCGCACGCCGACCTTGAGGGGCGAGACGCGACTACTTCTATCACGGGTACGATGCCGACGTTGGGTCGACGACGTGCACTGCGCTCGCTGGTTGTGGAAGCGCCCCCGCACACGTCTCCCGTTCTCCAAGTTCAAACAGTCATCCAGTCGGGGACCAAAACGACCCTGCAAACCGGTTCTGTTTCGCGTGAAATTCTTGACTACGAGTATTTGCCCTCGCGTCGCTACGAAGGTACCTTCTCTTAATCGCCGACACCCCGACGCGCACTACTCCGACCCACTCCGAACCACCCCGTGACGATGCCCACCACACTCGCCAACGCACCCAGCGCCCAGCCGCCCTTCACCATGACCGTCTCCCACACGCGTTCGCCCCCGACGACCCGATACAAGTCTGTTATACCCGCCAACACCGTCCACACGGCGGCCGCGGTCCCCGGCGCCCACCGCTGTGTCTCCGCCCACCGCCCGCGCGGGTGGCACCCGAGCCTCTCCCAGAACCCGATCGTCGCGCCCGGGGCCCCGTCGTCTGTTGAAAGGAAGCGAACTTCGCGTAGAAACTTGGCGCTCTTCCACCCGTACAGAGTAGGGAACACCAGCCTCGGTCCGCCGTGTTCCTCTGAAAGCATCTCACCCGTGCTGCCGTCGCACACCGCGAGGAACCCGTCGAGCGTGTCCGGGCGCTGTACCGTGGTGTCGTATCCGTCCGCGGAGCGCTGGTAGATCCGTTTCCAGCCGTTTCGCGGAGCCGTTTCTGCGTCCCTGGCGAGCTCGTTGACGACGTCGCCGAGTTTTACGCCGCGAAAGTCCAGACCCAGATGGCTCCACCCCGTGACGCAGTGCCAATCGCAGGGTTTGGGCATCGGCACCCAGTCCCCGCCCGCGATTCGTCGCAGGTCCCCGAGGGTCAGCACTTGGGACGATTCGCCGGTTTGACCTAGGCCGGTGAAATGGATCGGGTGGTCGTCGAGTGCGGTCCACGGATCGTAGATTGCCTTGGACGGCCTGTTGCCCAGGTCCAGCACCACCCACTTGTTGACGACGTGGTTCCCCGGCGCTGGGCTGTTCCCCGCGCGTGCTGAGCATGACGACGCACCACCTTCGGCTTCGCGCCGCTTGTCGCGCTCCATCAGCGCACGCTTCTTGGCAATCTCGGACTTCACCCGGGGATCGGACGTGTCGATGGACGCGACTCCATCGCCGGCGTCGTCACCGGTCGTCACATGGTCCGGTGACGACGCCATGGTCCCACGGCGACGTCGACGGGCAGGATCCGAGAGGGTGCTCCGGACGATCCGACCACGCGGGAATGCTTTCGTACCGACGCGCGGGTGTCTATGCGCTCGGTGCTATCCGTCCAAGAAATTGGAAAGCGACGATGTGAAAAATAACGATACTTGACTACGACAGATGGTACTGGCTAGATGGGGTACTTGAACCCCGTGCTCTCCTCCAGCACCCCCCACAGTTTCTCCCGTTCCTCCTTGGTATCCTCACCCGGCGCTTGCCTCACCGTTTGGTTCACGTGGTACGCCCCGTGCGACGCTACATCGTCCCTGAACCGTGCCGCCGTGAGCAGCTCAAACTGATCGTTCGCGTCGAAAGTCTCAACCCCGCACGGCCCCCACCCCGCCAACAGCATCTTCGTGTTGACCGTCCCCGGGTCGCACGTCAGCGTGAGCACCTGCCCCAGCCCCTGCGCCCCCGCCGTCGCGAGCTCCGTGCTCCCCGACGTCCGCGCGAAGTGCGCGTGGTCCCCGAGCTCGTCGTAGGAGCTCAGCTCCACGGCTCGCCCTATGCGCTCGTGGAGTTCAAACGAAAACAGCTTCATCATCGTCTTGCTGTGGCAGTACGCGTCGTGGTTGGTGAACGAACGTTCCGCGTTGATGTTATCGAACCGCACGTTCGGGAGCTGCGAGATGGACGCGACGTTGAGCACGCGGACGTCCTCGTTGTGCGTCACGTCGTCGTCCCGTGACGCGGTGGTCGCGAGTCGCGGGAGGAGCAGTCCGGTGAGCAGGTACGGCGCCAGGACGTTCACCTGGAAGGTGCGCTCGAAGCCGTCGGTGGTGACGTGCCGCTCGGGTTCGAAGACCCCGGCGTTGTTGTCCAGGAGGTGGAGCCGCGGGTGGTTGTCCAGCACGTCCCGAGCCAGCGCCCGGACGTCCTCGAGGGAATCAAAGTCGCGAACGTACGACCCAACGACGCCGCCTTCGCCGAACTTGTCGAGGAAGGCGCGCGATTCGTTGACGCGGTCCACCGCGTTGCGGACCTTCGATTCGTTCCGCCCGTGGACGATGACGCCGTACCCCGCCGCGCATAGCATGCACGCGGTGTGCAGCCCGATGCCGTCCGTGGCGCCGGTCACGAGCGCGATGCGTCGAGTCTCGCGATCGTCAGAACCCGCCTCCGATGTTACCAACGACCTCCACGAGACCGATTTCACATCCACGGTGAGCTGCCTTTGCCCCCGCCTGCTTGCCCCCTTGGCGACCTTTGGGGATGCGCCGCGCCCGGTGACGAGCGAGTGCAGCCCGGTGGAGATCGATGACGACGCGATGGTTAGCATCGCGAGCGTGTGTCGCCCGCGTGGCCCCGACTCTGGACCCGGGGGAGAAGATATCTGACCGATATCTGATCCGGAGGGAGATCTTCTGTTCGGCAGGAAGTTTCAGGGCCCTCTTGGAAGGTGCTGGTCGGGGCACTGCGGTGTGTCGCGGGTGGCCGACATGGACCACAAACGGAACGCTTCGATCGCCAGCGCGATGAGCGGCGCCGGTAGCGACTTCATGTCCGCCGAGGACGACGAGCCGGTGACCCTGGAGGGATCCCCCCTGCCACTCGCGTCCCCACGGGCCGAGGTCGTGCGAATGAAGGGTGCGCACACGACTTGAAAGGATTCAACAAACAAGTGCTCACCTCCCCACCCCCGATCCCCATCCATCGACAGATCTGCTCCAGGAGAGGGACGAACACATCGAGCGGCTCAAGACGCAGCTCAAGGAGACGGTCGACAAGGGCGAATCGTTCAGGAACAAGCTCCACGCGGCCATCAAGAAGGGCAAGTCCATCGAGGCTGAGCGGAACGAACTCAGAGCGCGGCTGGAGCAATCGCCCGCGGGATCCGTGTCCGGCGATGCCCCGGGGCCCGGAAGCGACGCCCCGTCCACCCCGACCGCGTCCACCGAGGAGCTCGGCGCCCTCAGGAAGCAGCTCGACGACGCCAAGAAGGCCGCCTTATCCGCCGAGAAGAAGCTCGCGGTCATGAAAGCCATGAGCGAGGCGGACTCAAAGAAAAACGGAGAAGCCGGCGACGAACTCGAGCGACTGAAAGAACGATGCGACGTCGCCGAATCAAACCTCACCGCCGCCCGCGCACAGCTGGAGGCCACCGCCGAGGAGCTCGACAGTTCCAGGCGGCTGTGCGAGTCCAAAGCCGTCGCCGCGGAGCAGCTCGATGACGCCCTGAAGGAGCTCACCGCGAAACTCGAAGAGTCGAGGAAACGGGAACTCGACGCCACAGTCGGCGGAGCGCGGGTCAGCGACGCGGAAGCGCGCGCCGCGAACGCGGAGGGTACGCTCGCGTCCCTCCGCGTGGAGCACGCCAAGCTGCGGGAGATGTCCGATCGACGAAAGGATGAGCTGGAAGGCGCGAGGACGGAGCTGGTGGAACTGGCGGATGCGTCGGACGAAGAGTTGAAAGTCGCCGATGAAACGAGAGCCGCCGCCGAGCGGGAACGTGACGAGGCCCTGGAGCGGATGCGGTCCGCGGAAAGCGCCGAGGCCGAGGCAGACGCGCGCGTGGGCGCCGCGGAGGAGAGGGCGGACGCCGCCGAGGCTGAGGCGGAGCGATTGCTCGAGGAATCGGAGGAGCGCGGCCGGCGGTTCGCGATGGTCCAAACGCAATTTGCCAAAAAGGAGGAGGAACTGACGGAAGAGCTGGAGTCGCTGAGACAATCGCTGGGCGATGACAAGAAGCGCAGCGCCGGTAACCTGCGGGAGGTGGAGGGGCTGAAGGAGTCCTTGGCGCGCGCGGAGCGGGCGGCGGAGGAGGCGAACGCCCGCGCGGATGAGCTCGAGCTCGCCTCCCTTCGCGCGACACAGGCGGCTGGCTCGAGCGCCGTGGACGTCAACTCGAGCGCGTCAAAGGACGTCAACTCCGCGCGGGTGGGTGAGCTCGAGTTACTCGTGGAGAGTCTGCGGCGTGACCTCGGCGACGCCAAGGAGGAAACCGCGAGGTTCAAACGACAAGCCGATGTCCCGACGATCAAGGGCTCTGACGACGAATCCGTCCTCTTGAAACGCGTCGCGTCCGCGGAGGCCCTCTCCAAGCGGCTCCGGGCCACCGTGGAGTCGTTGGAGAAGGATAACAAGAGTCTACAGTGGCAGATATCCATGAGCGCGGGGGAAGTCTCTCCCTCGTTGGGTCCCTCGTCGACGCCGGGGAAGTCTCCGCTGAGGGCGGGTGCCGGTTTAATGGATTCAGTCGGCGGATCTGACGGTACACTCATGAGCTGTCTCATGAGCGGGCGACGACGGAACCTGAAACGGAACCTGGTGTTCTCGTACCTGGCGCTGATCCACGTGGTGCTGTTCGTGGAGATCTCGCGGGGATGCCCGTCGGCGTAGTAGTGAACGTGAGCGTCAGTTCGTTAGTTTGCGCGTGGAATAAAAAGTCTGGTCAATCGCTCTCGTCCCAGTCCTTGGCGGCTCCCTTCGCCTCCTTCTTCTCCTTCTTCTCCTTCTTACTCTTCTTGCTCTTCTTCTCCTTCTTCTTTCGCCGGCTGGACATGTCCTCGCTGCCGTCGCTGTCCGAGAACCGAACGCCGTCACCGGCGAACTCTTTCTCCAGCGCGTCGACGTCGTCGCCCACGGTTTCATACTCTGGAGCGCTTTCCGGAGCCCCGAACGAAGCGGCGATGGCGCCCGGGTCCAGGTCCACGGCACTCGCGGCACCTAAGATCGTGACGTTCGTCGGTGCACTCTTGCTGGTACCGGATCCGAAGAACGGGTCGTCCTTGCTGACGGTTGGCAAGGGATCGTCGTCCTCTTCGCTCGAGTACGACTTTCGTTGGGAGTCGTCGTCCGAGTCGTCGTCCGAGTCGTCCTGCCACCTGACCTGAACCTTACCCCCGTCCCCGCCCCCGTCGCTGTCCCAGTCCCGATTACCTCCCCCTCCTCCCCGGCCGTCGGTAGATGAACCGTCGTCGTCGGAAGATGAACCGCCGCCAAAGCCCTTCCGCGGGGTATCCCCGTCGAAGAAGTCGTCCATCTCCTCCCCCCCCTTCACGTCCGGGGTCAACGTCGGCGGCGCCCCCGCGTCGTCGTCGTCGATATCCTGCCCGCCGAACGCCGCCGCCGCCGCGCCGCCGCGTCCCGTGAGATGCGAGAACTGCGGCGCCACCTTCTCCACCGGCTCATCCACGTAATGTCCCTTCTTCTCCCGCGGGCCCAACCCGATGGCCGCGGCGACGTTACCGACGCTGGCGACGGATTTTACGTTTTCCGCAATCTGCGCCGGCGTCAGCGCGGCCACCGCGGAGACCCCGGAGACCGCCGCGCCGATCGCCGCGCCGCCCAGGAGCAGCGGTGCCTCGCCCAAGGTGGTGTTGCTGAGCTTCTCCCAGGTGATCGCGGCCTCTTTGGGCGTAGGCGGGTTTGCCGTTGACGCGGACGGCGGTGCCCCCGGCGCCCCCGCGCTGGCCGCGACTCCCTGCGCGTTGGATGCGTATCCGTCGCCCCGTCCGCCGGTGGCCTCGTCGATCTTACGTTCGTACGCGTCGTAGCTGTTCGCGCGCACCGTGCTCATCGCCTCCTGCGCCTGCACGATGGCGCGCGTGTTGAGCTGCATGGCTTGCTCTAAACTCGCCCGCTTGAGGCACAGAAACGGAATGTGAAGAAAGGTGGACAGTGCCTGAAGGCCGTAGCAGTTCAGGAGCGACGACTCCATGACGAACGGCCTGAACGGCCTCTTGGCGAAACGGTACTCCACGTCCGCTTCCACCTCCTCGACGCGGATCATTCGCTTGGACGCCGGGTAGTCCCTGAAGTTGAGGACGACGCACGTGGGAATGTGCTCGGGCACCGACGCGAGCTCGCGCGTGACGTACTCGTAGGTCCACTTCTTGGACGGATCGACCAGGAAGATGGCGGCGTGGCATCCCTGATACACGTCCACCATCGTCGCGTCCAGCGGGAACGTGTGCCGTCCCTCCTCCGTCTCGTCGACGTTGTGCGCGAGCGTGAGGGATTCCGATATCGCGCGCTTGGAAGCCTTGTCGATGACGTCCCACACCTCCAGCATGATGTTGTCCTCGGGGTTACTGCGCGCCTGCCACTGGACGTGCGCGGTGCGGATCTCCGGCGTCGGGTTGTAGTCCGGCTGGAACGTCCCGCCGCGGAGCCTGCGCAGGAGCGTGGACTTGCCCGTGGAGGAATCGCCGCGCAGGACGATCTTGAAATTGAACTTGCCCCCGCGGGCGAACTTGCGGCGCATCTCCTGGTCCATCTTCGCGATCCCCCGCGCGCGGAGCTGCTCCTCGGTGAGCCCCGCGCTCGTGCCCGCGGCGCCGGCGGCGGGCGTGGACATGTCGGCCCCCATGGCGGGCTACGCCTAGGTGTTACCTCGGTGCCGAAAATTGTGTCGACCAGGCCGCGCCTTCGGAAGCAGATAATGTCCTCGGTCGGCGCCGCAGCCTCACTTCAGCCGGCACCGGGAGAGAGCAACCGGAAGACGCGAACCATGGCGCGTGGCCTCAGCCGCGAGCAGTCCAAGGAAAAGAACGCCAAGAAGGCGGCTGGTCCCAAGGGTAACACCGAGAACCTCACCCCGGCGCAAAGGGCCGAGCGCGACAAGGCCGCCATGGCCGCGAAGAAAGCCGCCAAAGACGCGGCCAAGACGGGCATGTCGGCGGAAGACCTCGCCGCGGAGGAGAAGCGCAAGGCTGAGCAGCGCGCCAGGCAGAAGGAGGGCAGCTTCGCCAAGGCCAACCCCCTGCTCGCCAAGCAGCTCAAGAAGGCGGGCAAGTGAGAACGCCGCGGGGAAACACCCGAGTAGCACCCCCAATCGATTTGGGGACGATAGCTAGCTAGCTCGTGACGATGATCATCTCACCAAAGAATGTATCTCTCCGATGAATCGCGTCTAGTGGTGTGTATTCAAGGACTCGGATTCGCCCCGAACCTCTCGAGGCGACGACGCCTAAGCCCCTCAGCCTCGGAGTCGACGTCATCGACCGCCGGGACAATCTCGCCATTTGTCTCCTCCTCCTCCTCTTTTCCACCATCCTCCTCTTTTCCACCATCCTCCGTATCCTCCTTCGTCACGTTCCCGTTGTTCTCATCCGCGCCGCCACCCGCGCTCTGCAAACCCTTCAAACTCTGCGCGGAAAGCTGCGCCTGAAGCGACGCCACCTGCGCCTCCAACAAAGAAACCTGCGCTCGAATAGCCGCTCTTCTCGCGACGCTCTGGGGGTTTTCGTCATCCTCGTTCAAACCCGCCGATGCGCTCGACGCCGGGGTACCCGCGGCCGTCGTCGTCGTCTGTGCGGTGGCCGGCGTGCCGATCTGGACACCGCCCGTGTGTCCGGGCGGGAACCCCAGGCCCGCGATCTGACCCGCGAGGTGCGGCGGCGGCGCGAGAAGTCCGAGCGGGGACATCCCGAAGAGAGCGAGTTGCGCCTGCGCCGACGCCGCGGCGATGGCGGCGGCGGTGGCGGACGCGATCTGGTGCGCCTGCGCCGGGGAGAGCGCAGTCTCCGCGGACGCGGTTTCCGTCCCCGGGGTCCCCGGGGTCAACGGCGGGGGGAAGTAGTAAGGGGACGCGCCGGGAGACGGCCACTGGTACGGGGTCTGCGGCGGGAACTGGGGCGGGGTCGGCCACTGGTAACCCGGGGCCTGCGCCGGAGCCGCGCCTCCCATCTGAGCCGCCGCCGCCTGCTGCGCCGCCGCCGTCGCCGCCGCGTGGGCGTGGGCGTGCGCCGCCTGAGGAGGCCCGCCGAACGGATGGGGCGCTTGGTGGGGCGGCTGCGCTTGGTGGGGGGGCTGCGCTTGGTGGGGCGGTGTCTGCGCTTGGGGCGGGGTTCCTCCCCGCGCCGCTCGCGCCGCCTCCGCCGTCGCGCGCTGCACGGCGTCCAACGCCGCCTGCCGCCGCGCCGCCGCGTCCGCTGCCACCGCGGGGTCCCGTCGCTGCATCCATTCCGGCCTCGCGGCGGGATCGGGTGCGGCCTGGGGAGCCGCCTGGGCATTTGGTGCGGGCGGGCCTTGCGCCGGGTTCTGGTTCGCGACTCCCGGTTGATCCCCGAAGAGTTCGTTCATGAGCTGCGCCTGGACCTCCCGTTCCCGCGCGTCCCTCGCGCGCGGCTCCGCGTTGTGATCCTCGGGTTCCACGGGCGCCCTGCACGTCGGGCACGCCTGCTGTCGCTCCATCCACGTCCGCAGGCACCGCAGGTGGAAGATGTGGCCGCACGGCAGCTTCTTCGGAACAGATCCGCCGACGCCGTCCACGGTCATGTCGTCCCTGCAGATGATGCACGAGTCGTCCAACGCCGTCAGTTCCTCCGTCGTCGCGTCCGGGAACCGCTCGTGTAGGTTCGCGGTCACCTTCCGGTACTGAATGAAAGCCTTGACCCGCCTGTTGAAGTTCCTGAACGTCATGTACAGGTCCCGCACCAGGTGGATGGGCAGGCCGTAGTACGCGAAGATGATGACGAAGAAGCAAAAGTAGACGAAGAGGTGGAGCAGGTCGGTGACGAGCTCGAGGTAGAAGACGTACGTGCCCTTCTCGTCCCACCGTCCTTCCCTCCACGTGTCGATCGCGAATATGAGATACTTGCACGACGTGGCGACAACCTTGGACGCCAAGATGATGTACTCGAACCCGAAGAGGAGGAGGACGGACGGGCCGAGCCGCAGGGTCTCGGTGACGGAGTACTGGAGCATGGTGAGGTCCAGGGCGAGTAAACACGCGGCGAGGGTGCACACGCGCAGGTGCGCCAGCCGTGTGGTGCTCGGCGACGTCTCCACGTACTCCACGCGGTCCGAGCAGAGCCAGTGGAAGATCTTGACGAAGAGGAGCGTGACGAACATGACGACGAACTTGACGTTGAACTCCTCGCGGAATATGGTCATCGCCAGGCAGGTCTCCATGATGGCGTCCTTGCTTCGCTCGTACAGCCTTTCCACCTCCGCCTCCCGCAGTTGCCCGAGGAAGATGGCCTTGAACAGGTGGCCCAGGCACAAGGTCAGCGCGAACATGAGATTGCCCATCACAACCACGCTGAGTTTGCTCGTGGAGAGGTACAGCATCGCGGGGAAGTACTGCTCTCGGGTCTTGAGGGCGTGGTACACCAGGCCCCCCGCCACCACGAAGGAACCCACGACGTATCTGGTGAGTCTCATGGTGCCCCGCAAAGACGCGATCGGTCTCGAAACCCGACTCGGCGCCCCTTTGGACTGTCGTCGGTCCGCCCGAGGCCCAATTCGACCGCTACGTCAACCTGGCCAATCACCTTTCAGGACGGCCTTTTTTTGCTGGCGAGGGCGAGCTTTTCGTCGATTGTTTCAGGCACCCGAGGGAGGTGTGTGATATGATATTACATCGAGCTAAAGAGATGGATAATGAACTGTACATCTAGAACACCGCGTTGACGGTGATTTTCTTCGAACCCGCCAGGCTGTACCTGTGGTCCGCCGTGGGCGCCCCACTCGTCGCGCCGGGGCACAGCTGTTCGCCCGCCACCGAAAACGCCGGCGGGCACTTGCCCGTGTCCCTGCTCGTCGGCGGCAGCTTCAGACCCGCGGGTTTGTTATCAGCGATCCGTCTGACGTGCGACATGGACACGCACGTGGACGAACTGTCTTCCTCCGCGCACCCAACCGAGAGCGACGTCTGATCCACGTACTGAAGCGTCTCCGCGTCGTCCCCGCGGCGCGGCACGTACCGAAAGTTTAAAACGTTCGGTGGATCGTAATCCGTCTGATACAAAAACGACGTCGGGAACTTCTCCGTCCCGAACTCCCCCTTCGTGCTGTTCTCGTTGGCGTCATCGGAGCAGTCAGAGCCGGGACAGTTAGCGGCGTCCTTCGTGGCGAGGACCAGCTCGATGGACGTGCACACCCTCATGCGCAAGCCCGGGTACTGCTCCGGCGCGCTCCACTTGTCGTCGTCGGCGCCGCACGACGCCAGGACGGGTTCGGAGAATGAAACCTTGATATCCACGATGTCTGGGGTGCCAAAGTTGATGGCGCTGCCGGCGCGGACCCCAAAGCCGTCGTTGTACCCGTATATCCCCGGCGCCGCGTCCGTGGTGACGTTGGTGACGTACGCTCGGCCGACGGTGATGTCCTTGTTGAACGACAGCGACTGCACGTACCCTCGGCTGCCCTTCATCTTATCCCCAGGGGTGGGCAGCTTGAGATCGGCATCCACGAATTTGCACAAAGTCCCGTCGCCCATGTACCCGCGCTTACGTCGCGCGATGGACTTGGTCCGGGTCACCTTGAACTGCGCGGTGGCGCCGGCGTCGCCGCAGAGCTTCGTCGCGGACGCGGTATCCGCGGTGTCCAGCTTGATCTGAAACTTGCTCACGTTCGCGCCCCACGGCGGCGACGCGTCCCAGATGCTGTTCCAGTCCAGTCTGTCCAGGGACGTGCCCGCATCGGTGGGAAGCGCGTGGACCACGTGCTCACGGTTCATCTCGTGGCGAATCGCGGACGCGACCGAGGCGTCCGAGACCAAGTCGGCATCCGCGTCGATACCCTCGAGCTGAACGATGTCACCCGGGAGCAGCCTGTGCTTGCCGTAAACCTCCACCGTCGCGTTACCGGCGCAGTCGATGGACTTGACCTGGAAGACGTTGGCGCACGCGCGCTTGATCGTCCCGCCGTTGAGCTCCAACGCGTTTTTGCTCGCGTAGTCGAGATCCGCGGTGAGGTGTTCCTGGTCGGCGGTGTTTGCGACGTCGGCTTGGTCGTACGCATCGTCAGACTGGACGACGAGTTCGAAGGCGAGGACGTTGTCCATGTACTGCTCCGTGCGGTCCTCGGCGTACTGAAACTCCTTGCGGGTGTTCACGACGCTGCCGCCCTCCTCGGCGGCGACGGCGAAGGTGGCGCCGCCGCCCGTGTTGCCGATGCCGAACCGGCCGGGCTGCCCGGGCAGTTGCTGCGCGTACCTCGTGTGGTCCAACAAAGTGGAATCCGACACCGGGAGCGAGTACCTGGTATCGTGCGAGAACATGCAGTAGTTCTCGCCGTGCGACGTCTTGTCTCCGACGCCACCGGCGCGGCAGGACGCGCCGATGTTCGCGCGGCCGACGATGGCGAACCTCGCGTCAAACTCCAGCGAACCGTCGCTCAGATCCAGCGGGGGAATGAACGTGAACAGGTCGTTACCGCTCGCACCCGTGGAACTCACCGACCCGATCGTGTGCTGCTTGTTGAGCAAGTGCGCGTCAGCGCCGGTGACGCCCTGGATGATCACGAGGTCGCCCTTTTCAAACGGGTGCACCCGCCGGGTGCGAACTTTGGCATCCGCCGTCTTAGTCACGCCGCTGTACGTGGCGCAGTCGGGCACGGCCGCTTCGGTGACCGTGTCGACGTCGCCCTGGAACCCCCGCATCGTGCACCCGCCGTCGTTGACGTGGTACAGATCCTCGTACCACGAGTTGGGCTCCATCGGGTTCTTAATCGGGCTCCGCTCGTTGTTCTTCCAAAACGTCTTCTTCTCGCCAAATCCGCCGCCGATGAAGGTGGCGTACCCGTTCACCGCGCCAGCCTCGAAGTGGTTCCCGGTGTTCAAGAGCAGCTTCGGGGCACCGGTCACCTGCACAGCCTCGTTGAAGGTGACGAAGAAGTAAATCTTATCGCCCTCCTCGTACGACCAATCGCTCTCGGAGACCAGCGGATGCGGGTTAGCGGCGGTGGTCGTCTTGAGCTTGGTGATGTACGCGCTGCTCACGTCCCATTTCTTCTGACCGGTGGGGAAATCGCTCGAAGGAACGACGGAGAAGTTGTTCATGTCGGTGCCCACGCCGAGAACCTTGAGCACCTTGTTGTTAAGGTCCGCTCGGTCGTCGCCGAGGACGCCGCTGAAGGTGACGTAATCGCCGTCTCTCAGCGAGTGCGTCCCGACGACGTTCATGTATCTGCCGCCGGATGCACACTGCGAGGCGCCGCCGGTGTAGCTCGTGGCCACGGTGTTCGTTTTGGTGCCGCAGGTGAAGTAGGACGCCTGGAACTGGTTCCTGTACTGGTAGTTCTGGAACCTTCGGTTAGGGGAGTACGACGTGACACCCTTGACGAATGGCTGGATGTGCGTACCCACGTTGTCCCGGGTGTCCATCGCGGGATACGAATCGGTGCCCCGCTGCGAGTCGTGGAGGCGTCCGGGCCATCCCGATGCCTTGTTGATGCCGACGCGATCGTGCTGGTTGATCCCGGCGCGGGGCCCGGCGAGCGTCCCTTCGCCGCTGCCCCGGCCGAAATTGGCGGGGAGCCTATTTCGGCTCGGCCGCTCAACCTTGTTGAACCGCGCCGCCTGCCAGTACCCGCCCGGCCTGGTCACCTGCGTGTTGCCGTGGTCCCGCGCGATGCGAACCTCCGGCCCGCTGCGCTGCTCCTTGAGCCGCTGGGGCATATCCTCGAAACCGACCCACCGCGTGTTATCGCCCGAGACGGAGAGCGTGAGCAGCGAACGGCGGGTTAGATCCCTCTCCAGCGCGGCCCTGGCGGCGGCGTCGGAGGCGTACGGACCGAGCTCCTCGGCGTCGTCGAGGAGCATGCGGGCGCGCGGGGCGGGCGCGGGAGCGACGTCGTCGGAGGAATCCGTGAGGTCCGGTTCGCCGACTCGAGCGGCTTCTGCTTCCGCTTTTTTCCTCGCGGCGTCGTCCGCCCTTTGTTTCAGCGTCTGCGCCCTTCGTTTGGCGGACTCCTCCTCCATGCGCTTGACGTCCTCCGCGCGTTTCTGTTCGAGCTCCTCGAGCCTCTTCGCGGTGCGTTCGGCGGCAGCCTTGGTATCCTCCGTGGGCGGCGTCTTCGGGGCCGTCGCGCCTTTGGGCTCAGCCGGCGAGGAGGGATCGGCCTTTTTCGCCGTCTTCACCGCCGGCGTGGGCTTCGCCTTCGCCGGCTCGGGCTTCGCCTTTGGCGCGGGTTCCGGTGTTTTGACGACGGGCTTCGTCGCCTTGGGCGGCGCGTCCTCCACATCCTCCACGGGCACGTCGTCGCTCAGACCCGCCAGCTCGTCGATGGCGTCGTCCGCGTCCAGCTCGATCCCCATCTCCTCCGCCTCGTCGAGAAGAGCCTGCAGGCGCTCGAGGTCGTCGGCATCGTCCAGGTCGTCGTCGTACTCACCGAGCGACGGGTCCGACTGCGCGTTGGATAGCTGTGCGACCGCGAGCAGCAGCGTGAGCAATAGGAGCAGCGGCAGCGCCGCGAACCTCCACCGCATGGTCGCCACGTCGTACGGTCGGGGGGACCAATGCTTTCGGCCCCCTCCCCGTTGTTGCTTTTGTTTTGGACTTTGAACGGGTGTGAAATGGCATTTCTCACATCCATTTCGTCGGCTGGTGATCTGACTAAAATGCCCGTGGGCATATCGCGTAATTGGTTGGTAATTGGTTAACTGTTTGCGAAAAGGAGGCTGATCAAAAATGCTGGAAGAGGATCATCTTGGAGGAGGCGAGTAGGCGCGATGGAGCGTTGCTCAAAAAGAGTGAACCTCGGGCGGGCGACGCTCTGCACAATCACGCTCGCCGCGTCGACTCCAGACCCCGAGGAGCCGGTCGCGCGCGTCCGTCGATCCAGAAGAACCGTTCGATCTTCCCGCATGAGGGGTAAGGCGAGGGGCCTCTCAGGTGCGTCCGCGCTCGACCCCGTGGCGATCCCTCGGACGTCCGAGTCCGTCTCATTCTCAATCAGGTTTCGAAAACGCGCGAGACGAGACGTGCGTCGCGTCGACCTGACCTCCACCGCTGACCCATCCATCCCTCGCGTATCAGGCGTCGTGGCGGACATCATGAAGTCCCCTAAGGTGGCGGAGCTCGATAGGCTCAAGAAGGAGCAGCAGCAGAGGCGGCGCGCGCGCGGCGCGGGGTCCGCGCGCGGCGCCGTGGGAACGAGGGGCAACTCGAACCCCAGCCAGGCGGCCCATCAAGCCGACGACCCTTCCCCGCGCCAGTCCGAGGACGAGAGCGATGATACCCGCGCGGCGCCCGCGGGTACCAGCGCGCGCGCCGCCACCGCAGCCGCCTCGGCGTCCGCGCACTCCGACGGCAACCACTCGGCGCACGAGGGCACCGACACCAGAAACCTCAGATCCAACCCAACCGCGTCAGCCACCGAACGCAGCCGCAGTCGCCCGAGAAACGCCGTGAACGCGGAAACTCCCCGCGAGCGCAAACCCCCGGGACGATACGCCGCGTACGAAATCGGCGCCATACACAGCAAACCACGCGGACGCACCGACGATTCAATCCATACCGTCCCTAAACAGTCACACGCGTCGCGGTCCCCCGAGTTGATCGGCTCGAGACGCGAGGCGATCGGGTTGCAGTCGCCGCCGAGGACCCGGGGCGAGCAGCGCAGGTCATGGGGCGCGGGGAGCGCCGGCACCAACGCCCGGGGCGGCGACCCCACGCTGCAGTGGCGACGCGTGGTGGTACACGGCTACCCCCCCGACACGAAACCCCACAACGTGGAGAGGCTCTTCGTGAACCTCCGCGTCAACGCCGGCGCCGTGGAACGAACGCAACTGATCCGCAACCACAACGGAACGGTCACCGCGTTCGCGCAGTTCGCCACCGAGGGCGACGCGCGGCTCGTCATCGATACGCTCGCGCGCAAGGCGGACCGGGGCAACCCCATCACCTTCCGCTCGAGGGCGCTGTCCGCGACGCACCTGCACGACTGGCCGAGGAACCTGGACAAGCCGCGATGGGTTCCGTGTGTCGCCGCGCCGGGGTGGACGCCCGACCCGCGGAACGACGTCGGACAGCGCGGGGATGATCTCCGGATCGATGAGCCCGCGCCGATGAACAACAACAACAACGTCAACAACAACAACGTCAACAACAACAACGTCGGTCCCCCGAGCGTGAAGGACTTTGGCCGGTGGGAGAAGTTCGGCCCCAAGTGGTGGGAGTGCCACGTCGACACCCGCGGACACATGGGAGGCGTCATCGGCAAGGGCGGCGCCACGATTCGGAAGCTGCAGGCGGACACCGGGTCGAAGATGCGGTGGACGCCCGCGGGGGTGGATGTCGTGGTGTGGGCCAACAACGAGGCGGCCGCGGCGGCGGGTGCCAGAGCCGTGTTCAACCTCGTCGCCGACCTCGTCGCCGACGACGAACGAGCGGGCCGACCAAGGCGAATCTCCCAGCCAGCAGCAAAGGTCCGAGTTGAGCCCAGGGGTCACAACTCGGACCCGGAGGATGGAGAGATTCGCAACGGCGCGGTGGTGCCGGCGCTCGGCGGGCACGACGCGCTCGACTTCACGGACGTCCTCCCGGGCGGCTCGAGCGAGCTCAACGACGCCGCCAGGGCTGGAGGCGAGGACCCGGAAGGCAAAGTCGGCGCGAGGGTTCGCATCTTTTGGCCCGCGGAGGGTCGGTACTACGCCGGCGTGGTGGACGCGTGGGACGTGCGGACGCGGAAGCACGTGGTCAAGTACGACGACGGGGACGTGGAGCGCGTGGATCTCGCGCGGGAGACATGGGAGCGCGCGGACGACGCCGGCGCGGATGACGCGGACGAACCGGCGCCCGATACGGGTCCGGTTCGGGCGACGGCGGCGAAGAGGCGGGGACGGGAGCGGACGCCGGACCTGCCCAGGGTTCCTGCCGACCCGGCGCCGGCCGCGGTCGTGGAGCGAACGCCGGCGCTGGTGCCCGTGCCGGATCCCCCCGACCGTGTCACCGACCAACACCACAAGACGGCGACGTGCGACGCCTGCGGCAAAGGACCGTACAACGCGAAGGGTCTCCAGCTTCACCTCAAGATGTGGTGCAAGAAGGACGGGCCGAACAAGAAGAAGGGCAAGGCCGGCGCACCCACCAAGACCCCGGTGCCTCCGAGCGACCTCGCCAAGAAGCGACCCCGCGTCGCATCCGTGGACGATCGGTTCGGCTTTGTGGACGAAGCCGGCGGGGAAAAATCGATCGACGACGACGCGGTCCCCGGAGAAGGGCCTTCCCCGAGCTTCGACGAGATACAAACGCGGATCACCGACGAGTTCGCCTCCCGCTCCGAGCTCGAGTCCATCCTCCGGAACCTGGAGAGCGACGACGACGCATCGGAGACTGTCAAGGGCATGTTTGTCCGCGTGAGACTGAAGCGCAAGAACGGCGGCGACTCTGGGTACGCGTGCGCGCAGGTGGACTACGTGACTCGCTTCCAGCCGGGTATGAAGCCGGGCATGACCCCGGCGCGAGACGAAGGGTGGGAGTGGAAGGTACACTTCGGCGCGCACAGCAGCCCGGTGCGGTACCTGAGCAACAGCGCACCGGGCCGAGAGGAGGTGTACGGGTGGTTTCGCCGGCACTTCGTGGACGGCGAAGGCGAGACGGGCGGCGGGAAGAGACTGAGGAGACATTGATTGATTCAACGTTAATGGATTTCAACGTTTGCGGAACCGACGTCGCGTGAACGGTGACGACGCTAGCTAGACGACTAATACGATACGATACGACTACACGAACGACGCGTCACAGATCCAGTTGAATGGGCTGAAGCCCCAGCCGGGACTCCATCGTCGCGACCCGTCGCTTGAGCACCTTGAGCACCCCGGCTTGATTTTGAACCGTCGTGATGAGGTACGCGAAGAGCGCCAGCGCGATGAACATCCAGAGGTACGACAGGAGCCCCAGCACGCTACCCCCGCCTCCATCATCCTCGTCCATCTCCTTGTCCACGTCGTCCGGGTCCACATCGTCGTACTCGTCGTCGAAGTCCGCCTCGTCCACGTCGTCGTCCCTATCGATGTCGTCGTCGCCGTACTCACCCTCAGCGCCCGAGGCGTACTCTCGCGGTTCCGGTGCCCCCATCGGGTCTCGTCCCGAAGGACCTTCCTCACCGGGTTCACCGCGCCCAGGGGACCTGCTGGAGGACCGCGCTCTCGCACCCTCGTCTGCCATCGCCGCTCGTCGCGTGCCTCCGCGGCGCCTAATTAGGGCGGGCTCTGAAAGAAATGACAACCGGGTCGCTCAAATGGTCCTTTCAGTTCAAGTGGTCCTTTCGAGGGACTTTAGAGGATGAAACGTAGGCGCGAAGGTCGTTTGAAACAAAAGTTGATATTGAGATACTACATGTTGCACCGCCGGCGACGTCACGGAGTGGGTCGGATACACCGCCCCCACCACCCGCGCGCGCCGGCTGAAGAATCCTAAGTACGGTTCGTGCCCGCGAGTCACCCGGGCGCCGAGGTGAAAACAAAATGGAGCTTTCAAACCTCGGCGCCGCGCTTCACTCTCGCCGGTGATAACATTACGTTGCACAAAAACATTCCGCGGGGGCGCCTCCGATGCGCTCCACGTCCCGCGTCATCAATCAAATACATCCTAAAGAAACCGCGACGGAACATCCGAGTGAAACATAATGTACGTTCCGCTCAGTCTCCGCCCTCCGCCGGTTTCGCCGTGTCCATTCGTGTGCCCATTCGTGAATTACGGGTTGAGCGCCGCCTTGATCTCGTCGTACATGATGAGCACGAGCGCGCCGCCGACGCCACGGAGGACGTTGGAGAAGGCACCCTTGAAGAAGGCGCCGGCGCCCTCGTTGGAGTAAATCTTGACGAACGCGTCGACGGTGCCGTTGTAGAGCTTCTTGCCGCCCGAGGTCATCATGAGGCGACGGCGAACGGTGTCGAAGGGGTAGGAGAGGACGCCCGCCGCGTTGGTGGCGACCTGCGCGACGACAAACTTGGCGACGATGGAGGAGTCCTTGGTGAGGAGCGCACCCTTGCCGGTATCGTAGAGGCCGAAGTACGCGCCGCGGTACACGATGATGCCCTGCACGGAGACGCCGAAGCCCTGGTAGAGGGACATGGGGCCGGACCTCTTGGCAACCTTGGTGAGGCAGTCGACGAGGCCGGTGAACTCGCGGTTCTTGCCAGAGCCGACGTCCGCGGCGAGGCGGGTACGGGCGAAGTCGAGGGGGTAGACGATGAGCAGGGAGCCGGCGCCCGCGAGGCCGCCGGACGCCATGTTCACGCCGAAGAACGGCCAGAACTCCGTCTTGGGGTTGTACGAAGGGAACAAGTCCTTGATGGTGTCCTTGAAGGCGAAGTTGAACGCCTGGGTGGGGAAGTAACGGACGATGTTGGCCGTGTTACCGCGCCAGAAGGAGCCGAAGCCCTGCTCCGAGGAGACGCGGGTGAAGCAGTTCACGATGCCGGTGTAGCGGGGAACCTCGCCGGACATGATCTTGGGGTTGGCGTCCTGGGTCTGGATGAGGAGCTTGACGCGCTCGATGGGGGCGGTCGCGGTCTTGGCGATGGAGCCGGAGACGCCACCCTGTTTTCATGGAGGGAAGGGGATGCGGTGATCAGTCGAGTGGTCGGGGTCGTGTGGGGTTCTCGCGCGCGGTCGGTGCTCCCGATCGATCGGTCGGAAGTCCCGTCGGCGGGCCCAAAAATATCGCACGTGCGTCCGGTCCAGCTGTCTGCCGTGCCCCGGATGGGAAAAATCCGCGCGAAAGCCCTCGCGCGATGCGCGCGTTTCGCCGGCGTTCCCGGCGCTCCCGGCACCGGAAACGGGCGATTTGTTTGGTGGGATATCCATCACGCGAGACGTCCATCGAGACCGGGTTGTTCTAGGTCGGCGCGGGCGCATTACTCACAATCGCGAGATCCTTCAGGAACGCAGACATGGAGAACTCCTTCTTAGCGGGAGCCATGAAGTTGGCGGTGACCTGCTGGGTGAAAGTCGCGGGCACGGCGCGGGACATGGGGGTCTCGACGCCGCCTGCGGCGAAGGACCCGGCCATGGAGCTCTTGTAGAAGCTGAGGGGAAGAGACATCTTTTTAGATGCTCGACGCGCGGTGGTGGTCGCGGTCTACGAATAGATGATGATGACCATCGGTTCGCGGCGCCTTTTTAGAGGCTCTGAGCCGCCGTCGGTGTCTTGCAGAGATCTTTTAGTCACAACCGAAACGGCGCCGATCGGTGTTACCTATGGCCGAAAAAGGAGATATTTTGTTCGTTGATCGGTCCGAAGGTGCTTTGATCGATTCAAATTTTACGAAAATCTGATTGGTCGCAGGGCGATTTTGCGAACCGAAAAACGGTGGTCTGTTTCGAGTTTTTCGAGCGCGAGGCTGCACACGGAAAAAGCCGTGCAGCGCCGAAAAATGCCTGGCGACGACGGTTCGTTCACATTGATGAGGGCGCCCTGTTAGGTGGAGGGGAAGGACGCCGTTCGACCCGGGAGTCCACTCCGAGATGCTGCCGGGTCTGATCGCGACTTCATGTCGGCGCCTCGCGTCGCGGACCCGGGGCGGTGCCGCTCGATGCACGCGTCCCAACCTCGCGCGGTGGGTCGCCTCCTCACACCCGCAAACCGGTGCCGACTGCCGCCATCGTCATCACCGCCCACACTACTCGTTCGACTCCATCGGTACGAGGCTCGTGGACATCGCCACCGATCGCGCCGATGACGTCGCGGTGGTGTCACCGAGAGGTACGCGGGTCACTTACGGGACGCTCCTGGCGCACGCCGACGCGCTCGCGGACTCCATGCGCGCCACCTTCGCGCGAATCGCCGACGAAGGCGACGGGGACGACGGGGTGATGACGCACGAGCCCCCTCCCGAAGACGTCCTCAAGGGCGAACGGGTGGCGATATCCGCGGTTCCCGGGCCGGAGTATGCCGCCGCGATGCAGGCGACGTGGATGTGCGGCGCGATCGCCGTGCCGATCGCGCGGGGCCACACAAAGGCGGAGATGGCGCACGTGCTGAGAGACTCGGGCGCGGCGCTCTTCGCGCACGTGCCCGAGCATTTAACCGACGAGGAACACGCCGACGGACGCGACGCGATGGACGCGTTCGAGTTCGTGGAAAGCGTCGGGATACAACGGATGGTGACCGTGCCGAGGGTGGACGAACGTACATCGATGGACGGCATCATGAGACGGAAGAAGACGGCGAACCCAATGGGGCGCGAACGCAACGCATCGTCAGACGGCGCTTTGATCATCTACACCAGCGGCACCACCGGCGCGCCCAAGGGCGTCCTGCACACGCACGGCTCCCTCGCCGCGCAGTGCACCGCGTTGATGAACGCGTGGGAATGGTCGCGATACGACCGCATGTACCACGTCCTGCCGTTGCACCACATACACGGCATCGTCAACGGGTGGATGTGCGCGGCGGCGGCGGGCGCCACAGTCGAGTTCGCCGGGGACGCGTCCTTCGCGCCCCGCGCCGCGTGGTCGCGGCTGCGTGACGTCGACCTTCCCCCGGTGACGATCTTCATGGGCGTGCCCACGATGTACGTCATGATGCTCAGGGCGCACGAGGGTGCGAAGAGGCGGAACCGCGGTGAGGCGGCGGCGTCGGCGGCGGCGGCGAGGTCGCTGCGCTTGACCGTGAGCGGGTCCGCCGCGTGCCCGGAGCCCGTCGCGCGGGCCTGGATGGAAACGACCGGGTCGGACGTCATCTTCCTGGAGCGGTACGGCATGACAGAGATTGGCATGGCGCTCAGTAACCCACTTCACGGGGAGAGGCGCGCGGGGACGGTGGGTAAACCCCTGCCCGGCGTCGAGGTGAGGTTGGATGTGAACCCGGGCGAAGAGGAGGGCCCCGGCGAGTTGCTGGTCAGGGGACCCACCGTGTTCAAAGAGTACTGGAACGCACCTAGCGTCACGTCGAGTTCGTTCACCCCAGACGGATTCTTCCGCACCGGGGACACGGCCGTGAGGGAGGAAGGCGGGTACTGGCGGATACTGGGGCGGACCTCCGTGGACATAATAAAAACCGGGGGGTTCAAGGTGAGCGCGCTCGAGACGGAGGCTGTGCTGCTGACGCACCCGCGCATCGCGGAGTGCGCCGTGTTCGGCGTGCCAGACGACGCGTACGGGGAGGTCAGCGTGGCGGTGACCGCGCTGAAGGAGGAGGACGTCGAGGGCACAGCTGTGGACGTCGAAGGCACAGCTGTGGACGCCTCGGAGCTGGCGCGGTGGGCGCGGATGAACATGGCGGAATACAAGGCTCCGCGGACGTTCCACCTGATCGACGAGATCCCACGGAACGCGATGGGCAAGGTGAACAAGAAGGAGCTCCGGCGTTTGTACCTCGACGGTTCGTTGTAGTGTATTTCGTATATATTGCAGGTTCATGTTCGCTATCATGCAAGCATACGGGTTGGTGTGTTATGTGCTTCCTCTTTTTCGCCTCGAATTCGTCGCCCCCCCTCTCTCTTTTGTCACCCTATCTCTGTCTCTCCGTGGGTGTTCACTTCCTCTTCATGCTCGTGTTCACTTCTTCTTCTTCATGCCGGCTCTGAACCCGAACAGGTGCTCGGCGCTGAAGAAGAGCGCGCCCGCGGTGAACAGACCCGCGCTGATACCCGCCACCCACACGTCCGTCATCAGCGCCACCGCGCACGCCAGAAACGCCAGCGTCCGGTCAAAACTCGAGATCAGCTCCCTCATCTTACCAGGGATCGGGCGCATGGCCCCTTCCGCGTCGAAGGTGACGTCGCAGTGAATCACGAACGCGCTGTGCACGAACATGGTGGCGGCGATGCCGAGCGAACGCGGTAGGAAGTCGGGGACGAGCGCGGCGGGCACGGCGAAAGCGCCCAGGCCGACGACGTCGAAGATGATCTTCAGGAGGACGAGGCCGAGGAAGTCCCGGGCGGTGGCGCGGTTACCGCCCACCTGGTCGAGCGCGCGGAGGCCGCCGCGGACCTGCTTGGCGGCCTGGGGCCCGAAGTCGCACGCCGCGAGGATGGCGCACGAGAACTGAATCATGACCTCGGTGATTTTGAGCGGTGTTGGCATCACCACGGCAGATGCGAGGCCGTTGGGGAAGAAGGTGTAGAGGATGTTGTTCATGATGACCGCGCTGATGAACACGTAGCCGAAGTAGACGAAGTTGCCCCACTTGTCCGAGTTCTTGCTCGCGGCGGACTGCGGCCAAGGAGAGGCGGGGCCGTCCTCCTCCTCGGAGGTGGTGACGTCCACGTCAATGGCGGACTGGTCGTCGCCGGCGGTGGGGCCTCCCGCGGTCGCGGCGCTGTAGTAGGGCATCGCGACGGCGCCACGACCGCCCTGGGTGAATCCGGCGTCGAACCACTGCGCGTGCGCGACGTGCGAGGTCCTGGTGGACCGGACGACGTTTGAATGACGCGCGGGTGTCCGAATAAGACGCATGGGCTTGGACTTGGGGCCAGATCCGCGGGCGGGCGCGCGAGATGCGACGCCCGCGTGGTGTATCGCGGATGAAGCCATGACGGACATCGTTGTGTGACGAAGGACGATGGAGCGAAGGATGCAGCTCGCGGCGTCGCGCGTCGAAGAGTGGCTCTCGCGCGCGCCTTTTTCGATTGTCTTCTTCGAAGCGTCGTTTATTTTTTGAGTAAATAAACCCTCGTTAGACTATTTGCCAAGTGGCGGCCACGTCAAATTCGAGGTTTTGTTAACCCAAAATTGTCGAATCAGCCTTGTCAGGATATCGTACCGCCGGATCAGGATTTCCAAAATTGCAATTTGGTCCACTTTTGCCACGCTGGTGGAACTTTCCAGAACCGTCTGCGCGGTGGGAAACGCGAATTGGGGCGGTTCGGGATTCTTCATTCGATTCGACGTGGGCACCGCGCCAAAGAAAAGGAGAAGGAAGCCTATCCAAAAAGTTTTCTTGAAATCGGAAAAAACTAAAACAATGGTACTCGTACACCGCCCGGTTGTCCCCCGGACGTCGCCAAACAAGCGTGCGTTCCCCCTCCCTCCTCACTCCGTCCTCGATGTCCCCGTCGTGTGGACTCTCGATTCGTTCGTCGACCGGTTCCGACGCCTACCTCGCACCCGCGGCGGGATTCTTCGTCTCCTTGGCCTGCGGCAGCGGCAGCATGTGCCACAGGGGCGAATCCGTCGGCGGCAGCACGTTCTCTCCCCGGAGGAACCTCTCCAGTATCGGCGAGGTTTTCACGTCATCGAGCCACCCGTGCAGCTCGGCTCCCATCACCTTCTCCTTCTCGCTCAGCTCGTCCGTGATGTCATCCAGAACCTTCCGGTTCGCCACCAGAACTTCCTTCGCCACGTAGAGCGCCGACACGAGCGCATCCTTCACCTCGCCCTCAACCTGCCTCTCAACCTGCGACGCGTCCGCGCCGCCGCCGAAGATGTCCTCCCGCCCGCCGCCGCTCAGCGTGGGCACGTTCAGGGGCCCGACGGTCGGTGACAAGCCGTACTCGGCGACGGACTTGTACGCGAGGTCGGTGGCGCGTTGGATGTCGTCAAACGCGCCGGTGGATACGCGGCTGCACGCGACAATCTCCGCGGCGCGCCCGCCCATGAGCGTGACCAGCCTCCCGCGGAGTTCATCCGCGAACATGAGCTTGCGGTCCTCCTCCCCCGGGGGGGTGTAGGTGAACCCGAGCGCGCCACCGCTTCGCGCGACGATGGACAGCTGCTCGGGCCTCGCCGTTCCGGGGATCAGGTTACCTACCGCGGTGCCCACGACGGCGTGGCCAACCTCGTGCGCGGACACGATGATTTTCTCCGCGGGTGACAGGATGGATCGTTTCTTCTCGATGCCCGCCACGGTGCGAAGGACGGCGGACTCGAAGTCTTCCTTGCCCACCGTCGTGGCTCCGGTTCGGCCCGCGAGGAGCGCCGCTTCGTTCACGAGGTTGGCGAGCTCGGCGCCGGTGAACCCCGCCGTCATCGCGGCGATCCCGTCGATGTCCAGCCCTTCGCGCAGCGGCAGGTTCCTGTTGCCGATGTGAACCCCGAGGATCTCTTTGCGCCCTTGCTTATCCGGTCGCTCCACGCTCACCGTGCGATCGAACCGGCCCGGGCGTTTCAGCGCGCTGTCCAACGTATCCGCGCGGTTCGTCGCGGCGAGGCAGATGACGAGGTGCTCGTCGTCGAAGCCGTCGAGTTCGGTGAGGAGCTGGTTGAGGGTCTGTTCGCGCTCGTCGTTGCCCATGCCCCGCATCCGTCCCTCGCTCCGCCCCTTGGCGACGGCGTCGATCTCGTCGATGAAGACGATGGCGGGCGCCTGTTCCCTAGCCCTGGCGAAGACGTCCCGTACCCGCGCCGCGCCCATGCCCACGTACAGCTCGACGAACTCCGACGCCGACACGGAGATGAACGGGACGCCCGCCTCGCCCGCGACGGCCCTGGCGAGCAAGGTCTTGCCGGTGCCGGGGGCGCCGACGAGGAGGACGCCGCACGGGGGCCGCGCGCCGAGCCTGGTGTAGTGCTCGGGCCGCTTAAGGATATCAACAATCTCCTGAAGCTCCTCCTTCGCCTCGTCGACGCCGGCGACGTCGTTGAACGTCGTGCTCGGCGGGGGCAAAGCGCCGCGCTGCTTACCGCCCGTCATCCGCCCCGCGCTGGTGTTGGGACCCCCGCCCATGCCCCGCATCATGCCGCCACCTCCCTGGCCCATCCCCCCGCGGTTCTGGCCCATCCTGTTGAACTGGACGAGCGCCATGCCGACGACGAAGACGGCGATGAACGTGTTGATGTTGCGCTGCGACTGGTACCGCTTGTCCAGGGCGCCGAACTCAACCTTGTTCTTGGAGAGATGCTCGTACGGAACCCGAGCGTCTTCGGGCCTCGCGGCGCTGTACGCCACCTCGATCTTCTCCTCCGTCATGTGCATCGGGCCCACCCCGGGGCGCTTGATGACGTAAGGGGTCTTGGGCTTCCACGTGAGGTAGGAGCCGTCCACCTTGAGGTACTTGACCTCGTCGTTCTTGACGTCCTCGAGGAACCTACTGTAGGTGACGGGCACCATGTGCGTGCCGGGCGCCTTGTCCTGGTGGTTGTGGAACAAATTGGCGGCGAAGAAGAAGAGGAAGGTGTTCATGCCCATCGTGAACAGACGCATGGGCTGGAACAGACGCCGGAACCACGTCGCGAAGTCCGTCGGGCGCCCGACGACTTGTTTGTCCAGATCCGTTTTGTTCTCGTCGGTATCCGCCTCGCGGAGCTTGCTCGCCGGGGGACCGCCCGCCTCTGAGCTCACATCGATAGCGGACGTCTCGGTGGACTCGTCCTTCAACTCGCCCTCCGCATCGTCCTCGGCGCCCGCGGATGAACTCGCCGACACAGCTGTGGACGCCGCGTCGCTCTCCCCGTCCCCATCGCTAGCCCCGGCCGGGGTTCCGGACGAGGACGCGTCCGCGTCCTTGTCGTCGTCGCCGCCCGACGCCGCGTGCGCCGCGGTGGGACCCCTGGCCGCCCGCGGGGGGTGAACCAAACCGGTGTGATCGCCGAGGCCGAGGACCGGGCGGATCTCGCGAGCGCGACGCGCGAACACGCGCGCCCTGATCGCACGCGCCCGGGTCGCCTCGGCGCCGAGTCGTGGCTCCGAGTGGGTGCATGCGCGGGGGGCGAACGCGGGGGCGGGGCGACCTCCGTGACCGTACGACCGCGCCTTGACGTTCACGATCGTCCTAACGCCGATGGCATGAACCCCGAGCGTCATCGCGTGCGCCTGCATGCGATGCGTCGACCGAACTACCGCCCGCCGGTTGCCGAACACGGGAAAGGGCAACCTGAGAACCGCGTCTGCGCGGTGTCAAAAAAAATATGCACGCGAGGCGTCCTTGGGGGACTCGCGAGACCCGCTCGTTCTCTTCACCAAAGAAGTACGCCGACGATCTGGCCCGCTGGGAACTCTTCGGCGTCGCTCGTGGGTTACGCGCGCGCGTTGTGCCCTGTCACGACCCCACCCCCGCGCTCTTCACCCCGATGAAACCGAAGAAAACCAAAAAAAAACAACTCTGACGTCACCACATCCAAAAATGTGGGTCACGAACCCTCAGTCAACCAGCATCGATCCACGCTGTCATGTTTGCCGCGGTTTTCACCCTCGCGGTCGATGAGAGAACTCGGGAAAGTTTTGCGCCCTTCATCGGCACAGATTAGGGCACCCGACGGTAGCGGCAGCGATGGGGGCGAAGAGGGTGATGTACTGGCGGCAGCCCGCGTCAGCGCGTACGATGAAGAGCTACCTCGCCCTCTCAGAGGCGGTGCGCTCGGAACTGAACCCCACCGACTCCCGCGTCCACAGGTGGACCGCCGAGGTGGTCGCCCGGCGCAAGAACGTCAACGCCGAGGAAGGGATGTTCGTCTCACTCACCGCCCAGGGCGTCGCCGACGAGGTCTTCACATGCGTCCTCGTGGACCACCCCGAATCCAACGCCAACAAGGACAACTCGTCAGCCGAGCGCCAGGTCGTCGTGCTGCGCAAGGAACGGGAGACGATGGAAGGCACCGTCCCAGTCAAGGAGTACCTCGCGCGATGCAAGACGCACACCATCGCGCACAGGAACAAGGTGGACGGCGTGGGGTGGTGGTGCGGCGACCTCGCAGTTCGGATCGGGCGAGTAGAGAACGCGCAGGGAACGTACGCGGGGCTGGTGTGCGAGATCGAGTACGCACCGGTCGGTGACGTGCGCACGGCGGATGCCTTGCTGGCGGAGTGCGCGGAGGGCATCGCCGATTGTCTATCGCGAACGGACGGGTCCGACGCTTCCGACGGTAACCCGTGCCAGCTGGTGCACGTCAACACGGTGGAGGCGTTGGGGGCGTACGGGCTGGAAGGTAGGCCGTTCGGTGACGCGCACACCGCGGTGTCGTACGTGAGCACCGTGATGACCATGCAGTCCGGAGGACCTTAGTAAGAGTAGCTTTCGACGCACCTTTTAGTTAGATGGAGACGGGGTGACACCCGCGTGTGTGTCAATTTTCAGAATCGCTTTGAGCATTTTGAATTTATTTTTGGTCTGTCACCGCACAAATCGGGGCGCCACCATGAGCGATTTCAGCGTTGAGCCCGAGAGTCCGGGCCCCGCGCGGGTGTCCAACTCCTTGCGCAACTCGCGGGAGATTCCTCGCGACGGCCTCGGCCTCGGAGGGTACCCAACGGTGCGCACTCGACTCCCGATACGCCGCCCGAGGACCCCATCATTCGCCCGACTTTTCACAAAAACGCTGACTTTCCTCCCGCCCGCCCCACGACCCGCGCAGTCCGAGAGCACCGAGTTCGACACGGTGCTCGAGACGGGCGAATCCGAGCCCGCCACCACCGACCGGGAGTACCTCGACACGGAGACGGAGCCGGAGACCGAGGTCGAGCTCCCGTCGCCCCCCCGCTCACCCGTGCGTCGGAGCGTGGAGTTCGCCTCGGACGTCCCGATGCCCAGCGTCTCGAGCCCGCTCCGACCCAAGTCGCGCGATGCCACCCCGACGCACTCACCGATCCTCCGGTCGATGCAGGCGGACGATGGGGACGTCTTCGAAGACGGCCCGTTCAGCCCGCAGCAGGCTGCCGCCGCCGTCGCGGCCGCCGCCGCCGCCGCCGCGTCGGAGGTTGCGCGACGATCCATCGAGGGATTCGGCGAGGTTCGAGCCACGTCCGAGCTCATCCCGCCAAACACCCCGATCCCCGCCATGCCCGGGCTCGACGACTCCGACGCGTCCGACGGGGACATGACCGCCGAACCATCCGCGCCCATTCCCAAGCCCGAGGTTGGCGAAACCGAGACGCACTTCCTCAACAAGAACGAGCTCAACCAACCCGACGTGATGTCGTCAATCGCCGGCCTCCCCGTCTCCGCGGTCAAACCCTCCAAGGATGCCCAGTTCGAGCAGGCGTTGGAGCGGGTACGAGCATCCAGGCGGGAGATCGCCGAGCAAGCCGCCAAGGGCTTCGAGGACATGAAGGCGTACTACGAGAAGGAGCTGCAGCAGGAGCGCAGCAGGAGCGCGAGCGTGTCAGCCTCCATGGAGCGCTTACCCCATCACCCGTCGATGGCCCCGCCGCCGCCGCGCGACCCCGCGAGCGTCGTCGCCGCCGCCGCAGCCGAGGCTGACGCCCTAGGACTCGATCGGTCCGCGAAGGGCGGCGGCGTCGCGTGGCAGCTCGACGAGGAGGCTCTCCGCGCCTCCTACCCGTCCGCCTCATCCCGGCTGACCGGACCCGCCGCGTCGTCCGTCTGGCCGGACGCGTGGAAAGGGAGCTACTCTCCCCCCAAGGAGGTCATCGCGCCGCCCCCGTTCCCCTTGCCCACGGCGTGGGCCGGCCCGCCCGGCGACCGCGCGCCCGAGAACCCCCCGGACGTATCATACCCTCACGAAGCAGCCGCCGCAGCAGCCGCTCTCGCAAACGCGGTAGCCGCGCAAAACGCGGAGGAGGTTGAGCTCGAGCGCCGCCGCAGGGCCACCCAGGCCGCCGCGGACCACTACGCATCACTCCGCTCCTCCGTCGAGTTCGTCGCGCCGTCCAACGGGCAAGCCGCGATGGAGGCGAGGACACCGACGCCCCAAAAAACGGCCAAGCCCTCGACGCCGTCGCCGGCCAAGTTGGTGACTCAGCCGCACGCGGGATCCCCGGGCCAAGAGAACTTCGACGCCGTCACCGACATCGGCGCTCTTCGCGAGAAGATCCGTAAGCTCAACGCTGACCTGACGGCGTGCGAGCGACGGGAGCAGACCGCGGAGAGGGGTATCACTCACGCGGAGTCCAAGACGCGCGAGGTTCAGGAGAAGCTCCGCGAGGTAACCGCCAAGTTGCAGGCGCGCGATTCCGAGGTGCGTGAGCTCGGGCAAGCCGGCCAGACGCTCAAGGACGCGGGTGCCGAGGCCAAGGCTGAGGCCACCGACACTAAGCGCGAGCTCGGCGCGGCGAAGGCGACGCTCACCCGCATGACGGCGGAGATGACGGAGAAGTCCCACCGCCTGGCGGCTTTGGAGCGATCGGTCCAGGATCTCACGCAACAGATGGACGCCACCAAGCGCGAAAAGATCGCGCTGACGTCCAAGCTCACCAGAGCCGAGGACGAGACCGCACGGTTAAAG
>Ga0206682_10000930_pt1 | contig 29982 bp, 22 predicted proteins | sample M240m12015metaG_FD_155444 | JGI IMG/M metagenome (GOLD analysis project Ga0206682, IMG submission 155444) | Ammonia-oxidizing marine archaeal communities from Monterey Bay, California, United States - M2 40m 12015 | ecosystem: Environmental > Aquatic > Marine > Intertidal zone | place: USA...
TGAATTTTTTTTTTTTGCTGAGCCTCTTCAATAGTTAATTCTCCATTCTCTTTTTGTTTTTTTATTTTTTCTCTAGCAAGCTCAATCTTTTCTTCATTGTCTTTGATTTGGTTTTCTTGTTTTTTGATCTTTTCTTTAGCTTCATCTCTTTTAGCTTTTCCATTTATTTTAGCCTCTGCAGCACGTTTTTGTCCAAATTCTCTACCGTTCAAATCCTTTTTGTTTTTTCCATATGCATGCCCAGTTATTTTTTGATTTTTAACTTCTTTTTCCTCTCTATTAAACTCTTCTTTCCTTTTCTCGGTTTCTTCATCAGCTTGTTTAATAGTTATTTTCTTTTCTTCTTGATCTATCGATTTTCTGTTGGGAATGTTTTCTTTTTTTGATTTCTCTTTTACTCCATTAGTATTATTACTATAAATTTTATTTTGTTCAGCATTACTAGATCTTTTTTGCTGACTTTTTCCTTGTGCATTAACAAGAGTGAAAGAAATAAAAAATGCGAATACTAGTACCAATATATTTTTCATAATTGTCATTCTAAATACCATTTAATAAACTATCTATTTCATTTTGAGTTTTTTCAATTTTAGATTCTGAATCTTGAATTGATTTGTCAACTTTTTGAATTGTTTCTTCGATTTTCTCTGATTCTTTTTTTGTGTTATTATCGGGTTCCTCTTTTTGCTTTGTTCCTTTGGAGCATGAAGCTAAGAAACTTAAAATTAAAATTAGCTGGATACTTGTTTTCATTTTTCAAGATTAGTTTGATTGAATTGAGTTTTCTGTTGATTTATATTTCATTATGTCATTGTAAAATTTTCACTAAAATTATAAAAAATTAGTTAAAGTTTTGACGAATTCACTTCTTATATAGATTTAAGCAATTAGTCTATAAATATTGAGATACATTAAAAAATAGTCAAATAAAAAAGGAGATGAATTATCATCTCCTTTTGAAGTACTCGGGACGGGACTTGAACCCGTACGGCCGTGAAGCCATTGGATTTTAAGTCCAACGTGTCTACCAATTCCACCACCCAAGCATCAAGTAAGGGAAACCCCCTTTCCAAATTCATGGAATTACTTGAGCGAAAGACGAGATTCGAACTCGCGACCCCCACCTTGGCAAGGTGATGCTCTACCAGCTGAGCTACTTTCGCTTGATGTGTGAACCTAATCTTCAAAGAACATTTCTTTTATTTGATTAAGCGGCTGCAAAGATAATCTTGAAATCTAATCTAACAATGGAATAGATTATTTTTTAATTAATTCAATGATTAGTTCTTTGCCTTGCCTTGGAAAAATTGATTCTTCACAATTTTTAAGTTTTAATATTGAAAATTTGGAAATAAATAATTCTTCGTATTCCTGAATATTACCACCAAATGGTGGTCCTCCTTCAAAATTAGCAGAGAATAATACTCCAAATAATTTACCATTCGTGTTTAAAATATTCCATGTTTTTTCGACATATCCATTCCTAAGTTGAGGGTCAATAGCACAGAAAAAGGTTTGTTCTAAGATTAAATCAAACTTTTGTCTCAGTTCGAAAAAATCACCGACTAGATATTGATTTTCAGGAAATGAAGGGTTTTGAAACAGAAATCGTTCTTTGGCTTCTACAGACAAATCAATAGCAAATACATTGGTAAATCCTTTTTCCCATAGTTTACTCAACTCATAACCTGAACCAGCACCAGGAATGAGTATTCTTGCAGATTTTCCTATATTATTAAGCACATAATCGATGTGAATTGGATTGGCATATCCAATATCCCAACCTGTTTTATTTTGAACATATCGGGTATTCCAGTAATCTGAATTTAGATCAACTGTTGTCATTTTTATTCCGTTTAGGACCGTCAGATTTTACTTTGATGGGTAATGGTTTTTTAGTTGGTATACTTGACCTCGGAATAGAAATTGACCCTGAATTTGAATTGGTTCTACTGGAGTTATCGTAATATCTTTTACTATCTGAGGAATTATATCTATTAGTTGGATTATTATTTGATGGTGCATTGTAGCTATAATTTTTGTACAGATTGAATCGGATTCCTGCATTTATTAGTAATATATCAGTCCTTACCGTTTGATAATTATCGTATTTGACTTCATTGCTACCTGATTCTCTGATAATGTCTTGAAGTGGGAGAGCAGCCCCTTCTTTTCCAAATGTATAGGTAATGCTGGACTCTAGGGAAATGCCTTCATTGAGTTTGTATGAAACTCCAACACTTCCTCCATAATGGAATCGTTTGGTATGAACAACACGTTCAGTAACAGATTCAGCTTCTCGTTCTGGGTTGTAGTTGGGTTGGTTTAGAGATAATACCTGATATGTGGTGTAGTTTCTATGTCCAGCAAGTAAACTAAGGTATGGTGTAACTCGTTGAGTTTCGTCTGCAAAATTAATTCGACCCTCTGCAAATAAACCATACATGCGATTACCAGCTTTTACGGAAGCGTCACCAATAATTAGTGGCCCATCGTCCTGAGCTAGCATAATTGACTCAAATTTTCTAGTTTGCATGTGAGCAAAATCCATTCGTGCACCAAGTTGAAAGTTTACAGGTGATTTGTATGGGAATTTATTACTCAAATAAGACAAGTTAAGTCCAAAACCATCATCATAATTGATGTCACCTAGTTCACTTTGAGGACATGCTAAATGAAATCCAATTCCAATTGAGCCTTCACTAACTTTTTTTTGTGCATATCCGCTAATGGATATAAAGATAATTAGAGGTAAAATTAATTTTTTCATGTTAAGCTATATTTCAATTTTTGTGCCACTATGATAATTTTGGATTATTACGATGTCTATCTTGATCGCGTTTGGTTTTCTTGTCTAGGTTCTTTTTGAGGGATTCTTCTAAATTTATTTCGCATTGATTTGCCAGGCACATCAATACAAATAGAACATCAGCCATTTCATCCCCTAAATCGATTGTTTTATCCGAATTTTTGAAACTTTGTTCGCCATATTTTCTAGACATTATTCGAGCTACCTCTCCAACTTCCTCCATAAGAACAGCAGTATTTGTGAGTGGGTCAAAATATCGGACACCGATGGTACTTATCCAATGATCAATCTTTTCTTGGGCTTCTGTTATGGTCATAATAATGCATATGTATTAAGACAAATTTAACCAAATTGGTCAAAGAAGTGGTTTAGAAACTCCAACTGTTTGAGGCGGTGTTGTAGGGTACAATCGAGAATTTGAAACCAGAGCTGAATCCTTGGGTATTGGATTGGGCAACAACATAGTATAGACCAAGCCTAATTCGTTCTCTACCAATTCTAAAGATTCGATTAATTCCAGCAAATAATTCAGAATATTGGTAATTTTTTTCAGGTACAATCAGTAATCCACCTCCAGCCATAGTTCGGATACCTGTTTTATTAATTAGCGGCACCTTACTTGTTAAAAAACCATTGAATTGGTGGATGTAATGAGTTTCTAAAAAACCACGAAAAGTTGGAAATGTACTATCTATTAATTGGTAGGCAAACATTGGCGGCATGAAAAAATAGGGATCACCTCCTCGTTGATATTTATAATCCATGATTTGTAAGTTGGTCGTGTCTAGGAATGTGCCAAATTTCACGGAATATTGAGATGTTCCAAATACTCCGATCATGAATTTTTGATTGATACCAATTTCAATTTCTTTAAAGTCTGTGATAGACTTACCTATATCTGGAATGGCTTGTTTGTATGTTAGAGAAAAAGTAGGATATTTCGAGCCTAATATAATTTTTTGATTGGGTTCAGAAATATAGAGTTGCTTTGGCGTGTAGGATATTCCTAGGGTAATTCTTACGTCAGAATTTATGCTAAAATATTGAGGATTATTATCAATAAAGGCAGAATCAAAGTCTGGGTTGAATTTAAAATTGGTGAGTGGTTTTCTTAATGTATGACTAAAGCTATTGAATAGGTAAAAGCCATTAAATAATTCAGTGCTGTGAGTGAGATAAGTGTAGTCTTGCTCAAAAAAGTTTTGTCTATTAAATAGGTCACTAAATGTGGCAAATTGATTGACGAAACCAAAGTATTTTCCATAATAAATCGAAGCACGTGATAATTTTTTTGGATTGTATAAAGTCTCTATGCTTAAATTTCCTTTGATGTCTTCGTTCCTAAAACCATAGTTGATTGTTGGAGAAATACGTAAGCTTTTACGGTTTTCATATCTTTTGTAATAGCTGATATTATACTTTAATCGAAATCCTCCTATTGCCACAGGGTCTATCATTTCTGCCAATGAAGCAAAACTCCATTCTGTTTTTTTGGCTCTGTTGATATGGCCCATTCCAGACCAAACGGCTTTTAAAAATGTAACTTTGTTATACGCAGAGTCAATGGAGTCGAGGTAGACTTTACTTGTTTTAATTCGCTTTATGCTGTCTTGCATTCGAATAAATTTATTTTCATCATAGGTGAGAGGAACAGGTCTTATTTTAGCCCAAAAACTAGTATCTTTTTTATAAGCATCATCAGCTGTTCGAGCAAGTTCTGAATTAAAGAATCGTTTTGGATAAATACTATCAAATGTGTAATTAGAATATTTTGCAATGCATTCACCATGAACGATTTTTGATCCATTCTTAATTTTCCAATTGAAGGTTTCACTAGTTAATACTTTTATCGAATCCTGAAACGAATAAAGCTGATTTAATGTGAACTGGTCATACTTAATTAGAGAACGTTTAGGGAGTGTCAATTCAACGCTTTTTAATGTGAATATAGAATCCCATATTTCTAGTTTGCCTTTAAAAAGGGCATTGCCTAATTTTCGTGGAATTACTTGAATGGTGTATATTTTTCTATTTTCTTCAAATCTTGATCCTAATAATTTGTATTTATAAGAAATAAATGCTGTGTTACTAATGGGTGATACGTATGCATTTTCACCAAGCTTTTTAAGTTTAATTAAGTTTTTATTAAAATCAAAATTTGCATCAGTTGTACTTGTGTAAAATAGTGATTGTTGGTAGCCCAGTTTTTTAGCTGCATTTTTTTCTTCTTTGAATCCTTTTGGTTTCTGGATATGTTGAACAAAGTCTCCTTCAAATAAATTGAATTTTGGGATCGAGTCATTTTTAGATTCAAATGGGGATTCATCAAGTTTCTTGGTGTCTGGTTGGTCATCTTGAATTTTTGGACCTCTTCGAATGCTTTTTTCAACGCTTTTAACGTAGATGTTTCTTTTTTGGGTTGTGAACTGATTAGAGTATCGTTCTTTATTTTCTATAACTTTCTTAATGATACTATAACTTAAATCTTTTTTCTTATTAGAAATTTCTACTAAGCCCAATTCATTATCATTCGACTTTAAAACTACATTTAAGACATCATTTTTTTGTGCTGGTACATCTATTCGTTTTGGTTCATACCCAATGTGTGTGAAAGATAATCGATGTAATCCTTCAATTAACTTAATTTCATATTGTCCTTTTTCGTTAGTGACTGTGCCTATACCCAAATCAACAGCTCTTACATAGACGCCCACAAGTGGTTCATTAGAGTTATTGGTTACATAACCGCGTATCTTAAAATAATCTTGAGCTAGCGTAGGAAGGGATAAAATTGTCAGGTAGATAATTAAGTGAATTTTTATACAGTACTTCATAGGAGGATATACCTTAATACGATTTCCATCAAATTATGTTACAAATTATACAATGAAATTTATTTTAATGGAAATCTATTCGATTAATCTATTTTTTGATGGGACAAAAATTAGATTTGTACTTCATGAATAAAGCATTGCTTCTCATTTTAGATGGTTGGGGAATAGGTAAAAAGGATAATACGGATGCCATTTTTTCTGCAAATACACCTTTTATAGATAGTTTGGAATCTCAATCTGCAAAAGCTACCCTGAAAACCTACGGTGAGAATGTAGGTTTACCTGATGGTCAGATGGGTAATTCTGAGGTTGGTCATATGAATATTGGTGCTGGAAGAGTAGTATGGCAAATGTTAGTTCGAATTAATAAAGCATTTGAAGACCAGACTATTCACGATTTACCAGCAATTAAGTCTTTAATTGAGCTTGCCCAGTCAAATAAAAATCGAAAAATACACTTAATGGGTCTTGTAAGTGATGGTGGTGTTCACAGCAGTATTGATCACCTCTTGGGTCTTACCGAGTTGTTAAAAGAAAATAACTTGGATGACCGAGTATATATTCATGCGTTCATGGACGGAAGAGATACAGATCCCAAAAGTGGAAAAGATTATCTAAAAAATGTATTAGAATCATCAAAGGTTGGAAGGTCATCTTTAGCTTCAATAACTGGTCGTTATTATGCTATGGATCGGGATCAACGGTGGGAAAGAACAAAATTAGCTTACGATGCCGTGATTCACGGTTCAGGTGATTTATATGATGATTGTTTTGAAGCGATGCAACATAATTATGATGAGGGAGTTACCGACGAATTTATTAAGCCATGTATTATTAATCAATCGGGTCAAATTTCAGAAGACGATATTGTTTTGTGTTTTAATTTCAGGACTGATAGAGGTCGACAAATCAGTAGAGTATTAACACAAGAGAATATGCCGGATATGGATATGAAGACAATGAATATCAATTATTTTACAATGACGGAATATGATAAAACATATGATGATGTTAATGTACTTTTTCATACGAATGACCTATCTAATACGTTAGGGGAAGTTTTATCGAAAAATGCTAAGTCTCAACTAAGGGCTGCAGAGACTGAAAAATATCCTCATGTTACATTTTTCTTCAATGGTGGGAGAGAAGAACCTTTCAAAGATGAAGAACGTGTAATGGCAAATTCACCCAAAGTAGCTACCTATGATTTACAACCTGAAATGAGTGCTCTTGAGTTAACTGATAAGGTAACGAATCACATAAATGATTATCACCCTGATTTTGCATGTGTCAATTATGCAAATCCGGACATGGTTGGTCATACGGGGGTTTTTAGTGCAATAGAAAAAGCATGTGAGGTTGTAGATTCATGTGCCAAAAATCTTGTGGATTTTGCTACCAAAATGGGGTATAGTATTTTGATTATTGCTGATCATGGAAATGCGGATAAGGCAGTGAATACTGATGGAAGTCCTAATACTGCTCATACAACTAACCTCGTACCCATATATCTTTTGACTGAGGAAGATAAGATGATAAAAAATGGCAAACTTGCAGATGTAGCACCTACAATATTGCATTTAATGGAAATAGATCAACCTCAAGAAATGGATGGAATATCTTTGCTATATTCTTAATAACTAAATACAATTTACAAATTTTAAATTTGCACTATGGACTATAATATCATTATTGTATCGCTTTCGATATGTATTGTTTTATCTTATCTATTTAACGAAATAGCTAAACGAACGAATGTTCCATCAGTTTTGATGCTGATTGTAGCTGGAGTTATTGTTGGACAATTATTGAATTTTTTCCCTCAATATAATGTTGATTTTTTTCCACACCTTAAGGTACTAGGTACAATTGGTCTAATTATGATTGTCTTAGAAGGAGCACTAGATCTTGAGCTTACCAAAGAGAAAAGGGGACTAATTGGAAAAGCTACATTGCTTGCAGTTTTGGGTATTTTAGGTAGCATTTTATTTATAGCACCAATATTTCATTACTTGTTAGACATGGATGCTGGATTGTCATTACTCTATGCAACCCCACTAGCAGTTATATCAAGTGCTATTGTGATACCTAGTGTTGTGAGTTTGAATGATTATGATAAAGAGTTACTAATTTATGAGAGCTGTATTTCTGATATAATTGGTATTATGATATTTAATCTGAAACTCAGTATCATGCAAACTCAAGAAATTGGTGGGTCAATTACTGATTTTGGTATAGAGTTTTTGGTGACTATTTTGGTCTCTTTTATCATTGGAATTGGACTGGTTTTATTATTCAAATTTTTGAACGCAAAGGTTAAATTGTTCTTTTTCATATCCATTTTAATCTTAATTTATGCTTTTGGCAAAATGATGCACTTGAGTCCATTAGTCTTGATATTAATGTTCGGATTAATTTTAAAAAATCACAGCCTTTTTTTTATAGGTCCATTAAAGAATTTGATGACTCGAATGGAATTCAAAAAAATGGAAAAAGATTTTCATATTATTAGTAGAGAAACTGCATTTGTATTGAGAACGTTCTTCTTTATTGTATTTGGTTTAACTATTGATTTACTATCATTAGTAAACTTTGAGGTATTAGTAATTAGCTTGATGGTATTTATTGGCATTAATTTAGTTCGTATTATGCTTTTAAAAGTATTTGCAAAACAAGGAACACAAATATTAGAGTATGTTGCACCACGTGGTTTGATAACTATCTTACTATTCTATAGTATCCCAGAAGATCTTATTTCGAACTCATTTCAACCTGGTGTGATACTATGGGTTATTATTTTGACAAGTATTTACATGACATTTGGTTTAATAAAGTATTCTAAAGAGCCCGAAGACATTGAAGGTCAAGAGGACCTCTGATTTGAGATTTGATCTCCTCAATTCTCTGTGTATCTATTCTTGTTTTTAATGCGTTAATTTGTCACAACACTTATCGTTTTGTTTATCAGGTTTATTACACTAATTTTCATAGTTATTCAATTCAACTGTTTTGCTCAACTGTCAATAAATAAAAGTGTAAGTATTTTACCTGCTCGTGGAGATACGTTTCAAATTGACTCTGGTTTTGTAGTCAATCAATCCATGTCAGTAGCTAATTTTACATCAAATTCATACCGACAAATAAATAATAAACTTTTATGGTTGATTGAGGCACCTAAAGACAGTATTAAGGTCTTATATAAACGTTTGTATTTTCCGATACAATACCAGAATAAAGACAAAGAAAATATTTACAACATTTTTCAATATAACCCCTTCAAGTATACGCCTAATAAAAATGAGATAAAACCTATCTATGGAAAATTGAATACCATGGGAAATATATCTCGAGGGATTGGACTAGGGAATACCCAAAACGTTGTAGTGAATTCAAACTTAAATTTACGCTTAAATGGAAAATTAGCTGAGGATGTTGAGATTTTTGCAGTTATCAGTGATGAAAATAATCCAATTCAACCTGAGGGAAATACTCAACAGATTCAGGATTTTGATCAAGTATTTATTACTCTTAAAAAGGATAGTATGGCTCTCACGTTTGGTGATTTTTTAATGGAAAGTCCCAACAGTTCATATTTTCTAAAGTACTACAAAAAATCACGAGGGATACAATTCAATAATACTTTAGATCGAGGTGATTGGCGTATCAAAACAAATGCAGAGGTAGCAATATCAAGAGGTAGGTTTGGTCGAAATAGAATTGATGGTATAGAGGGTAATAGTGGTCCGTATCGTTTAAGTGGCGAGAACGGCGAAAATTTCATTATCGTTATTGCAGGTACAGAGGTAGTTTATCTCGATGGTATAAAATTGAAGAGAGGAGAAGGGCATGATTATGTTGTCAACTACAATACGGGTGAAGTAACATTCACTCCTCAAATTTTGATTACTGCTTACAGTAGAATTGTTGTTGAGTTTCAGTATGCTGACAGAAACTACGGTCGAACAGTTTCGAGTCTTGGTACCAACTTATCAAAAGGAAAATTTTCCTTTTATGTAAATGGATTCAATGAGATGGATCTAAAATCTCAACCATTTTTACAAACGTTATCAGATACTGTGGCAAAGATTGATGCACTTCGTATGTCTGGCGATCAGTCGGCAATTTATGAAAATGCTCGAGTACAAGATAAATATAATCCTGATAGGATAATGTATAAAAAGGAAATTGTAACAATGCAAGAGGTCTATATTTATGCATCTGATCCTTCAGAAGAAACCGTTTTTTATGAAGTGTTTTTTTCTAATGTAGGTTATGGAAATGGAAGCTATACACAGTCTATTTCTGGTGCAAATGGAAAAGTATTTGAATACGTGGGTGACGGCTTTGGTGATTATGAGCCATTTGAAGTATTGGCTGCACCTAAGCGTTTAAATACGGCTAATATTGGATTTAGTCTAACAGAGGATAATCGAAAAATGGGTTTGGAATATGTAATCAGCTCTTTAGATAAAAATACCTTTTCATCGATTGATGATAATAATAATATTGGATCGGGTTTAAAAATTTACCAGTCTTCAATAAGACCAATTAAAGATTCATCTATGTGGACTTTAAAAACGGATATCGATTATGAAATGATTACTAAAGATTATGCTTATGTTGAGCGTTACCGAAATGTTGAATTTGATCGTAATTGGAATAAAATATTATCAAATCCAGCTACATCCAGTCAGGTAATTCCTGCATTAGAACATATTGGAAATATATCCTTGAATCTATATAAATCTGATTTTGATTTTATAAATAATCAATCTGAAGTTTTTTATCGAAAGAATTATTTTAATGGATTCTCTAATAAGACAAATGGGGGGGTAATTTGGAGAAACTGGAGTTTACAATCTAGTTTAGATGTCTTGCAATCAGAAACAACTGAAAGTGACACTTTTTCAGTAGAGAATCAATTTTATAGTTTTTCTTCTGCTATTAACAAATCATTTCGAAAGTATTCAAGTGGTATCAATTTTATATCAGAAAAATCCCGTTTTAATTCCAATGACTCAATCACATTTCAAAGCTATCAGTTTAGTTCTATTGATGCATTTGTTAAATCTAATGATACAAGTAAACTACAATATCAATTGAAAGTTGGTCAACGGCTTGATGATCGACCAAAAAATAATGGATTTTCAAGGGCTACAGTTGGACGAAATATTACGTTTGATTCTAAATACACTAAAAATACATTTCAACGTATTTCTTTTAATACCACTTTTAGGCAGTTAGAAGTAAATGACACTGTTCTAAGCTCAAAGGATGTTGAAAATACATTACAGAGTAGGATAGAGCTTGATTTTCAGTTGTTTCGTCGTTTTGTTCGTTCAAAAACTTTTTATCAAATGGGTACTGGTCAGGAGCAGAAAAGAGAATTTCAATATCTTCAAGTTCAAGCTGGAAACGGTTTATACATATGGAATGACTATGATTCTAATGGATTAAAAACCTTAAATGAATTTGAATTGGCTTCTGAATTGGATAAGGCTCGAGCTGATTATATAAAGATTTATACTCCTGTTGCAGGATTTATTACGACAAATAGCACAAAAATCACGCAAACATTGGAGTTAAATCCTGCGGTGTTTTTATCAAATAATTCTAAAAAGACGTCATTTATAGGCAAACTGAATAGTTTTTCTAGTTTAATGGTTGACAAAAAAGTTTTGCCAAGAATAGCTACTTTCATAGTAAATCCACTTAATAATGAAATAGAAGACACAACATTGATAAACCAGGCTCAAAATTTTAGGACGACTCTTTTTTTTAATAGAGGTAATGCAAAGTATAGTATAGATTACACCTATTTATCGGGTAGTTCTAAGATTTTACTTACTAATGGTTTTGATAGTCGTATATCAAATAGTCATGTTTTTAATACTCGATTTTCATTAACGCGTATGATTACATTAAGTGCAAAAAGTATCATGGGTAATAAAGCATACCTCAGCGAGTTTTTTGGAAATCGAAGTTATGATTATGATTTTTATGAATTTCAACCCACATTACAGCTGATAATAGGTAAGTCCCATCGCTTAGATTTTAAATCTAAATTATTTGATGCTTTAAACTCTTCTTCCTATGGAGGAGAGACTTCTCGGAATTTTGAGATTGGTGGTGATTATAGATATACTAAGACTTCAAAAGGTGTTTTGAATTTGGGAATAAATTATATAGATATCGATTATACAGGAACCTCAAATTCAACACTTGGATATGAATTATTAAGGGGACTTCAAAACGGAGCTAATGTAACGTGGAAACTAAACTTCCAACAAACGATGTCAAATAACATTCAGATAACGGTTAGTTATGATGGTAGATCAAGCGAAACGGCCGATGTTGTTCACATAGGGCGTGTTGTTGCTAGATATCTTTTTTAAGTCTATTTTTTATATGAGATAGGTCCCGTCTTTTTCTAATCGTACTATTTTTTGTTTGTATAGATTGCCAAGGGATTTCTTGAATGCCTTTTTACTCATTCCAAATTCACTTCGGATATGATCAGGGTTGCTTTTATCAGTGTATTTGAAAAAACCATTTTCTTGTTTTAAGCGGTCTAAGACTAGTTGAGTTGATCGGTCAATAATATTTCTATACCCTTGAGGATTTAAGGCTAAATCAATTTTTCCATCGGGTCTTATTTTTTTGACATATGCTTTTTGCTTATCTCCGATAGAAATATTTTGGTGTATATCTGATTGAAAAACTAGTCCATTAAATTGATTATTTATGATAGCATTTATTCCAAGTTCAGACTTTTTGTAGAATAATGCTTCAACCTCGTCACCTTCTTCAAAATCTATCCCTTCAGTAAAAACAAAATCCTCAATCATGGCAGATGCAATTAGCCGGTCTGTTTGTTCATCTAGTAAACAAAAAACAACATACCGTTCACCGATCTCCATTTTGACGGGTTGTTCACTAAAAGGAACCAAAAGCTGCTTAACTAAACCCATATCCATGAAAGCTCCAGCATGATTGACGTCCTTTACTTCTAAAAATGCAAATGAGTCAAGTTCTATATGTGGCTTGATAGTAGTAGCTACTGGTCGCTCTTCATTATCTAGATATACAAAAACTGTTATTTCATCCCCAAGATTAAGATTATCTGATACATATACATTGGGTAACAATACTTCTGATCCATTATCATCAATCAAATAACAGCCATTATCCGTGGTCCTTGCAGCTTTTAATTTGTGGGTTTTCCCTATTTGCATTGTGTGCAAAGGTAGGGATTCATTCAAGGAAATAGCGGTGCCATTTTAAAAATGGAAGAACTTATAGAGATATTTCATCATTTTCTAACAATCCTACACATAAAAATTTATCAAACACGCGAATCCCATGTGGAGCATCTTCAAGTTCTTTGGTAAGGTCTTGCCCAGCCCAGTGTTCATAGTGTTTTCCATTCTTCCAAAGTCTACTGTTCGTTACATCGTATACTTTGTTTTGGTATGAAACCCATATTTCTTGGTGATCCTGACCGTTTCTTAGGCTAAGTTGTCGCCTTGAAATTTTGGGTAAATTAGTATTTTTGGTATTCACGGGTGTATTTTAGCCATCAATTTTATACAAATGCGATTAAAAGTTCTCATAGTTTTTGTAATTGTTTACATTTTGTCAGCATTTGTGTGGCTAACGTTCTCTCTTCTGAATTATTCCAATACAGATTATCAGCTAAAAAATGACATCCTTAAAGCAGGACTAAATGCTTGTACACTCCAAGTGATCGAAAAAGCAAAAGACAATGAACTTGGAATCACAGAAGATGTTTCTTATCGCCTTAAAAGACTTGAGATTGAAATTGATGAGGATAAGTTGGATGAATTTATAAAGGATCGTTTTAACAATAATTATGTAGCTGATTACTCCTATATCTCAGATAATATAAAGTATATTAAACTAGCAATAAATCCACTTAAGATTGATGAATTAAAACAGGAACGTTATCAACAGCGAAATATTTGGTTGTACCAAAGTATTTTATTATTATTTTTAGTTGGTGTGGGAATATATGGAGTGTTTAGTAGCATTGAAAAAATATATAAGTTGAACAAGCAACAGAATAATTTTTTACTTTCGGTTACTCATGAATTTAAAACACCTATAGCAGCCATAAGGCTGATGTTACAGACCAGTAAACATCCAAAAATCAATGAAGAAAAACGATCAGAATTGGTTGATAATAGTATTCAAAGCACTCATAGATTAGAGGAGTTAGCTGAAAATATGCTCACGGCTATGCAAATTGAAAGTAATGCCTATCAATACAATTTATTACCAGTTGATTATAGTAGTTTAGTGAATCAGGTTATTAATAATCAGATAATTAAAGGTGAGATCACCGCACAAATAGCTTCTAATATAAAGGTGAATGGGGATGATTTTATATTACGCATGGTGCTTAATAATTTGATTGAAAATGCCTTTAAATATTCAAATAACCAACCAATTGAAGTTTCTCTTGAGTCAAATTCTAAGTGGAAAAAATTATCAATAAAAGATCAAGGGATAGGTCTTAAGAAGGAAGATTTTAAGAATATTTTTAAGAAATTTTATCGAGCTCAGGATGAGGAAACAAGAATTTCAAAGGGTACGGGTTTAGGTCTCTTTATTGTAAAACAAGCAGTTGAAAGACATTCAGGCAAGGTCTTTGTTAAAGCGAACAAGGATAAAGGTGTGACTTTTATAATATTATTGCCATGACATTCTTATGACTAAAAAATGATTTTAATAATACATTTTTGTGTTAATCACATAAATCATAATATTCCCAATGAAAAAACGAATCCTACTTGTTGAAGACGAAAAAGATCTTGCTGACACGATTAAACTAAATTTAGAGCTTGAGGATTATAACCCCATTGTTGTCCATGATGGTTTAGATGCAATTGCTGCTTTCAAAGAACAAAGTTTTGACTTAGTAATATTAGATATTATGATTCCCTCCGTAAATGGTATTGAGGTGTGTGAAAATATTCGCCTGCAAGATTCTACAACACCTATCATGTTTTTGAGTGCCAAAGGTCGATCAGAGGATCGGATATTAGGTCTTAAAAAAGGTGGTGACGATTATCTGACTAAGCCATTCAATTTGGAAGAATTGATGTTGAGAATTAGTAATTTGATAACACGTAATGAAACAAATTCTTCAAATTCAATAACCAGTTACAGTTTTGGGAAAAATTCAGTAGATTTTGATAGCTATGAAGCAGTTGGCAAACAAGGAAAATTTACTTTAACCAACAAAGAATCACTCTTACTAAAATTATTGATTGAAAATGAGGGTGAAGTGGTAAGTAGAGAACGAATACTGCAAGCAGTTTGGGGGTATAGTGTCTACCCAAGTACTCGTACTATTGATAATTTTGTTTTAGCTTTTCGTAGGTATTTTGAAGATGACCAAAAGAATCCGAAATTTTTCATATCATTAAGAGGAGTAGGTTATAAGTTTGTGAATCCTTCTTAGACTAGTTTTTTAAAAATTAGTTGTTTATAACTTGATTGAATTCAAGTATATCTGAGCTATTGCATGTTTTATTTTTGTAGATCATCTATGCACGAGCAAATACTAATCATTGATTTTGGTTCCCAATTTACACAACTTATAGCAAGAAGAATTCGAGAACTTAATATTTACTGTGAAATACATCCATACAATAAACTACCTGATTTAACAGATCAAATTAAAGGAGTTATCTTATCTGGAAGTCCATCTTCTTGTACTGATATTAACGCACCTATTGCAAATATTGATGTAATCAATCTTGACATTCCAGTACTGGGTTTATGTTATGGTGCTCAATATATGGTAGCCTCTAATGGGGGTAAAGTCGAAAAATCTAAGCATCGTGAGTATGGAAGGGCAAATATTACGATATCAAAAAGTGACTTTCTTTTTGATGGAATAGATGATGGAAGCCAGGTGTGGATGAGTCATGGAGATACTATATTAGAAATGCCAGAAAATACTAGTGTTTTAGCTAAGACTGAAACCATACCTGTAGCAGCTTATCGATTTGAAAATAAAGATATTTATGCAGTTCAGTTTCATCCTGAAGTCAGTCATAGTGTTGATGGTAAAAAATTATTAAAGAATTTTACCAAAACAATTTGTGGTTGTATCGGTGATTGGACTCCAGCTCATTTTGTGTCCGAGAGTGTGGAACATTACAAAAAATTAATTGGCTCTGATAAGGTCATTATGGGATTGTCAGGTGGAGTAGATAGTTCTGTTGCTGCTTATATCCTCCACAGTGCAATCGGAGATAACTTGGTTGGAATATTCGTAAATAATGGTGTTCTGAGAAAAGATGAATATGAAGATGTTCTTGAGGCATATAAGGGTTTGGGTCTCAATGTTATTGGTGTAGATGCTTCTGATATGTTTATCGAACGTTTAGACGGTGTGTCTGATCCAGAAACTAAAAGAAAAATTATTGGGAATACTTTTATTGAAGTGTTTGATAATGAAGCGAGTAAGATTGAGGATGCAAAATGGCTTGGACAAGGTACAATATATCCTGATGTTATTGAATCGGTATCTGTTAACGGCCCTTCAGCAACAATAAAATCACATCATAATGTTGGTGGTTTGCCTGAAGAGATGGAACTTCAATTAGCTGAACCACTTCGATTATTATTCAAAGATGAAGTTCGTAAAATTGGGGCGGAGCTGGGTGTTCCTAATTTAATATTAGAAAGACATCCTTTTCCCGGCCCAGGATTAGCCATTCGTATTATTGGGGAAATAAATCCTAAAAATGTGTCTACTCTTCAGGAAGCAGACGCTATTTTTATAAATGAAATGAAGAAACAGGGTTTTTATCATAAAATCTGGCAGGCTGGGGCAATATTTCTACCTATCCAGTCCGTTGGTGTTATGGGAGATGAGCGTACTTACGAAAATGTAATTGCATTAAGAGCAGTTACCTCAGTTGATGGTATGACCGCAGATTGGGCAGATTTACCTCATTCATTTCTTGCTTCTGTCAGTAATAAAATAATTAATCAAGTTAAAGGAATCAACCGTGTTGTGTATGATATTAGTTCCAAGCCCCCAGCTACTATTGAATGGGAATAAAGTTATGAGGTTTCTTGTAGTATTCATATTTCTTGTGACAATAAAAGTTGCAGATGCTCATTTGATAGTTTCTAATAATTACATGTTCAAAGAGACATCTCATCTAATCAATGATTCTTTTTGCCGTTTAAACGATTCATTTCAAAAAATTCAATTTAGAGGTCGTGAATTTTTTGTGCCTCGGCATAAAAAATCATTTAAAATTGCTGTCTTACTTCCTTTTCATACTGATTTTAGTAATACCCCTGTCGATAAGAAAAGAGCAAATGTGATGCTTGAATATTATCAGGGTCTGAAAATGGCTATTAATCGTATAGATAGTTTAGATTCGAAATTTATAATATCACTTCATGATACGGATAATGACACGAATCAACTTAAAAGCATATTAGCTTCAACAAACATGAAGGGAGTTGATTTAATTATTGGACCAACAAGTAAAAGACAAGTTGAAATTGCCGGTAAGTATTGTAAAAAAAATAAAGTTGCTTTGTTTCTTCCAATAACTAACTTGATAAGTTCGGATTATAACCCTTATGTCTTTAATTTAAATCCATCTGAAGCGATGAAAGCTCAAGAGTTTTTGGATTATTATAAAAATCACCATCAAGATAAAAGATTAGTGATTATAAGAGATAAGGGGTACTATGACAGAACTTTTGGTAAAGCACTTGTGACTGCATGTAAGCAACAACAAATACCTATTCTAGTCGTACCTTATTCTACAAAAACAGAATGGTCGAAAACTTTGCATGGAAAATCGGTAGTAATTCACACAACACAAGATAAAATTAAATTAAACTATTCAGTGACAGGTTTGCAAGCCCATCGCGATAGTATCATATTAGTTGGGTCAGATAAGTTGCTTGAGTTTAATGATGTCGATTACAATCATTGGGAGAAACTTAATATTACTTTTTTATCAGCAAATAAATCGCAAGTTGCTAATTCAAACTCAATTCAAATGAAAACTGCTTATAGACTAAACTATCGGGACGATCCTTCTTGGTTTTCATATATGGGGTATGATCACCTACTTTTTGCATGTGAAATTTTAGATGCATTTGGAACATATTTTCCAATATTTATTGAGGGTAAAGAGATAACTTATTCAAATACCAATTTTTCTATGAAAAAAACACAATCTACTTTTCAAAATCAGTATCTAGGCATATTTAGATTAGCAAATGGTCAGTTGATCATTGAAAATATTAAGTAATTTGAAGTATTTGCGGTCAAGATATTATTCTGCCCTTAAGCTCTTGAGTGAGTATAAATACCCTTCACCTTTCCATTTAGTATCCAAGCAATTTTTTAAAGCTCATAAGAAATTTGGTTCCAAGGATAGAAAGGCAATAGCTGATATTTGTTATAATTACTTCAGGTTGGGTATTTCATTGCGTTCATTCTCATTAAAAGAAGGACTATTTATTAGTTTATTGACATTAGAATTAGATGAGATTCAAGATTGGTGCAAACTCTGTGATGAATTAGGATTTGATATCAATCAATCAAAAGACAAATTAGCAGATATCACATCAATACTTGGCACGCCAATTTCCTATTACAATGATGGTTATTTAATGAATGAATTTATTCATTATAATGATTCGTTAAACCATCAATTTAGACCTAAAAATTGGGCTAAGGATCATATGGATACTGAAATTGGAAAGTTAGGGTTGTCAGGTGTGAAGGAACTGAACATTAATCAGAAGTTACAACCATCAGTTCAGATACAAGATTTATCCTCTCAGTTCTTGTGCAGTAATATTTCAATTGGAAATAATGACAAAATTTGGGATGTTTGTTGTGGTGCAGGGGGGAAGAGTTTAAACCTAAGTAGTCTCAAAAAAGGAGCGTTTTACTTAAGTGATATTAGACCTACCATATTAAGAAATGCAGAATCACGAATGAATATGATGCATTATGATGCTCATTATGCTGATATGGATATGAGCGTATCCAGAGAATCCATTAGCTTTAATAGTAAGCAAATAAATTCTCCATATTTTGATACGATCATCGCTGATGTACCATGTAGTGGAAGTGGGACGTGGTATAGAACACCAGAACATTTCATGAATTTTGATTATGATTCAATGGACGAATACACGCTACGGCAAAAGTCCATAGTTAATAATGCTTTCCCTTTTTTAAAAAATGAAGGTGTTCTTCATTACATGACATGCTCTGTCTTTGAAAAAGAAAATACTACGATAAAGGATTGGATAATGGATAATTTTTCAGTGACTTTACAGCAGGAAATTATATTTGATGGTATTCGTCACCGTTCTGATGGGATGTATTTAGCTAGTTTTAAGAAGCTAAATTAGTTATTTAAAAATTCACGTTGTATTTTTTTTGGCAAAGATTGAATAACAAGCATATAGCTTTCGTCAATCATTTTTAATAATAAACTATCCGGAACATCTTTGTTAACATCAATAGTATTCCAATGTTTCTTATTCATGTGATATCCTCGATTTATTCCTGCAAATTGTTCTCTTAATATAATTGCTTTTTCAGGGTTACATTTCAAGTTAATACTTTCAAATAGCTCAATGTCACATATACAAAACATTTTACCATAAACTTTAAATACAAGCGTATTGAAATCAAAAGGCGTACTCTCGGTAGTTTGTTTTTTACTAAGGCAGTAACCCCTTAAGTATTCAATGTCCATAGTAGAACAAAATTAGGTCTTGATCCTCATATTTTATGATAGCTTGATTAACAAATTTTGGTTGATCAATTTTAAGTTGTTCTTTGTCTGTAGTCTTACATAAAACAAATTTAGCATTAAGCGTTTCTATATAGTAGTTAAATGGACTGTTGTCCCTGCTCATTTCTTCAGCGTTGAAAGTAGCTCCATTTCTCCTCAAATATACCAGTGAGTGATTAGGCTCAGGTACGTAGGTTACAAAGACTAAATCTTCCTTTCTTATGTATGGTTCTAATTTATCTTTTGCATTTTCTAACCATTTGAAAGGATATGGCTCAGGGTAACCATTGATATTAACCACATCAGACATTCGTTGGAAGTATCTTGTGTTTCCTTGAGAGAAGGATACAAATGCAAAGCAGAGTCCTAATAGCATACTCGTTCTTGGTTCAATATACTGAGAAAAGTGTGCGATGCATTTTAAACTGAGGAATAGGATAATTGGCATAAAATTACCAATGAAGTAATAGTCGTGATTCATATATTGTGCTCCAAAAAGTAAAATAATAGATAAAAGTCCAAGAATCAGTAATGAGGATAGCCTTATGTCATATTTATTAAGAACTGATTTTTTGACATTAATCAGTAGGAGTAGGGTTAAAATACCCAATAGAAGTCGTTGAATACCATTAAAGTAGTCGAATCGAAAACGCTTTGCTACATCAAAAATCGTGGTAAATTCATCCCAAGAAGTAACAGGTACTGGACTGCTCAGAAAGACAACAGAGTACAATTCGATGTTTCGTTGATTTACTAAAAAATAATCGTAATATGCTATTAGCGAGATAATTGTTAAAAATACGATTGTAGTAAATATCAATGTGAGGTTGATTTTTTTCATATTATTTAAAAAGAAAATCCCATAGAAACTAATAAGATAAATACCAGAAGACGTTTTTATAAACATGGACAAACCACCGAGAAATAGAATGATAAAAATGAATCGGTTGAAGTCTTTGTAATAAAAATAAAAAGCCCACAATAAAATAGATAAGGCAAGTATATCAGGTAGAAAATTATATCCGTAGTATATGAGTATGGGAGAACTAATTAAGCCGATAAAAATTGCTGATCGAAATATTATTTTTTCATTTTTTAATACTTCAAAAGATAGAACAAATAAAGCAGAGAAGAATATCAAAAAAGTAGATATTTTATACAGAAAAGGCAGCCACTTTTCAGGATACCCACTTTTAACAACTTGTGCAAGTAAATATTGAAACCCCGAAAACTCTACACCAACATTTCCATCTGGTGTTTTGAAACTGAGCGTAGCAGGGTCATTTAATGTTTTACCGTCGATATATCTTAGGCAGACGGCAAGTCTATCAGCTTGAGCCCACTGGTGAATACCACGAGGGCCATCATTTGCTGTAGGATAGTAGGTTAAAAAAAATGTTATACCGAATAAAGCTATAAAACTGATAAATAGGTATTGCTTTTTATTGAGATTCACTTTATTAAGCTTATAATCTTCTCCAAAAATAAGTTGCTACTTATTCTATCCAACAATAAAGCTCGAAAACATTCTACTATGTTCTGCCACCATGTCAGCATTTATGTTTGGACTGTTTATTGTAAATATTGATAAAAAATAAAATTCAAGATGCAAAAAGGAAAAGTTTCAGTAAATACGGAGAATATATTTCCCATTATTAAGAAATTTCTTTACACAGATAATGAAATTTTCTTAAGAGAGTTAATTTCAAATGCAACCGATGCTACCAATAAATTAAGGGTACTCAGTCAGCGAGGTGAGGTAAAAGGTGATTTGGGCGACTTAAAAATCACGGTAAAAATAGATGAAAAGAAAAATACACTCACCATTAGTGATTCTGGTATTGGAATGAAGGCAGATGAGATTGATAAATACATCAATCAAATTGCATTTAGTGGTGCTGAGGAATTCGTTGAAAAATTTAAAGATACCAAAGAAGATGCTAATATAATTGGGCATTTTGGTTTAGGGTTCTATTCTAGCTTCATGGTTGCGGATAAGGTGGAAATTAATTCACTTAGTCACGCAGAAGGTGCAGAGCCAGCCAAATGGACTTGTGAGGGAAGTACTGACTTCAAGATAACCAAGGGTAAAAGGAAAAAACGAGGAACAGATATTGTTCTCCATATCAATGAAGAGAGTAAGGATTTTCTGACGCAGTGGAAAATAAATGAATTACTGAATAAGTACTGTAAGTTTTTACCTATACCGATTGAATTTGATGAAAAAACAATCAATGATACTGCTCCATTGTGGAAGAAGAATCCAAGTGAGCTGAAAGATGAGGATTATACCGATTTCTATAGCAAACTATATCCTATGAGTGAGCCTCCATTATTTTGGATTCATTTGAATGTAGATTACCCATTTAATTTAACAGGAGTTCTCTACTTTCCAAAGATTAAAAAGGAGATTGATCCCAATCGAAACAAAATTCAATTATATAGTAATCAGGTCTATGTGACGGATAATGTTGAAGACATTGTACCAGAATATTTGATGTTGCTTCATGGAGTTATTGATAGTCCAGACATTCCTTTGAATGTGAGTAGAAGTAGTTTGCAAGCTGACGGAGCAGTTAAAAAAATAACGAGCCATATCAGCAAAAAAGTAGCAGATAAATTAGCTGAGCTTCATAAAGCAGATTTTGAAGATTACAAAGCTAAATGGCACAACATGAGTATTTTTGTAAAGTATGGAATGCTTTCGGATGACAAGTTTTATGATAGAGCTAAGAAAATTTGCTTGCTTCAAAACACAGATAAAGAATACCATTCCATTGATGAGTATATCTCCAAGATAGAACCTAATCAAACAGATAAGGATGGTAATAAAATTGGTTTATATACCAATGACATAGAAAAACAACATTCATTCATTGAAGCTGCAAAAGAAAAAGGGTATGATGTGCTCTTATTGGATGAGGTTATCGACAATCATTTTATTTCTAACTTAGAACAAAAAAATGAGAAGTTCCAACTTAAACGTGTTGATGCTGATACAGCCAGTAAGCTTATTGATAAAGATGAAAAAAATGAGAGTGTTTTAAGTGAAGACGACACCAATAAACTCAAAGAAGCATTTGAGGGAGCAATTGATAAAGAGAAATACACGATTAATCCTGAGGTAATGAGTCCTTCAGATTCATTCATTACTATTACTCGAAGTGAGTGGGAGCGAAGAATGAGCGAAATGGGAGGCATAGGAGGTATGCAAATGTTTGGTCAAATGCCAGAGAAGTATACCGTTGCAGTTAATACAAATCACCCATTAGCTTCTAAGGTATTAAAATCTAAAGGAGATAGTCAGATCGAATTATTGTCTCAAGCTATTAATCTAGCAAAATTGTCTCAAAACTTATTGACAGGTAAGGAGTTAAGTGATTTTGTAAAAGCTCAATATGCAGCTTTATAAATAATTTTTTTATAATTCACAGGGATGGTTTAGTCTTTAGATTAAGCCATTTTTTGTTTGTGTAAACCAAAATTTAAAGTGTAATAGTTATAGTAACTTTGTAATTTAAATAAAACATGGCCATTAAAATAAAAACTCCAGAACAGATAGAGGGAATTAGAAAATCGTCTCATCTAGCTGCAAAGGTGCTCAAACATTTGGAGCAATATGTGGTTGCAGGAAATACTACAAAATATATCAATGATAAAGCTCTTGAATTTATCACTGATCATGGAGCTAAATCTGCAACTTTGGGATATAAATCACATGGTTCTCCAGCATTTAGTGGTGCTATTTGTACTAGTCCAAATGAAGTTATTTGTCATGGTGTCCCAAACGATTATACGTTAAAAGACGGTGATATTTTGAATATTGATGTAACAACGATTCTAAATGGTTATTTTGGAGATACTTGTAAGATGTATACCGTAGGTAAGGTGTCAGAGTCAGCACAAAATTTGATAGATGTTACAAGAGAATGTCTTGCTATTGGAGTAAAACAATGTAAACCTGGAAATCGATTTGGTAATATTGGGTATGAAATTCAGCAATATGCAGAGGCTCAGGGTTATGGTGTGGTGTGGCAGTTTTGTGGTCACGGTGTTGGGTTAAAGTTTCATGAAGAACCAGAGGTTAGTCACATTGGACAAAAAAATACAGGAAAACGAATGAAGCCAGGTATGATTTTTACCATTGAACCAATGATTAATGAAGGCTTAGCAGAATGTATTGTAGATCAAAAAGATGGGTGGACAGCACGAACTAGAGATTGTAAATTGTCAGCTCAATTTGAGCATACTATCTTAATTACTGAAAACGGATGCGAATGCCTGACGGATGTATTTGGGGAGTATTAATCTATGAATCTTTATGCATGCCTTTCTCATTGAACGATTAGCCATTGAATTACGTTCCAAAATAGTAGGAAAGCAACTCCTTGACGTATTTTCCACTTCTAAACATGAAATCAATTTTGTATTTGACGATTTTGTTCTGAAAATCAATTTTTTTCAAGGCTTGCCATTTTTCCAATTTCCCAATATTTCTAACATACAAAAAAAAAATAGGCTACCAATATTTAGATCTATGGTTGGGTCCAAGTTATCCGCTATTAAAACCTTTCCGTTTGACAGAAGTTTTTCATTGTATTTTGATAATTATGAGATTTTAAGATTTTATGGTTATGGAAAATTTAGCCAACTAACCCATTACAAATCAGATAAATGGTTGGATAATTTCCCGTTAAAAAGCAAGCAAATATCTTTTGAAGAAAATATCAAAGACGTAAATCTATCATGGTTGATAGAGGGTATAAAAGTTGAAGAGCTTAAGTTTCTTGATTCTAGCCAGAAAAATACTTTGATTGTAAATAATTTTGATGAAAATTTGATTGATAATAAAAAAAAATCCTTGATGGATATTTATCATAAGTCATTGACCTCTAGTTTATTTATAAATAAAATAAATCTAAAATATGAATTAGCTTTCGAAAAAAGGGGAGAGACCATTTCAGCTTTTGATTCAACGTTGCATGCATGTGATCAGTTTGCTCGATTGTATATTTCTCATCAAGTTTTCGTTCAAACCAAGTTATCACATTTAAATGTATTAAATAAAGAACGCCAACGAATTCTAAAACGATTAAAATCTGTTCAAATCCAGATCAAAGAATTGAGTAATGGACAGAAATATAAAGATAAAGCAGACCTTATCATGGCTAATTTGTGGCAAATGGATAAAGGCATGGATGAGATTAATCTTCAAACTTTTGATGGAAAAGAACAAGTATTTATAAAACTTAAAAAAGATTTGAGTCCACAAGACAATGCAGCACGATTATACAAGAAAGGAAAGAATGAGAAAATTCGATTAAAATTTGCAAATGAAACACTAAAAATAATCAAACAAGAGTTGACAATGAAAACAGAGGAGATTGCAAGTGTTGAGCAAATGGATGAATTGAAGGATTTGCGAAAAGAAGCCAATTCAAAACAAGGAAAACAATTCATAAAATTACCTTATCGAGTAGTTCGATATGAGGGGTTTGAGATAAGGATAGGGAAGGGAGCTAGAGAAAATGATGAATTACTAAGAAATTACACTACAAAGTTTGATAAATGGCTACATGCTAAAGATGTAAGTGGAAGTCATGTAGTCATCAGAAACCCAAGTCAAAATCAAATATCCATGGATGTCATTGAACGGGCGGCTCAACTTGCAGCCTATTACTCTAAGGCAAAGAATGAGGGCATGGCAGCAGTAATTTATACAGACAGGAAATATGTAAGAAAGCCAAAAGGAGCACACCCTGGTATGGTTAAAGTTGATCGTGAGTATACCATATTAGTAGAGCCTCAGCAATAGTATATTTTCTTAGACAATTAAATGTGAACTGAATCGTGTGTATGCTAATTACTCGTATACTTTTGCAAACTTTTAGAAAATAATGAAAAAGTTTCTTAATCTTTTTGATTTTAGGCAGAAAGTAAATTATACCACGGAGGTTCTCTCTGGGCTAACTGTTGCCTTGGCTCTTGTACCTGAAGCAGTAGCCTTTGCATTTGTAGCGGGACTTCATCCACTTACAGGTTTATATGCTGCATTTTCAATTGGTTTAATTACTTCAATATTTGGAGGAAGACCAGGGATGATATCAGGTGCAACAGGAGCTATAGCGATTGTGATTGTAGCTTTAGCAAAATCTCATGGAGTGGAATATATTTTTGCAACGGTTGTTTTAGCAGGTTTAATCCAAATGATTGCTGGATTTTTGAAATTGGGTAAGTTCATCCGTCTTGTTCCCCAGCCTGTCATGTTCGGTTTTGTGAATGGACTAGCCATCGTTATTTTTATGGCTCAACTGGGTTCTTTTAAATCGCTGAACATAAACGGTACTATGGAATGGATGTCAGGTACTCCAATGTACACTATGTTAGGGCTAGTTTTTTTTACCATGTTAATCATTTGGGGATTGCCTAAAATTACAAAAGCTTTTCCTTCTTCATTAGCGGCTATTCTTATTGTTTTTGGTTTAGTAAAAGTTTTTAATTTGGATACGACCTCAGTAGGGGATATTGCTAAAATTGGGGGTGGTTTCCCACCTTTTCACATACCAGCTGTTCCAATGAATTTAGAAATGCTTTTTATCATTTTACCTTACGCCCTAATTGTTGCTGCAGTAGGATTAGTAGAGAGTTTACTTACTTTAAATTTAATTGATGAAATCACAGAGACAAGGGGGAGTGGAAATAAGGAAGCGGTCGCTCAAGGTCTAGCTAATCTAGTTACTGGATTCTTCAGTGGTATGGGAGGTTGTGCTATGATTGGTCAGAGTTTAATTAATATAAGTAATGGAGCAAGAGCTCGATTTTCAGGAATAGTAGCCTCAGTGATGCTTTTGGTATTTATTGTTTTTGGGAGTAGCCTTATAGAGCAAGTGCCCATTGCTGCTCTCACCGGTTTGATGATTATGGTTGCTATCGGAACGTTCGAGTGGGTGAGTGTAAGAGCATTGAATAAAATGCCCAAACATGATATATTGGTCATGATTACTGTTATTTTAATAACTATTTTCCTGCATAATCTAGCTTTAGCAGTATTGATTGGTGTAGTTATTTCAGCATTGGTTTTTGCATGGGAAAGTGCCAAGCGAATTAGAGCAAGAAAATACACTGATGAGAGTGGTATAAAGCATTATGAAATTTATGGTCCATTATTTTTTGCTTCAACTACAGTATTTGCTCAAAAATTTGATGTGATGAATGACCCAGAAGAGGTGATCATTGATTTTGCCGAAAGTAAGATTGTTGATATGAGTGCTATAGAGGCAGTAAATAAGATTACTGAACGGTATTTGAAAGTGGGTAAGAAAGTTCATCTGAGACATTTGAGTGCAGATTGTAGAAATTTACTTGCTAATGCAGATAAATTGATAGATGTCAATATTATGGAAGATCCTACTTATAAAGTAGCAGTAGATCGATAATGATCAAAAAAACAAAAGCATAGTTTACTCAGAATAAATAAAAAGTTAAATTTGCAGGCCTTTGGCGGGGTAGCTCAGATGGTTAGAGCGTCGGATTCATAACCCGGAGGTCGGCAGTTCGATTCTGCTCCCCGCTACCATAGCGGAATAGTTGAATTTTAGTTCACTATTCCGCTTTTTTGTTTAATATGAGCTTTTTTTGTTTCCTTTGTTTTAATTAATCTTAAGCTTTTGATGAAAAAAATAACTACTCTTTTTAATGTTTTAGTTTTTAATTCTTTTGCAATTATAGCTGTCCTAATATCATTCCAAGTACATGCCCAAGTGGTATCTACCTTTGTTGGGGCAGGAAGCTCTGGAAATTCAAATGGAACTGGGACATCTGCTTCTTTTAATGGTACAGTTGGCTTAAGTGTTGATGCAAGCGGAAATATATATGTTGCAGATAGAGAAAACCATCTAATCCGTAAAATCACCCCTGCTGGAGTTGTTTCTACATTTGCTGGAAGCGGCAGTGCTGGAAGTGTAAATGGCACCGGTACTTCAGCTTCTTTTAGAAAGCCTCATGATATAGCTATTGACCAATCTGGTAATGTATATGTTGCTGATCATGATAATCATCTAATCCGAAAAATTACATCTGCAGGAGTTGTTTCTACATTTGCCGGAAGCGGCAGTGCTGGAAGTGCAAATGGCACCGGTACTTCAGCTTCTTTTAATAGTCCATCTGGTATTGCAATAGGCCCCAATGGAAATATATATGTCACAGATAAGGGCAATAATTTAATTCGAAAAATTACATCCGCAGGAGTTGTTTCCACATTTGCTGGAAGTGGCAGTGCTGGAAGTGCAAATGGCACCGGTACTTCAGCTTCTTTTAGAACCCCATACAATTTAAACTGTGATTTATCTGGGAATGTATATGTTGCTGATCATGATAATCATCTAATCCGAAAAATTACATCTGCAGGAGTTGTTTCTACATTTGCCGGAAGCGGCAGTGCTGGAAGTGCAAATGGAACTGGAACCTCAGCTTCTTTTAATAATCCAAGGGATATTGATTTTGATGCGTCAGGCAATATATATGTTTGTGATAAAACAAATCACCTCATCCGAAAAATTACGTCTGCAGGGGTTGTTTCTACCTATGCTGGAAGTGGAAGTACTGGAAGTACCAATGGTACAGGAACGTCTGCCTCATTTAATACACCTGCAGGATTAGTTTTTGATGCTGATGATAATCTGTATATTTCTGATTATCATAATTTTCTTATACGAAAAATATTACCCCAAACCCAGCTAGGCAATGATATTGATGGAGAAACGGCTGGTGATGAATTTGGAGGAAGTGTATCAGTCTCCAAAAACGGAAAATACATGGTAGTTGGAGCAATGTACAATGATGGAAACGGCAGTAATTCTGGCCATGTTCGTGTATATGAGTACTCAAGTGGAAGTTGGTCTCAATTAGGATCAGATATTGATGGAGAAACAGCTGGTGATCGAAGTGGATCAAGTACAGCTATTTCTGATAATGGGACCATAGTTGCTATTGGTGCAAAATTGAATGATGGAGGAGGGTCTAATTTTGGCCATGTTCGTGTATATGAGTATTCAAGTGGGAGTTGGTCTCAACTAGGATCTGATATTGATGGAGAAGCCATTAATGATTACAGTGGCGAAAGTGTCTCATTATCAGGAGATGGTTCTGTCATTGCAATTAGTGCTCTATCTAATGATGGTAATGGGACAGATGCTGGCCATGTTCGTGTATATGAGTACTCAAGTGGAAGTTGGTCTCAATTAGGATCTGATATTGATGGAGAAGCCGCATATGATAAATTCGGTACAGCTGTTTCATTGTCAAATAATGGAACTGCAGTTGCTATTGGTGCATATTACAATGATGGAAACGGCAGTAATTCTGGCCATGTTCGTGTATATGAGTACTCAAGTGGAAGTTGGACTCAACTAGGATCTGATATAGATGGTGAAGCTGCAAACGATCAGAGCGGAAAATCTGTTTCCTTATCAAGTGACGGAACTAAAGTGGCTATTGGAGCTAATCGAAATGATGGTAATGGGACAGATGCTGGCCATGTTCGTGTATATGAGTACTCAAGTGGAAGTTGGTCTCAACTAGGATCTGATATAGATGGTGAAGCTGCTGGTGATTACTTTGGGTCAGCTGTTTCCCTATCAGATGATGGAACTATTTTAGCAGTAGGTGCTATCTTTAATGATGGTACTGGAACAAATGCCGGTCAAGCAAGAATTTATAGGTACTCAGGTAGTAGTTGGTCTCAACTAGGATCTGATATAGATGGTGAAGCTGCTGGTGATTTATTTGGGAAAGCTGTATCATTATCAGGTGATGGCACTAAGTTAGCAATAGGGGCTAATAAAAATAGCGGGAATGGAACATATGCGGGTAGTGTTAGAACCTATAATATTAGTGCTTCACTACCTGTGGATCTTATCCATTTTGATGTTCAAACTAGTAATAACCTCAGTTCAATTCTTCACTGGGCCACCGCTAGTGAGATTAACAACAGCCACTTTGAAATAGAACGTAGCTATGATGCTATAACGTTTGAATCTGTGGGTGAAGTAGCTGGAAATGGCAACAGCCAACATTTGATTGAATATACCTTCGTAGACGAATCAATCAGTTTAATTCAAAACACCGTATTCTACCGACTCAAACAAGTAGATTTCGACGGTGCCTTTGAATACTCGGACATTCGCGTAGTTCGCTTTGATAGGAGAGCAGACAGGCCAGAAACAGCAGCGTATCCTAATCCGTTTAACCAGGAAGTAACGATACGTGTGAATGCAAACGAGCCATACACCATACAGGTAACAGATATCAATGGATTAGTTGTACTATCTGTGGACCATACAGAAAACCGTAACCACAGACTAGACGTATCTGAATATACAGCGGGTGTATACATCATAAAAGTAACTTCTGCACAAGGCACAAAGCACCTAAAGATAATCAAACAATAATTGCTAACCTTTCGACTAGTTCATTAGTCAAAGATTCGATAACAGTCTTATAGACTCTAACATAG